>Ga0315907_10001586_pt1 | contig 30539 bp, 25 predicted proteins | sample LakEriMetagenome_3_FD_203525 | JGI IMG/M metagenome (GOLD analysis project Ga0315907, IMG submission 203525) | Freshwater fungal communities from buoy surface, Lake Erie, Ohio, United States - Buoy 12 MA123 | ecosystem: Environmental > Aquatic > Freshwater > Lake > Lake biofilm | place: USA...
AGGCCCCAGCTCCACCCGCAGCTTGTGTTCCACCTTGACCACAATAGGATGGGGAATACGAACCACAACGGAATCCATTTTGTCCCGTAGTTGCACCTCCAGCACCTCCATGGTTAGAATAACAATAACCATAATAGTATGGACCGGATCCACCACCGCCTCCTGCAACAACCTTGCGATCTCCTAATGCAGCGCCGCCAATTCGAATGTCGGTTGCACCTCCACCCGCCAGACCATTATACCACCAGTTACCCCAGTTGTATCCTGAACCTCCCCCATTATATCCGGCATTCATATTTGCCCACCCAGGAGACCCGCCTACAAAAACACTTATAGTTTGCCCTGGAACAACTGGAATCGTTGCAACCACCCTACCTCCATTACCTCCGTTACCAAAAGAATAGGACCCACCTTGAGCACCTCTCGCATCTACAGTAATACTGGTTACATTGGCAGGTACAGTCCATGTTTGCATGCCACCGGTAAAATTAAACGTAGCAGATTGGTTACCTCCAACGGATATATATTGGTTTTGTACCCAATAACTCGTATTGGAAGTTAACGCAGGTGTTGTGAATGATGCCCCCGTTTGCAAGAGGTTACCCGCTGCTGCTGCATCATACCACTGAATAAGCCCACCTGGAGCAGAAGCATTCAAAGTAGTTGTTTGGCCACAGTTAATGGTAACGTTATTCGATGAAGGAGCAACGCATTGTGCACTTGCCGTGAACAGCGAAGATCCAACCAGGAATGTTACAATTGATTTTGAAAGACTGGAGAACGAACGTAGTAGAGTAGTCATGTTAAAATTTTAAGCAGGTTAAATTTAGAAATTCTTAATTAAAAAAATCAAACGTATTGTGTTATCAAATCAAGAATTCAAACAGAAAGCTGTTTATTTTGAATATTCAATCAAATTCATCGAATATTCGCTGAGAAAAAATGAACAAAGAAAACGCTCATTTTTACATTTTTCTTTCGCGATCGCGAAAAAAGAAGGTGTATTTAGTAGCATAAGGTAGGTTTAGGTGATTCAAAAGTAGTAGTATTTAAAATCTAAGGTTACATCATAAAAATCCATGTATATAATTTACGTGTAATTACGTATTAATTACTGCGTGTTTCTAATTAACTACGAAAGGTAGTATCATGTGTTTTTGAGTACTGGTTGAAACGAATTGTGCGAGGTATTTGCCACTAGCTAATGGAAGGCTTAGTGATTGGCTTCCTTCTAATACTGTATCAAACACTACGCGTCCTTGCGCGTCAAAAATACGTGTTTGAAAAACATCATCAGTTGGAAGGGAAACACTGAACGATCCACTGTTAGGATTTGGGTATAGGCTAAACACCGTGTTATCTATGCTCGGTGCCTCTGCATTCATGAGATTTTGAACGTGGAAGGAATCAAGCGTTTGACATCCGTTGGCATCGGTAATGAGCACCTCATACCAACCCGCAATTAAGGCAAGTAAATCCTCAGAAGCATCGTTTGTATTCCATAGATACGTATAGGGTGCTACCCCCCCTTGGGCTGTAAGATCAATCGCACCATTATTCAAGCTCGTTTCATCCGTAACCGAAGCAGATGATGCGATGGCAGGTGGAGCGATTAAGGTAAAGGCTTGTTGTATTGCACATCCGTTTCCATAAGACAGCGTAGCTAAATATGTGCCAGCCCCTAAGCCGCTTAATTGGGTTCCAACACTTCCCTCTGACCAAAGCACCGAGGTGGCTGTATTATTTGTAACATTCAACTGTATTCCCCCATTGTATGAATCAGCGCACAAGGGATCTGCTAGAATCACGGTGTAGGTTGGAGGAATCACATCATCTACAAACACAGCGGTATCTAAACGACATCCGTGCGTACCCTCTATATGCACCGTATAGGTGTTTGTATTTAGGTTTGGGTTAAATACACCCGTTACGTTATTTCCCCAGCTTACATCAAACGGTGCTTGTGCACCTTGTATTAATAAGGTTGCTGACGCATCTTGGATATAGCAAGAATCGGTCAACAAAAAGGCAGGAACAATCGGGTTCCAGGTATTTGAGGCAGCCAAAACTGCTTGAAATGCATCTAATCTACCCGCACCAAGTTTACCGGCATAGCTTGGATTCAATGCGTTTAAGGGAGCTGCTGTATTTTTTAGAATTTGTTCAATTTGAAGGTTAGAAATGCATTTATTTGCTGAAAGCATTAATGCCACCGTACCGCTCACATAGGCGGCTGCGAACGAAGTACCATTCATGTTCAAGTACCATCCGCTTGCCGGTGATACCGCCACATCGTATCCTGGTGCAGCCAAATCTACCGAATCGTTGTGGTTGTGCGTAGACGATGGGTCACCAATCAATTGCTCGTGATTATCTGAAGGACCAACCGAAGTTACAGAAAACACGTGATTATAGGATGCAGGATAAACAAGTGCGTTTGGTAAGCCACAGGTATTTCCGTTTCCGGCTGAAGCCACAATGAAGGATCCGTTAGCGGTAACCTCATCGATAACATCCTGTTCTAATTGACTAAAGAAGCACCCGCTGCTCCAACTGATGTTAATCACATCGGCGCCTGCGTAACTTGCCGCCAAGACCTCATTAAAATTCATCTTATACAGGGCAAGGCTTGTATTGAAGCCAATGGAGCTCAATCCATACCCATTATTCGTTTTTCCAGCAGCCGTAATCGCTACTGCGGTTCCATGTGTGGTAGGCGCTGTATTTCCCGCATCATAATGGATATATTTCCCCTCCAAATCTTGATGGACCACTTCAAAGTTTTGGTCGCTTATTGCAATAACAACACTGTCATCTCCTTGAGTTAAGTCCCACGCCTGCGGGGCATTAATCAAGGTTAATGCGTAATCCGAAATTCCTGCTTGAAAATTTAAATCATTAGGGGCAAACAAGGGGGTGTATGAAGGACCGCGTTCAATGCTGTAAATTTTACCACTAAAGATGGAACAAGCGGATTTGAAATCTGCCAACTCACAATCGCCTTGAACTTCATATACTTTTTGAAGCTCAGGGTTCCTACTCGCACGCAAGGCTTGTACCGGTGTTGTGAGATTCAATTCTTTCGTTAATACTTCCCATGATGGGTTTGTAAATACGGAAGGGTCCGCTTTAAACCACAGGGAATTTTGTTGAGCAAACGCGGTAGTTCCTAAGAAAATACACACCGAGAGTTTTAAGGCCGAAAACCAATTCATAGCGTAAGGTTTAGTGTTGTTGTTGCACGAAGGCGGACACTCTTACGGAATTGAATGAGAGAAGGTTACGAATTAAGGTTCATAACACGTATCTAAATCTATTTACAAGGCTTGAAGGTCTTTTAATACGAGCTGCACCGTTGAACGGTTATTAAACTCATTAATGTCTAAGGTATGTAATACGTCAAATGATAATCCTGCTAAGGTTAAGTCTTCCTTTTCTTTCATATTAAACCCAATCGCATTTAAAGACACTCGCTGACTTTGCTGGGTAAGGGTTAATTTTAGATGCAGTGCTTTGAGTAGTTTTGATTGCGTAGCATACACTTCTTGTGTAAGAAACACTGGTTTCTGATTTCCGGGGCCATGGGGTTCAAAAGCTTCCAACACACGCACCAACTTAGGGATTGAATAAAGCGATTCACCGCCGAAAATCTCATCAAAATTCAGCGCAGCATCATAGGTTAAAATGGGAGTTCGAGGATTAGATTCAAAGTACGTAGCGGCAAGCTCATTTAGCTTTAATTTAAAATCCTCAAAGTTTTCTGGTTGCAGCGATAATCCAGCCGCATGTTGATGCCCGCCAAATTGAATTAATAAGGATTCACATTGAATCAAGGCGTGGTGAATATCGAAGTTACCCACCGTACGCGCAGAACCAGACAGTACGCCGTTGTGTTCGGTTAAAATAATGGTGGGAAGGGGATATTTCTCGATAACACGTGAGGCCACAATGCCTACAACCCCTTTATGCCAAGCAGAAGAGTACAACACGTTAACCGACCTATGATTCGGTTCCTTGGCTAACATAGCCAGGGCTTCTTCTGTAATTTGTTGATCTAAGCTTTTACGGGTTTGATTGTCCTTCTCTATTTCCTCAATTAAGGAATCCAGGTCTTCATGAACCGGATTAAGCATGCATGCAACAGCCGTCCTTCCTGAACGAATTCTACCCGCTGCATTAATACGGGGTGCGATCCCAAAAACCAGATCATTCAATTTAATAGTTCCCGAACGATTGGCAGAAGTAAGCATCTTTTTTAACGCAGGTCGTGGATTTTCATTTACCTGTTTTAATCCATAAAATGCATATACTCTATTTTCATCGGTTACGGGGACAATATCCGCAGCAATACTCAAGGCCAGTAAATCTAAATGCTCATAAAGCTCCTCTAAGGGCCAAGCATTTGTAGAGAATAAGGCCTCTAATAATTTCATACCGACTCCTGCACCTGAGAGGCCTTCAAAGGGATAGGTATCCGTAGGCACCTTGGGGTCAAGAATAATTGCCGGAGGCAGGTCCTCCCCTGGTTCATGGTGATCACAAACAATTACTTGAATATTATTAGAAATTAAGGATTGAATTAGTTCAACGGAACGCACCCCACAGTCTAGGGTAATAAGCACATCAACATGGTCTGTAATTGCGGCATCTACCCCCGCCTGGCTAAGGCCATATCCTTCGGTATACCGATCAGGTATGTAATAATCAATAAAATCTACTCGATTGCGCAGGGCGTTCATTACGATGGCAACCGCAGTGGTACCATCCACATCATAGTCACCAAACAATCGGATGCGTTTTTTGTCCGCAATGGCTTGATTTAAGACATCAACTGCTTCCCGCATATGGATGAACAAGAACGGGTCATTAACTTGACTCAATTTAGGTCTAAAAAACCGTTCTGCCTCCGTATATGTTGATACGCCACGTTGCACCAACAAGGATGCGATTAAGGGGCTTATTTTAACTTCTTTAGCTAATTGCTCAACCTTTTCTGGACAGGCCGGGTCCGATTTTATCCACGCGTATTCCATCTCACTCTTTTAACTTAAAGTTAGTAAAAAATCAGTGAGTTTTATATTGCTTTAGATAGTTTAACAACTCTTTACTTAATGGCGTATCGAACAGCCAATCCACCACCCCAACCAAAACCAACTTGCGGTAAAACCTGAACCATTGGGCCAGTATCAAGCGCAAGGTTTAATGGAATATTATTGAAGGTATATTCAATGCCTAACAGTGCGGATCCTGATAAATAGAACGTACTCCCATTATTCAATTTACTTGATTGGAAGCCTACATTTGGTCCTACACCAATATACCAATTCAAGCCACTTGTTGGAAGGTCATGATTCCACTCATACAACCCTTGTATCCACAGCCCATTACTACCAGTCCCAACATTTCCTTCTATGGCATTCGCGGAGCTCAAATAATGTTTTGCACTAATTGAACCGTATCCAGGATACCCTCCTTTCAACCCAATGGCTGTTTTATAGCTCTGTGCTATTGCGGATGACCCTATAAGAAAAACGATAACTGCACAAATAATATGCTTCATGGAATATTTTTTTTGGTTCATTAATTTATGATGAGTTGATTCAGTTGATTCAACGAAATTATATTGGCATTGATGCATGTATTCGCATTTTGAGGGGAATATTTTTCAATGGTCCAATTCCCTGCATCACTTCGATTAAGCACATTAAAGCGATTAAAAAAATCAATTTCAAGTGAAGTTCCAAGCGAACGAACTAAATGTGTGATTTTGTCAATGGAACATCCAGATGCTTTTACTTCAGCTTCATTAGCCGCGATCACAATGGCAGCTTGTTCAAAACAAAACCCTGAGGCATCAATTGGGGTTCCATGGGTCTTCCAATTTGATACAAAAGCGTGCAATTCGTCATTAACCCGTAACACTTCCTGTTCATTTAAGGTTCGATTGGCCACAAACACCCAAGTTCTTTGATCTGTCATCTTTTTTACAAATCAGCTGCTTGAGCAATTAATTCTGCCACGTCAAGCACTTGAATATCTTCTTCTTTATTGAAATTCTTCACCCCATCCGTCATCATGGTATTGCAAAAAGGGCAACCCGTAGCGACGATATTAGCGGCGGATTCAAGCACATCCTCTGTGCGTTCGATATTAATTTCTTTATTCCCTTTCTCCGCTTCTTTAAACATTTGAGCACCCCCAGCTCCGCAGCAAAGCCCATTGGTTTTACAACGCTTCATTTCCACCAATTCGCCATCTAACTTCTCAATAAGTTCACGCGGCGCTTCATAAACATCATTTGCCCTACCTAAATAACACGGATCATGAAATGTAATCTTCTTTCCTTTAAATGTTCCTCCATCATTCAAGGACAATTTACCTGTATTAATCAAATCTTGAATTAACTGGGTATGATGAAGAACCTCATAAGATCCTCCTAATTCTGGATACTCATTCTTAAGTGTATTAAAGCAATGAGGGCAACCTGTAACAATTCGTTTTACCTCATAACCATTAAGCACTTGTATGTTCATTTGGGCTTGCATCTGAAATGTAAATTCATTTCCGGCGCGACGTGCTGGATCTCCGGTGCAAGATTCTTCTGTACCAAGCACGGCAAATTTCACCTTACAATGCGACAAGATTTTAGCAATTGCTTTGGTAATTTTCTTGGCACGGTCATCAAAACTTCCGGCGCAACCTACCCAAAACAACACATCGGGAGTTTCTCCCGCGGCCACCAGTTCGGCCATTGTTGGAACTTTCAAATTCATCCTATTAATTTTCTTCGGTCCATTTCAATCGATCAGCAGGAGAAAACTGCCATGGCGCACCATTATTCTCTATATTCGTTAACATTCCTGTTAATTCCGTTGGAACTTTTGACTCTTCCATTACCAAGAATCTTCGCAGATCAACAATAATAGATAGTGGGTCTATGTTCACCGGGCATTCTTGTACACAAGCGTTGCAGCTCGTGCAAGCCCATAGCTCTTCGGGTGTAATGTAATCCCCAAGTAAGGACTTACCATCATTCAAATCAAAATTATTTGACCCTACCTCTGATAAACGATCCCGAGTATCCATCATGATTTTTCGAGGAGAAAGTAATTTTCCAGTTTGATTAGCCGGGCAAACAGAAGTACAACGTCCACACTCCGTACAGGAATACGCATCTAACAATTGTTTCCAAGAAAGGTCTTGCACATCTTTTGCGCCAAAGCGTTGAGGTGCTTCAGTTGCAGGTGCTGCTGCATAAGGGTCAGCTGAGGGATCAAGCATTAACTTCACTTCCGCTTCTACTGACTGCATATTATTGAATTTTCCTTTGGCGTTGAGGTTGGAAAAGTAGGTATTTGGAAACGCGAAGAGAATATGTAAGTGTTTCGAATAAGGCAGATAATTTAAAAACACAAAAACCATAATGAGGTGCCCCCACCAACCAATAGACGAAATTACATGAAGTATATCTTCGTTGTTGATTCGTCCAAAAAACAAGGGTCCGAGGTATTGACTTACAGCGAAACCATACCCTACATTAGAACGCAAAATTTTGTCTGCTTCATCAGCGCCATTCATCATGAAAATAAAAATAATCAGTAGCAACTCGAATAACAAGATCAGGTTGGCATCATTCCTTGCCCATCCGTTCAAGTCCGAAGAGGAGAACCGAGGGATCTTGATTAAGTTTCTGCGCGCGAAGAAAATCAAAGTAGCAATAAAGGTAAGCACGGAAAGCACTTCAATTGAACTGATTACGACGGTGTAACAAGAGCCCAAACCTGCATGATAAAAGAAACGATGCGACCCTGTGAACCCATCAATGAATACTTCAATAAGTTCAATTTGAGTAATAATAAAGGCCACGTAAAAAATAAAATGTAAGATTGCCGGGAGTGGTCGATTAAACATTTTTTTCTGGCCAAAAGCAACAAGCAACATGGTTTTAATTCGCTCCCCAACTCGATCGGTTCGGTTGGTGGGTTGACCCAACTTGATTTGTTTAATGATAGACCTCATCTTCCGTGAGAAAAGGCCAATAGAAACAATCGCTAAAACAACAAATATTAGATGAGATAACATAGGGTTAATCAGGAATTGTATCTAACCACTTTTTTAATTTTCCTTCTTGTTTTCCCGTAAGCTGTAAGCCTTTAGATTTGCCACCAATTACGGATAAATGGACATAACGCTCAGGATGTGCTTGTAAGTCATCTACAAGTTCTTGAAGTTCATTATTCGTTTCAACGAGTTCATTATAAAGCTTTTCGTCATGAATTAGTTTACCTAAGGTACCGCTCCCTTTGTTAACGTCTTCCAACATGAAGTTGAATTTTTTCAAAGTCGTTTGAGCTTCTAAGATCGTACCTTTAAAATCGGCGGTTACTAAATCATCCGTTATCTTTTTGGTATTTCCAATAATGGCTGATACCTCATCGCTGCTCTTTTTAAGGTTCGAGGTGATGCTTTCTACATGGTTCATGATTTTAGAAAACTGTGCTTTTTCTTGTCCAACAAACCCTTGGATTTCAGAAGACAAATCACCAATTTTCTTTATTGTAACCCGAAGTTCTTTGATACTTGCAGTAATATCATTCGACCCATTTTCATCGAACACTCCAGAAAGCGAATTAACCATACCATCAATATGGAGAATTAGAGATTGAAGTTTTTGTGAAATCGGATCGGCATATTGTTTTACTTGCGAGAACATGTCGGCGGACATTTTACCCGGTATTTCATCACCCGACCGATAATATCCTGATTTTAATTGGTCCGGATAGTTAATAATTAATCCTTTGGTGAGCAAGTCCAAAGACCCCAATTCGATGATGGTACCTTTTGGTAAATCGATGTCTGATTCGCTTATGCTAAATTTAATTTTTACCCTGCGATTCTCTGGATTTGAAGGGACATTTTGAATGTTTAATATTTTTCCAATGATCACGCCATTCAGCGTAACATTACCGGAAACCATTACTTGCCCTGAATTTGGGAAATAAGCGTAAAAGGTATCGTCTCCTCCGAGTAAGCTGTATCCTTTTAAAAAATTAATTCCAACTACCAATAATACGATAGCACTAACGGCTATGAATCCAGCTTTTATTTCCTTTGAAAGTTTCAAAATCTATTTTTCTGCTAATTTAATTGCTTTTTCGATACTGATACGCTCTCCATTAGAGAAAGCGATAACAAAAGCGCTAGAAAACCCTTTTTCTTGCATGGCAACCTTATGTTTTTTAGCACCATCTAAATCTTTAACGAAGATTCCAGTATAGTACTTATATAAATTATCCTGCGTGTATTCTTTTACTGGAACTCCTTTAAATTTCTCGGCATCAAGGGTTAATTTTTCGGCTGAAGAGACAATTTGTACACTAAAAAACACCTCTGATGAAGGTATTTCTGCTGCAGTAACCGTATCTACAACCGAAATCGCTGTGGGTTGGGTATCAGTTTTCACTGGCGCAACGATATGATCCTCTGTTAAGGTTTTTCCTTCGTAATCATTTTTATACTTTACAAAGGCTTTCAGCATGGCATTCGCCATTTTTTCTTGCCCATCAAGTTTACCTATAAATCCTTCTTCATTCGGATTGGTTAAAAAGCCTGTTTCGATTAATACACTGGGCATTGCTGTTTTGTAAAGCACTAAAAATCCTGCTTGTTTGACGCCACGATCATACCGTCCTATGGTTTTAAACTCTGACTGTAGAAAACCCGCGAATTTAATGGCATTATTAAGGTTAACATTTTGCTGCAATTGAATTGCTATCATAGCGTCGGGTGTCAAGTCAAAAGACTTGTACTTAGCTCCTTTATCTTCTTCTAAGGAAATTATTGAATTCTCACGCTCCATAACCTTTTGCTGAGATTCGGTGCGATGTAAGCCAAGCACATAGGTTTCTGTTCCGTAGGCCACGGTTGATCCTGCGTTGGCATGTATGCAAATAAATAAATCCGCGTTAGCACGATTGGCAATGTTAGCACGTTCAATAAGTTCCACAAAGACGTCCGTTTCACGGGTATATTTAACAGTAATCGCAGGGTACTTTTCATTAATTAGTTTGCCTAATTTGAGCGCCATTGATAAGCATACATCCTTTTCATGTGCATACCCTCCATGACAGCCGGGATCTTTACCGCCATGGCCAGCGTCAATCACCACCGTTTTCAATTTTGGGGATTCAACTCCTTTTTGTGCAAAAGGTATCGCAGCAAAAAGGTTGAACAAGATAAATGCGCCAATCACGTTCCTCAGAATCCGCGCTTTTTTTGGTAATTTTGCAATACGTTCCATGATAGAATTCAAATTTAAGTTCAAGATACAAGCGAAAGTTATGCCACCGCGGCTACTTTTCTTCGTTGGAATGTTAATAATGTGTTTTTCTCTAAACGCTCAAGTACCAATTTCGGATACAATTTACGTAGATGATCAGCAAATTGATGAGATAATAAAGTATGGCGCACGTGATTCATCATACTACGATGTTACTTCAAAAAAGGCGTATTTATTCGGTGGAGCTTATGTTGAAACGTTAACGAGTAAACTTACGGCTGGAGCTATAATTTTAGATTTCGAAGGTCATGAAGTAGAGGCTAGTTATATTCTGGATTCAGACAGTGTAGCCGTTGAATTCCCGGTCTTTGTAGAGTCCGGTGAAACGATGACTTGCAAGCGCATGCGGCTGAATACAGAAACTCAAAAAGTTTATATTGAAGTCCTACAAATCAAACAAGATGAGTTATTTTTCACAATGGGTGAAGCGAAACGCTATCCATCGGATCAAATACACTTAAAGAAAGGGGTTCTTACCACTTGTGATCAAGTGGAGCCGCATTACCATTTTTTATTGAGTAAAGGAGTAGTTGTTCCTGAAAAACGAATCGTTGCTGGACCTATGAATCTTTGGATTAGTGGAATACCTACACCCATTGGGTTGCCCTTTGCGTTTATTCCACAACAAAAAGAACGCACCAAAGGATTATTATTCCCTGAGTTTGTGCCTACATCACCTTATGGCTTCGGCATACAAAATTTAGGCTATTTCATTCCTATAAACGAATCCATTCAAACAAGTTTTTACGGCAATTTATACAGTCGTGGGAGTTGGGGACTTCGAAATGAATTAGATTATGCGAAACGCTATGGATATAACGGGCGTGTTGGGATTGGATTTCAACAGTTTAACAATGGATTTCCAAACTATTCAAAGAATAATAAATTCACCGTTACTTGGTCTCATAACAAACAGCAAAAATCAAATCCTTTCTGGAATTTTAACGCCAATGTGAATTTTATATCAGACAATACTGCAAAAAATAACCCAGACCCAATTAACCCAGACTATTTTACAAATTCCTTTAATTCCGATATCAATTTAACCCGGCTATTTCCAGGAAAACCGGTCACCATGGGCGCCAAAATTTCGATGCGACAAAATTCACTAGCTCAAAATATGGCCTTAGTATCGCCTATTCTCAATGTAAATGTTACTCGGATTTTCCCGTTTAAACGGCTTATTCCTTTACCAAAAACAGAAATAGCCAGGGCGGTCCAACGCATTGGATTAACGTATAATTTGGAGACGCAAAACAAAGGAACATTTGGGGATTCATTAATTAGCCCGCTAAATTTTACTGGGATTGGCCAATCGTTCTTTAACGGAATTAATCAAGGGATTGGAGTTCAAACCACGCTTGGATTATTTCAAAATGCAGTAAAAATTACCCCAACATTGAACTATGGTAACAAAATAAATTTTCAGCAAATTGAAAAGAATTATGATATAACAAGCAACAACACGGTCATTGATACCCTTAGAAAGGGAGCCATGGCGAACGAATTGAATTTTAGCGCCAATGCCACCACAGTAATTTACAGCTATTACCGATTTATTGGTAAAAACAGGCCAATTCTTAGGCATTTAATGACCCCTTCGATTGGATATCGATATGTTCCCAAGCTGAATCAATTAATTACTGCGAATGTTGGGGCAAATCAAAGTACAATTACCTACTCACCGTTTGAGCGAAGTATCTATGCCGTAGGGAATACGCAAGCCGCTTCGTTTTTGACCTTTGGAGTCAATAATAGCTTAGAATTAAAAACAAAATCAGAGAAAGATACGATTACAGGATTCCGAAAAACACGCATTATTGATCAATTCTCAATTAACGGGAACATGGATTTCCTGAAAGACTCGATGAACCTCTCGGATTTATCGATGAACTTGCGTATTAGTCCTTTCAAATGGATGAATTTTGTGGCAAACGGAAGTTATAGTTTGTACGGATGGAATGACAGTACAGGGAAAGCTGTTGGTACATATGCTTGGAATACAAACCAAGGATTGGGTCGATTCTTATCTGTTGGGCTTAACACTACCTTTACGATTACCTCCAAAAAAAGCAATGCAATTATTGAACAAAAGAAAGAGGAAATTCAACAACAATGGAATGCCGACTATACCTATTTTGCTTTGCATCCCGAACAAGCAATTTACTTTGATATACCTTGGAAGATTAATGTGGCACATGTATATAGTATCGTTGCCAATACTAATAAAACACTTAGCAATCCCGATTCTTGGACTAGCATTCAAACGCTTGCATTGAGCGGCGACCTTACGTTTACCAAACGCTGGAATTTATCTGGGAATGTAAACGTTGATGGGAAAACTCAGAAAATCACAAACATGAATTTAGCCCTTAATCGAAATATGCACTGTTGGGCTTTAAGTTTTTTTTGGACACCAATTGGGGGTAATAAGAGCTTTTTGTTGAGTATCCGAAATACTTCATCGCTGTTTAGAGATGCGAAAATCGAACTAAGGAAACCTCCGGCTTTCTTTTAACTTACTCGCCGTTGTTGTAAAGTAAAATCTTTGGCCCAACCACCATTCTAATGGTTGTTACCCTACGGTTTGGATTGTTTTTTTGTTTGTCATCGGTCACGGCAGGGGGAAGTATCTCTCCTTTTCCTTCGTATGAAACCCTAAATGTTAACTTCCACTTTACATCCAATGCCTTGAGTTGCTTTTCAAATTCCGCAGCCACCGCTTTAGCCCTTGCTTCAGAAAGCGCAAGATTACGCTCAACTCTTGTTTTTTCATCACCCGAACCTTGTGTATCTGAATACCCGGAAATGATCAGAATTGTTGAATAATCTTCATTGGAAAAAACATTTTCGTCATGATTATCTAGATATTTTCTCCATGATTGAATGTCTGTTTTAATACTATCCAATATTCCCGTAATCAGTTTTTTACCCTCGGCACTTATTACCGAACTTCCTGTATCGAAACTTATATCAGCTGCTATATTTTTAAGTTCTTTATTTGAAGCAATTAATTCTCCAAGTGGAACCACATAGGTATATAACAAATCATTCAATTCTTTTGCCAAACGCAAAGATTTTTCATGTCCCTCTGGCGTATAGGGGTCAGTTTCATTAAGCGATTTAATTATTTCTTCCGTTCTTGCCATTAAGCGATTGAGTTGGTCATCAATTTCCTTAATTCGTTCGGTGGAATCTATGGAATAGAACATTTTTTGCTGCTCCTTTAACATCTGCAATGCTTGCTCTGATTTTTCTATTTCCGACGCCAAACTCTTTTCACGTTCGGCTTGTTTTCTATTAAAGGCATTGACTTCTGTATCTCCTTGCTGTCCGTGAAAAATAGTTGTTTTATATTTTGGTTTAACAAGGACCCCGCTGTCTTTGCACGAAAAGAGAACCAATAGCAGTAAAGAGAAATGTAGTAGCTTTTTTGATGTCATAGTTGGCTATTTTAAACTAATATACAATTATTGTGGGACTTCATGATGTGCTTTTCCATATACGTAAGTAAACTTTGCCCCAAAAAAGATAACCTGTGCTGAATAAAACACCCAAGCCATAAGAATAAACATAGATCCTACCACATCCCCCCTACCTAAGAAAAAATAATGTTGGAGGTAGTATTTAATAATTAATTGGCTGATAAATAACAAAAGGGATGTAAGCAAGCCCCCCCTGAGCGCAAGTTTCCATGAAATAACCCCATCATGGACAAACTTAAAAATGAATGCAATCAGTGCTAAATTCATCAAAATAGAAAACAAATGATGAAAAACAATGAACCCAATATGAACATTTCCTAAGGTTGAAGAAAGCCAATTTTCAACTATGCTGAAGACAAAAATTTGAACGAAGTAAGACGTGATGATCAATAAAGCAAATAAGGCTAAATAGGCTAAAGATAAAAATCGAAATTTTAGAATATCCATAACCAAGTTCAGTTTTTCTCTTTTTTTCTTTTGAATATTAAAGAAATCATTCATGCTGTATTTTAAGGACACCATAAAGGCTGAACAGGAATACAGCAAGGCGACAATCATTACGATATTTAAGGAAATAGACTTCGCTTGATTGTTCAGGTTTTTAAGATAGCCGGTAAACATTGAAATATCCTGAATGCCAATATTCTTTTCGAAGATTGATGTGATTGCATTGATACAAATGTCTTGACCGAAAATTTTCCCAAAGCTTATTAAGGTTAAATAAAGTAATGGGATCAAAGCGAACAAGGTATAATAAGCCAAGGCCGCGCCATGAAAAAATGCTCCTTCTTCAAAGAATTCTGCAATGGCATTCCTTAGCACTTGAATGAACTTAATATTAGATTTTCTTGTCATAATGTGGTATAATGTTCAAATGATCTGGCAACACGGTTAAGCTATGAAGAATTACTAACTCATTATTTGCTGTATAAAAATAGTGGATATAAACTGTACCATTAAAAAAGCATCGACTTAGGATTAAAGGCACGCCATTGGGTTGAATTGAGAAAGATCCTGGACGAAATCTTATTTTTACGTCCTTCCAAGTTATCGTATTTACTTCACCGAACCATCGAGCCTCACGAAGGTTTTTTAAATTCCAATAACGTTCCATGGGATTAAAAAATCGTGACAACTTGCCTTTGGCTAAAAAGGCCATATGATTACATATTCCCAACATATCTTGCGCATCGTGTGAAACCAAAATAATACATAAACGCTCCTTTTCTTTCAAAGCGATTAATAAATTAATTAAGCGTGCTTTCAATACCGAGTCAAGGTGTGAGAAAGGTTCATCTAAAAGCAGCCAACTTGGTTTTTTAGCGATCGCTCTAGCCAAGGCTAAGCGTTGTTGTTCGCCTCCGGACAAGTCCTTTGCGATGGCATGAGCAACGTCACCAAGCTCCAATAATTTTATAAGGTATTGTACGCGTTGTTCTCTTTGCACTGCCTCCCAATTCAAAATTACTTCACGAATATTTTCAGTACAGGTATGATACAAATCGAGGTTATAGTCCTGAGCAACCAAGGACATTTCTGGATGCCCGGGAATTAAGCGTTGGGATGCCCGCGGTAATTTTCTATCGTTTAAAAATACATCACCGGTTGAGGCATCCTTAATTCCTGCAATTATTTTTAACAAGGTAGATTTTCCAGCACCACTTTTACCTGCAATGCCATACACTTCATTGGGTTGAAAAACGCTGTTTATTTGATCCAAGATCAAACGGTCTGAATCCAGCTTAAATGATAGGTTTTTAATCCTTAACATTCACCATGAGTTGTTTAGGGAAATCATGATTCGCGATATAAATCCCGGTAATTGGATTCGCAAAGGGCTCGTTATCTTTCAATTCCACGATAATGTGTAATCCCCAAGGAAATTCCTGTTGATGCACTGCTTCAATTAGTTGATTAGAAATTGCAAATTGCACCTGACTCCCATCCGTTCGGTTTAAGGAAACTAAATAAACTCGGGGAACTTCATAGGCAAAATCGCCTTGCGTTGGGTGCGCTCCTTTAAGTACATACACATCCTGTTCGTTAATTGCCATTGAGACTACATCTTGTACCTCCAACTCATCTTCCCAGTGATACTTGTGATTATCCGGTGTCTCTGCACCTTGGTGCTTAGCGTTTGCTAATTCAGGGGAAAATAAGTCATTTAGGTGAGCACACGTAAGTCGAAAAGTTGACATTCTATGGGTATTAATGAAGTACGAAATTATTAAATTCCGTTCATCCATCATCTTTATTCTGATGATGAACAATGAAATGTGAAGAATAATCTAATTTATCTACGTGTATAAATCAATGAAACTATTAAATTCGGATTATGAAACACGCCATAATATGTTTAACAAGTTTGATGTTTACGCTAATTTTAAATGGTCAAACGAAATTAACTACAACAGAAAAAGCATCCTATAATCGCTTTCTTAATAAAGGAATAGAAACCTATAATGCAGGAAGATTGAATGAAGCATTAGAATCATTTAAACGTGCAGAGGCGCTTGACCCTGATGCCTGGAAGTTAAATTACTGGATGGCTGCATGCCATTATGAACTAAATAGCTACTACACAGCAGAGAATTATATGATTAATGCGGTCCGAAATATGCCTGAAAATGAAGACGGGGATGCGGCATTTTATGAACTTAACGGAAAAATCAATCACCGGCTAGATAAGGTTGACAACGCCATAACTGCATTTAAAAAATGCGCAATACTCATGGGAACCAAAATGGCGAAATCATATGGAATCTCCTTGTACATCGAACAATGTGAACTTATGATTCAAGCTAAAAAGCAAGGATATACTTCACTAAGGAAGCCCCTATCCATTCAATTGAACTCTCTTGAAGACGAATATGCACCCATATTAATCAATAGTGAGACCTTATTCTTTACGGCACGAAGGCCAGAAACCACCGGTGAAACAGCTGACCCTGATGATTCTAAATATTTTGAGGATGTTTACAAAGCGCAATGGAATCCAATTACAGCTGATTATGAGATCGATTATGAATTCTTCAAAAACATTAACACTGCTGGCTTCGATGCCCTTAATTATATTAATTCGAATGGCACCTATGCCCTACTTACTGTTAACACGTCAATGACTGAAAAAACAACTAAAGGATCAGATTTATTTGAGATTTCGAGTGAAACACCTTTCGTATGGGAGGCTCCAACAATTATAAAAAAGAAGGGATTAAATACAGATTTTTTCGAAGGAAGCGCTACGAGCACAGAGGGTGCTGACGCCGGAGATTTTATTCTTTTTGTTTCTGACCGGAACTCAGAAGTTTCTGGCCTGGATTTATTCATGTGCACTCGGAATGAATCTACATTCGGTGAGGTTACCGTACTCCCAAAACATATTAATAGCCTTGGCAACGAAACAACACCGATGCTAAGCGCAGATGGTAAATACTTATTTTTTAGTAGCGATGAACTACCAGGTTACGGAGGATATGATATTTTTTATAGCATCAATGAAAATGGTGTGTGGTCTACTCCTATTAATTTAGGTCCTGAAGTGAACTCCGTAAATCACGACACACACTTTAGCTACAATGCCTCCACTAAAAAAGCAGTATTCGCATCCTTAGCAGAGAAGGAAGGATATTTTTCATTTGATTTATATACTGTGGACTTAGCTGGAAAGGAATTTCCTTTTACGAAGTAATCCTAGTTTACTCGTACTTTCTTCCGGTTGATGTTATCTATGTTGTATCTTACAAAGGTCTCAAATCCTCCTTTAAAATTTGACACAAGCGATAACCTAGAAACGTTAATGTCATAAGCAAATCCAGCAGAGAAAGGTCCATAAAAAATGGATGATCTAACCACTATAGCATCTTTCAATCTACTAAAAATACCCAAACTGAACGCGATTTCTTTAATGTTATCGGTTTCCCAGGATGCTTTGCGAATGATCTGTTTGTAACTTACCCCGTAAAGTAATTCATTTGACTTTCGCTGGCGTTGGTAATAAATTGCAGGCTGCAAAATACCATTTGTAGCCATTATTCCAATGTTAGCGTTAACAAACCCAGCGTAGCGAATCGGAAGGGTTTGAATGCTTGAATTATAAAAAGAATACCTTGGGTTATTTACGTGATAGGCAGCAAACCCAACATTAAATCCTTTATCCGCTTCATTTGTAATTTTACCAATGTCTGTTTGAAATGAATAAACGCCGCCAACTCCTAAGTCAAAATACGAGAAGTTTTGCTCATAAAACGGCTCTCCATTCGGGAGTGTTGGATTAAATGCCGTGCCATCATATTGAGAGCCCCACTGCCCTGATGCAGGATTTGTTACGCATTGGCCAAAGGTAGAATTCAATCCTAAAGCCACTCTACTGAATCGACTTACTTTTAAGCTGTATGAGAAGTTAAATCCAATATTACTCTGAGTAAAATATCCATCTCCCATGCGATCATTGAAGAACACTAAACCTGCTCCAAGTACTCCATTCGAATTTTTAAGTGCGGCGGTTAAGCGCCCGTCGATGGATGCGAAGAACGTGCTAAAGGGAGAGGCAAAACTTCCGTATTGACCGCGATACATGGCAATTCCTTGAAAAGAGGCATTAGCTCCGGCCAAGGCGGGATTTAAGGTAAGGGGTGAAACATCAGTTTGTGAAAAATGAACATCTTGTGCATGAACAACAGATGACTGAAGTACAAAACCTACCAGCAGGCCAATGAAATAAATTATTCGTACACGCATTATCTTACCAATGTTAAACTTCCTGATTTATGAAGCATTGTATCATCATACAATTGAATATTCAAATCAAACACATAATTCCCTTCTTGAGCAGGTCTTCCTTTATAAAAACCATCCCATTCCTTGTTGATAGTCGTAGATTCAAAAACCTTTTGACCCCAGCGATCATAAATCACAAAACCAAAGTCTTTCACACATACATTTTTACCAAATACCTTGAGTGTATTGTTTTCTGATGGACCGGTTCCATTTGGACTAAAAATAGTTGGTACAAAAAACTCTCCGCACAGTAATTTAACAGTAACAACAAGCGAATCTTCACCTTGGCACCCGTTGTTGTCTGATGCTTGTAAATAATAAACGATACTTGAATCTGGAGCTACCGATGGGTTCGCACAATTATCGCATGACAGCCCGTCTGACGGAGACCAGGAAAACACAGTACCTCCATAGGCGTTCGCTATAAAAGAAGTGGCTGGATTAATTACCGTATCGCCAGGAACAATTGAAACAGGCAGGGTATTAATGATACCTATGGTACCCGATGCACTGATTTGACATCCATTCGCATCGGACGCAATTACAGAATAGCTCCCTATGTCAAGCCCCGATATGCTGTCCGTTACTTCATTCGTAGGTTGCCACAGGTATGAATAAGTTCCAGTTCCGCCATTAACCGTAACATCCATCGTTCCTAATAAGCCTGTTGCGCAATTCACCGGAGTTGAATCCGCACTTATTGTTAAAGCCGTTGGCTCAGTTATAGTAATTCCTTGAACAACAACACAATTGGCTGCATCAACTACAACAATATTGTAATTTCCTGGTGATAATCCAGTAACAGTATCATTGGATACAGCAACCGGAGACCAAGAAAATACAAATGGCGGTGTTCCCAACGAATCCACTTGCACTGCTGCAGAACCGTTTGCTGCACCGAAACAGGTTACATTGTTTACGTAACTAATGCTGATGGCGGGTGGTTGTGGCGTGGGATTTATAACAAAAACGCTTGGGTTAGTGGCTGTACATCCCGAGCTTACGGAAGTAACTGTTAATGTATAGTTACCTCCAGCTAAACTCATAAAATTTGGGCTTGATTGTGTCGGCCCGTTGTTTAGAGCATATGTGAACCCGGCGCCAAGTGGGGATGAAACGGTAAGCATTCCTGTAGGTAATGGGCATGTCGGTTGCGTAGTTGAAGCCGCCGGCACCGTTGGGATAACTAATGCTGCATTAATGGACGCAATGCTGCTAACTGCTGAGGTACAACTCGCTGCGTTTACTACTACAAAGGTGTAATTGGTAGAAGGACTCAATCCAATAACAGAAGTTGTAGTTCCTGTTCCCGTTTGGGTTGTTCCACCGGGGGTAATTTGTAAGGTCCATGTACCTGACATTGGAAGGCCACTTAAAAAAGCAATTCCTTGAGCCGAAAGACAGGTTGGATGATCCACTGAATCGACTATAGGAGCAGGTGGCGGGATCGGATTATTTACAAATACATTATTGGAATTTGCAGAAACACATCCATTATTAAGGTTGGTAACTGTAAACGTATATGAATTAACTGGCAATCCTGTAAAAGAGGTTGAAACACCAACGCCTGACTGTACAAAGGTTGTTGCTGGGGAATTCCCATAAGCAGTGATTGTCCAACCACCTGTGTTGGGTAAATTCGAAATTGGAACATTACCTGTTGCTACCGCGCAGGTCGGTTGAGTGACCATCCCAGCAATCGGCGTTGCTGGCACGGCCGGAACAAGATTGATATTTACACTTGATGATGCGGGAGAAGTACATCCTGCTACTGTATTTATATATTCAAAAGAAAATGCAGTACCTGGTGTTAAACCAGAAATTGCAGCGATTGTACCTACACCGGTCTGCGTAAATCCTGCAGGAATTGAATTTACCGTCCAACCTGTGCTTGGAAGTCCTGAAAGATAAATAACACCATATTGATTGGAGCAGGTAGGTTGGTCCAACGAATCGATGTTTGGAGCAAGCAAACACTGTCCAAAATAAATTTGGGCAGAGATTAAAATAAAAATGAATCCGAGTATTCTCCCTGTCATTGAGTAGAATTAAGCCAAAAAGTTATACTATCTATCGCTTCGTAAAGTTACACTAATAATCAAAATTATAGTGCTATTCTCTAAAAAACTTAAACGAGCGAAGCCTCTTTGCGTTGCCTATTAAAAAAATGCAGAACTTTGCTTGATGAAAAACGAAGGAGTTTTTTTTGAAATCGCGTATGATGGAACCGGATATTGCGGCTGGCAAATACAACCCAATGCGCCAACGGTTCAAGGCACAATAGAAGAAGCTCTTTCTAAACTTAATGGAAATAAGCCAATAGGCATCGTGGGTTGTGGTAGAACCGACACTGGAGTTCATGCGAAGCAGTATTTTTTTCATGTTGAACTTCCTGATTTTAACTTGTCAGAAGTGCGATACAAGCTTAATAAAATGTTGCCAAATGACATTAAAATCGTTGATGTATTTTACAATCAAAAGCACGCTCGCTTTGACGCAAGAAAGCGCACCTACAGATATTTTATTGCAAAAGAAAAGTCGCCGTTCAACGATCGGTTTTGTTGGGTTTACGAGCGGCAATTATCGGTAGAAGCAATGAACACAGCTTGCACCCATTTAATCGGCCAACTGGATTTCGCATCCTTTGCCAAAGGGGATACCGACGTAAAAACTACCCTATGCGAGGTTTTTAATGCTTCATGGGAAGAGACGAATGAGGGCTATGTTTTTGAAGTAAGTGCAAATCGTTTTTTGCGCAACATGGTGCGCGCCATGGTGGGTACATTAATGGAGGTTGGAATCGGGAATATTACGCCTGAAGCAATTCCAATTATTCTAGCAAAAAAAAGCCGCCAAGAGGCAGCTTTATCGGTTCCTGCTAAAGGACTATTTCTTTGGGAGATTTTATATTAATCTGCTCGTTGTCGAAGTAAATCAAAATACCCATACGTTTCAACTACGATGGCCCCGCCTAAGGTATCACCGTATTTTGCAGGCAATCCCCCCGTGTATACCATCATACGATTGATTGAACAGCTGGGCACGTTGTAAACATCTTGCAATTTAACGCCATCTAACACATAAATCATATCCCCTTTTCGGGCACCACGGAACATCAACTCACCGTCATCAGCCATTTTTATTTCTGAAGACATTTGGGTAGCCATGGTAGCTATACTAAATTTATTGGGATTATGCTTAATGTCTTTTTCGGTTAATTCCGGCGTGGGTAATTCTCCCATTCGTAAGCGTAAACGTTCTTTAACAACAATTTCATCCTTCATTACGCCTTTCGGTTTAAATTCAACGGAACCAATATTTCCATAGGATTCTATTGGAATATCAACTAAGTAATTCTGAGAAGTATCCCTTCCAAATACCAAAAACACATTATACTTACCCGCTGGAATCGCTGAAATCCTAAATCGACCATCTTTATCGGTAATGGCCTGATATTTCTTTCCTTGATCAAGGATAAACGCTTTTACGTATTCCATCGGCTGTTTTGAATCTGAATCTAAAACGGTTCCGATGGCATCTCCGAGCGCAGATTGAGCAAATAATTGTGACACTAAAATGCTCGCTAATAGGGTTAAGGTTTTTTTCATGTTTTCTAGAGTTTGATTAGAAAGGTAACGAAAAACAAACAATTACCTAACCTATACTTGCAGAAGAAACGGGCAACTCGCGATTAATTTTCTTAAAAAGTCCTTGAAGTACTTTTCCTGGCCCAACCTCAATAACTTCCGAAAGCCCATGATCATTCATTGCTATCATGATTTGAGTCCATTTCACGGGGGCTGTTAGCTGTGCTAATAAATTTGCTTTAATGACGGAAGGGTCTGTCACGGGAAGCGCATTAACGTTTTGATAAATGGGGCAAATTGGAGCGTTAAACGCTGTAGATTCAATAGCGGAAGCTAATTCTGCACGAGCAGGTTCCATGAGTGGTGAGTGAAAAGCGCCGCCTACCTGCAATATTAAGGCTCGTTTAGCTCCCGCTTCTGTGAGTTTCGCACACGCTTCTTCAACAGCCTTTAATTCACCCGAAATAACCAATTGTCCGGGGCAATTATAATTTGCGGGCACTACTACCCCATCAATGCTGCTACAAATCTCTTCTACCAGATGATCTTCCAATCCAAGAATGGCTGCCATGGTAGAAGGTGTGAGTTCACAGGCTTTTTGCATGGCCGTTGCGCGTGCACTTACAAGACGTAAGCCATCTTCGAAACTGAGTGTTTTATTGGCTACAAGGGCAGAAAATTCGCCAAGGGAATGCCCTGCAACCATATCTGGTTTAAACGAATCCCCTAAGCATGCTGCCAAGATGGTAGAATGAATAAAGATTGCGGGCTGCGTAACATTCGTTTGTTTTAAGGCTTCATCTGAACCTTCAAACATAATCGACGCAATATCAAAACCGAGCACTTCATTGGCTCGATTAAATAATTTACGTGCATCAGCACTTGCATCAAATAACTCTTTTCCCATTCCACTAAACTGAGCACCTTGCCCAGGAAAAACGTAAGCCTTCATAATAATATAAGTTTAAAGTTGTCCTAAAGAGTGAAATTTACCCTCTTTATAAATTTTAATTTTCTTTAGAATTCCGTCGTCACTGTAAATATAAACTTTACCGTCATACAGCTGTCCGGCCTTAAAGTTCCCATCCAACCAAATTTCATCGTTTTCATTGTAGACTTTATTATATCCTTCAGAGAAAAAGGTAACCCCTTTTGTGATTGGATTGGTTACCAGGGGTGGTGGCTCATTGGATTCTGGTTCTGTATGAGCATCCTTCACTTTAACGGCTTGCTTCTTAACCGTTTCGGTTACTTTGCCCCCGGTAAACTTGCATGACAAGCGAACCGACCCATCTTCATTATATTGCGTGTAAAGTCCTTCAACCTTGCCTTTTTTCAAGCCATAGGAAGCTTCTAATTGCCCATTATCGTAATAGTGCTTTACCGTTCCTGTTTCTTTACCCTCGTCATCAAAGGTGGCTTGATATGCTATGGTTCCATTTTCATGATAGCGAATCAACTCTCCTGAAAATGTATTATCACCGAAGGAACCTTTTTCCTTTACTTTACCGTTTGAAAAATATCGTGTATAGTTTCCATTGGGTCTGTTATTCAAATAATTCCCTTTTAGCTTGACGGTTTTCCCATCCTTATTGTATTTAATCCAAACTCCCGTTTTGCGTCCGTGATGGTAGGTACCTTCTTCAATAATGGCATTAGATGCATAGCCTGATTTTGGACGATCCTTTCCCCGAACAACCCACTTTCCATGTTTTTTTCCATCCTCATCTTTTAAATTTTGAGCCCAAGAAACATGAGAACACATGAAATAAATTACTGTAAAAAAGAATAAAAATCTAGCCTTCATACTTAATGTAAAATTAAATTAAATTGTGAATAACAAACCTGAATCTGTAGATAATGACCCAAATTTGTTATTAATTTTGTTGTTCATGTTAAGTATTTCTCCCTCAGATATCACGGTGCAAAAATTGCATCATTATTTACTTGGAGCGGTTGGTCCTAGGCCTATTGCTTTAGCTTCAACAATTGACTTAAACGGGGAAAAGAATTTAGCACCTTTTAGTTTTTTCAATGTATTTAGTGCAAACCCACCGATATTAATTTTCTCTCCAGCACGTTCAGGACGGACTAATTCGTTGAAGGATACTTACAACAATGTAAAGGCCCATCCTGAAGTGGTTATTAATGTGGTCACTTACCGTATTGTTGAGCAAGTTAGTTTGGCTAGTTCTCCGTATGCTCCAGGAATCAGCGAGTTTGAAAAGGCGGGACTTACCCCTATACCTTCAGATTTAGTTAAACCCTTTCGAGTAAAAGAATCGCCGGTACAGTTTGAGTGCAAGGTTAATCAAGTTATTGAACTGGGTACGGAAGGAGGCGCAGGCAATCTGATTATTTGTGAAGTGTTAAGGATGCATATCGATGAATCCATATTGGATGAGAACAATCAAATTGATGCTCACAAAATCGACCTTGTTTCCCGCATGGGAGGCGATTGGTATTGTCGTGCCGATTCCAACAGTATGTTTGAAATTAAAAAGCCGATCACTACCTGTGGCATTGGATATGATGCACTTCCAGCTGACTTATTAAATAGCGGCGTATTATCGGTAAGTGACTTAGCGCGTTTGGCTGGGATAGAGAATCTGCCCGACGAAACGGAGGTGAATGAATACAAGCTCACCGAATTAAGTGACATTTTTATGACGCATGTAGATGATGCGGTACGCTTAGAGAAGGCTTTACATGAACGAGCAAAAGAATTATTAATAGCAAATAAATTAACCGAAGCTTGGCTCACGCTTCTCAGTTTTAATCATTAACAAATCGATATGAATCAGCTTAAATTAACGAACGTACGAATCAAATTAATTCATCCAACACAACAAGTAACTGAAAAATTTTCTAAAAGAGAATTCGTAGTTACTGATGGTGTAGACAGCGATTATCCGCAACATATTATTCTTCAAGCTACACGCGACAAGTGCAGTTTATTGGATCAATTCAAGGTGAATGATATGGTAGATGTTGCCATTAACATCCGTGGACGTGAATGGACAAGTCCACAAGGAGAGATTAAGTATTTTAATTCCATTGAAGCATGGAGAATTGAGCCATCTTCAGGACAAGCTCCTTCAGCTGCACCAAGCGGTATGAGTGATTTTGGTATTTCTAGTCCAAGTTCAACTCAAAGCCCATTAGAGTCTTCTTCTGAGGAATCAGATGACCTTCCTTTTTAATCGGTAGTATCCGATTTATATTTAGCCTTATACTTCTGGTATAGGGCTTCTTGAAAGTTCATCGAGGTTTGGATTTTTCCGTTCAAAAGTACAGTTGTCACTTGGTTGGTTTTCATATCCAACGCGGGGCCTTTTGAAACGAATATCGTGGCGGATTTACCAAGTTCAATGCTTCCGAATTGTTGATCGATTCCCATTATTTTACAAGAATTAATGGTTATAGCCTCCAGCGCTTGATCTTCCGTTAATCCATAGGCCATAGCTGTTCCTGCCAAAAACGGTAGGTTCCTAGTATTCATAGCCTCCATTCCACCTTCATTTTGCAAGCAAAATAAGACGCCCATTTTAGCAAGCATTGCCGGTAGGCGATATGGTAAGTCCACCGGGTCTTCATCATGTTCAGGTAAGCGATGCAGCCGTTGAATCATCACAGGGATGTCAGCATCAATAAATCGCTGCCCGAGTAAGTAGGCATCGTCTCCCCCCACAAGCACGGGATAAGGCAATTTAAACTCTTGAACAAAAGCTATTACATCAATAATTTGTTGTGCATCGTTCGCATGAATATATACGCGTTTAGTACCTAAAAAACACTCCTTCATTGCCTCAAGTCGCTGATCGAACGGAATCACTTTAGCATTCGCATAGGTACTCGCTAATTGAAAAAAATTAGTGATTTCCTTTAATTCCTTAATATATTGCTCATTCTTTGATTTCGGCTCAGGCTCTGCCCACCATCCCCCACCGAACGTGGTGTTAGGCCAATTCACATGTATGCCGTCATCACTTTTTGCGGTTGCGTCTTCCCAATTCCATCCCCCCATAAACATGACAGAGGACGTACCAGAAACATACCCTCCCCTCGGCGTACTTTGAACTAAGAGCACCCCGTTTGTTTTAACGGTTTCAACCACTTTGGATTCCGCATTAAAGGCAATTTGAGACCTAATATGAGGATTAAACTCCCCTACTTCATTATAATCATTTGAAGCACGTATTGCTTCTATCTCCGTTAATCCGAGTGTGCTATTCGGGGCTACAAACCCGGGATAAATGTGCTGCCCTGTTGCGTCAATGATTGTATCCCAGTCTTTGGGGTTGTAGGTAGAAGAAAGTGCGTTTTTAATTCCGGTAATTTTTCCATCCACCATTTCTAGTAGTGATGCCGTAATTTCTTGCCCAACTACTGGATGTAAATGTCCATTCACAATAAGAATACGTTGCGCTGAAAACCCTATGCTAGCCAATAAACCTGTTAAAAATAGAATCGTTTTCATGTTAATGTAAATTTTCTGTTTCAGACCCTTCCTCTCCCACGGTATCACAATGGAAATGTTTTTTCTTACGCTTAATGAATGGCGCTTTAGGCTCTGCCTGCACATCCTTTGCTAGCATTTTACCAATGATGCGCATTTTCTCGGCTTGATTTTGAGCCTGAAGCATGAGGTCTTGCTCCTGATCAAAATAGAACACCCCTTCAATCATCGTAGATTGCACCTTGGCCTCTATAGAAAGTGGATTCGTAGTCCATAACACCAAGTCGGCATCCTTACCCACTTTAATACTTCCTGTTCGATGATCTAAATGCAATAATTTTGCAGGGTTTAGCGTAACCATTTTCCATGCTTCAATTTCTGAAACCCCTCCATATTTGACTGTTTTTGCTGCTTCCTGATTCAGTCTTCGTCCCATTTCCGCATCGTCAGAATTAATCGCAACCGTAATTCCCTGCTCATGCATTAGGGCCGCGTTATATGGAATCGCATCGTTTACTTCAAATTTATAGGCCCACCAATCGGCGAAGGTAGAACCACCGACCCCGTGCGCTTTCATTTTGTCTGCTACTTTATATCCTTCCAGAATGTGCGTAAAGGTATTGACTTTGAATCCCATAGAATCCGCTACTTTCATCAACATGTTTACCTCACTTTGCACATAAGAATGGCAAGAAATAAAGCGTTTTCCGTCTAAGATTTCGTTAAGTGTTTCGAGTTCAAGATCCATCCTGTAGGATCCCGACATTCGCTGCATGCGGTACTGTTTTGCTCTATAAAAGGCATCATAAAAGACCTGTTCAACCCCCATCCGCGTTTGAGGAAAACGAACAACATTTCGATCACCCCAATTCGATTGCTTCACATTTTCTCCGAGCGCACATTTTATAAATCCTGGGGCATCATCAATTTTCATTTCTTCAGGTGTAGTACCCCATTTCAATTTAATGAGCGCAGATTGTCCGCCGATGGCATTGGCCGATCCATGTAATAATTGCGCTGCGGTAACCCCACCCGCCAATTGACGATAAATTGAAATATCTTCTGGGTAAACGACGTCACCGATACTAACCTCAGCAGAAACTACTTGTCCACCTTCATTAACTCCTCTTGAAATCGCAATATGTGAATGCTCATCGATGATTCCTGAAGTTAAGTGCATGTTAGCACCATTAATGATACGTGCTCCGGATGGATACGGCGGTTTTTTAGCCCCCACGTAAGTGATTTTTCCTTGTTGAACAATGACATACCCCTTTTCTATAATACCCTCAGACTCATTCGTCCAAATAGTAACTTGCTCATAAACGGTTGATTGCTGCGTAAGCATCGCTTTAGAACCATAAGCCATATTTGGAAACCAACTTGTTGGAATGGGATTAGAGTCAATCTTTATTGGAGTTGATACTTCGGTATCTTTTACCCGACGAATAGCAGACCATTGTCCCCAGCTTCCATCCGGATAGGTGATATCACCTTCCCAAACAGAACCATTAGAGGAAATTTTTCCATGCAGCAAATACATCTTAGACTCGGCATTCGGAAGGGCAAATTGTAGGTTTACGTCCCGGTCTGAAAAGGTAAAAGAAACCGTTGTAATTACTGAATCTTTCTTAAATACTTTGAGTTTAGAATCCCACAAGTCTTTATGCTCAATGAGTGTAACTTTGGGTTTTTGATTCTCTCCGGACACCTTCATTTCAAAACGCTGCCCCTTTAGATTTAAGCTATATGTTCCAAGCACATTCACCAAGTTAGCTGATTGAAGTACGAGGCAATTCCCAAGTGTCCAAGACTCCAACAGGGTAGATTCATAAACAAATGGGTCTTTTGAAAAGACATTAAAACTCGCCAGTTTTGATGCTTCTAGGGAACCTACCATTGAATCTAACCCAAGGTATGATGCAGGCGTTATGGTAAGCGAAGCGAGGATTGAAGAAGGGCTTGTTCCAATTGAAATTAGTTTGCGAATGGTTTTCCAAAAATCAGCTAAGGGAAGACCTTGCGTGGTAATAGCGCTTGAAATTCCTGCATCGGTAAGTATTTTGAAATTGTACGGTGCAGCTTCCCAATGCTTTAATTCTTGTATCGAGACATTTTTTGCGACATAGGGGTCGGAAACATCTACCGGCTTTGGAAAAGAAATCGGCACGATGAGTTTTGGATTCAAGGGTTTTAGCGCATCAACAATGGCGTATTCATCTCCTGCAGTGACATAAACAAAATGACGTTTAAATTCATTCGCTATGCGCTCCGCACGTAAAATATCCCATTTATCCCCAACCTTAAAAACAGCAGGCAAATTATCGTTAGCTACCCAGGGATCCATCGATTGTTTGCCTAAGTCTGCTACAGGATTCTTTTTATAGAACGCAAGATCGTAAAACGATTGACGTAACAAGGCAATAGATCCCATTAAGGAAGATGGATAGGTTTGTTGTGAAACGCCTTTATTGAAGGAATAAAAAAACGCTGAAGCATTTATGCGTGTTGCTTCCATGGGATTTAGATTCCCTAATGCGATTAAGGGTGCAGAACCTCGGACAATGCCATCGGCTTGATGCGGAACTGCAAACCCAAAACCTTGTTTTTGTAACTCCGTGAATTTATTGTCCGCTAAATTAATTCCATCCACTGCATTTATTTCTGGATGAATGGATTCATTCCAATAATAAGCACCTTCTTTTGATGACTCTAATTGTGGATAGGAACCTTGATGATGAGAAGTAGCTTTAACTACTCCTGCATCGGTATATAATTCTATGAATGATGGAACTACAGTAAGGCCTTCCTTAGCGAATATCACAAAATCTGACGGGATATTTACATTAGTCCCAACCTCTAAAATTCGTTCTGATTGAATTAAAATCGTAGCATTTTCGAGCTTCTTATTCGGACTCACATAAACATCTACATTGGTTAATGCAATTTTTTTCATTTCCGAAGGCGCTACGCCGTTGGTAGGCCGCATTTGTGCATGGCCAACATGGATAAAGCCCAAAAACAGAAGGAAACACGAAATAGGATAAATTAGCTTCATGCCCCAAAAATAAACAATTAAGTGGACTAGATGTATTTACTCGCCTCGCGCTTTGCTAGGCCAGTAAGTTGCTCCGCTTGAACCACCTCAGCAACCCACGATGGATTCCATTTGGACACCTCGCGCAAACTCCAACCTATCGCCTTTTGGATGAAGAACTCCCGCTCTGGTTTAAATCGACAAATGAAATACTGTAGGAGGACTAAATCCGTCTCTTTTCGATAACGTAACTGAAAAATCAAACAAGCCCGACGAATCCAAAAGGAATCATGGCATTCCCAACGATGGAGTGTTTCTTTCATTTGTTCAGGAAATACACGAGCGAATTTACCCACTACATTTGGGGCGATACCATCCACCGTATCCCACCACGACTTGGATGTAATTAACCACTCAAACAACTCAATATCTGATGCTATAAATTCGTTTGGTTTCCATGTCATCAACCATTCTAAGGCAATGAGCTGACATTCCCGATGTTCTTCCTCCCAAAGTAACTGAATCAAGGTTCTTTTTTCAGTTGAATCAAGGACATCTAAATGATCTTTTTTTAAGGTCTTTAGAATTTCTTTTCTGGGGGTACTCATTACACCATAAAATGGAAATTGATTTCTCATGTAGGCTTCCATTTGTGGAATACGCAGGGGATTAGCCTCATTCCTTAAGGCTTCTTTAATGGTGAAAAGTGCTTTCATTAACTTTTAAATAAAAAAAGGCAAATCATAAGCCGGGTTCTGTTCGTTTTGTCACACGTGACGCAACTGCCTATCATTTATCTAGCACTGACGTCGCCATCAGCGTCTATCGACCTACCCTCCGGAATCGAGCGAGC
>Ga0315907_10001587_pt1 | contig 30536 bp, 50 predicted proteins | sample LakEriMetagenome_3_FD_203525 | JGI IMG/M metagenome (GOLD analysis project Ga0315907, IMG submission 203525) | Freshwater fungal communities from buoy surface, Lake Erie, Ohio, United States - Buoy 12 MA123 | ecosystem: Environmental > Aquatic > Freshwater > Lake > Lake biofilm | place: USA...
CGAAATCTGGGAAAATTTTATCAAGCCCGGACGGGTTTTGGGATTTTCGATCGAGGGAATTTTTTCAGAGCGAATTAAAAAGCAGAAGCCATAACAGTTTTTTATGCGATGACAATTCAAGAATTAATCAACAGAACGCTTGCGCGATATGGATATCGCCTTGCCGATGAAATGCCTGCGGAGGAACCAATGGAGGAAACCGCGGAACCCACCGGAGAAGCCACATCCAAGACTTTGGAGGATGGCACCGAAATTTTCTCGGACGGTGATTTTGCAACAGGGTCCTCTGTTTACATGGTGACCGACGAGGGCGAACAAATCCCCCTGCCAACCGGTGAATACACTTGTTCCGATGGCACCGTGCTGGTGATTGAGGACGGGGTGGTGACTGGGGGCGAAGAAGAAGCACCAGCAGAAGAAGCACCAGCCGAAGACATGCCTGCAGAAATGTCGGCCGCCCTGCAGGAAATCCGCGCATCCTATGAGTCACGGATCGCCGCCCAAAAGGCAAAAATCAACGCGCTGGAACGGAAATTGGAACTCGCGGAAGTCGAAGCCACACCCCGCGTTCGTCGCCAGTCTGTCCAGGCCTCGTCTCACACCCGCGTCCCACAGTCTGTGCAGGGCGTCTACAAGATCTTTGAAACCTATAACTGATGCCTACAACTTTTAGCAACACCAAAAGCTACGCCGGCGAACTTGCGCGGCCGTACGTCGCCGCCGCCGTGAAATCGGCGGACACCCTGACCAAGGACTGCGTAACCGTGAAGGAGGGCGTGAAATATCGCGAAACCCTCCGGGTTCTGGACAGCGCCGGCCTTGTGCAAGACGCCGCATGTGATTTCACCCCGACGGGCGTGATCCAACTCACGGAGCGATTCCTAACGCCCGTGGAACTCATGACCAATGTCCAACTCTGCAAAAAGGATTTCCGCAGTGACTGGGAGGCCATGAACACCGGCCGCGGTTTTGTCAACGATCAGTTGCCTCCGGAGTTCCAGCAGTTCCTCCTGCTCTATGTCGCAAGCAAAATCGGCGAAGCGATCGAGGACAACATCTGGCGCGGTGGCACGGCGGCGCTCACGTCAACGGCAGCAGACGGCACAGACGCTGGAACCACCATTGGAGACAGCCTCACGGACACATACGACAACAACCACTTTACGGGATACCAGTCGTTGTTGCACACGGCCGCCCGTAACGTGCAGTCCACCGGCACGGGCGCAGCATGGACCACCTCCAACATCCTCACCAACCTCGGGATCGCCGTTGACAGCATCCCGACGGCCCTGCAAGGAGACCCGGAGGTCCAACTTTTCATGAATTCGGCCACTTACTATCTTTACTACCGGGCACTCGTGAATGCCGGCGCACACCCGCAATTCGCCCTCAACGCTCCGATCGCCGAAAACTACCTGGGCCACCCGATCAAGGTATGCAAAGGAATGGGCGCCGAATACATCGTGGCAGCCCGCAAGCAAGACCTGTTCTTCGGCACGGACCTCCTGAGCGATCACAACGAGGCCAAATTGATTGACATGTCGTTGATGGACGGATCGGACAACGTTCGGATCGTTTATCGTTACACCGCAGGGGTGCAAGTTGCCGTGCCGGCGAACACTGTGATGGTTTCACGGACCGCAACCGGATCGTAAGAAATGCCCTGCACCATCACCACCGGACGCGGCATTGACTGTCGCGATGCCGTAGGCGGTTTGCGGGCGGTGTACGTGCTTGTGGACGCGTCCGACAACCCGGCCACCCTGGCCACGGCGGGCACCACAATCGTGAACGGCGAAATCACAAACGTTCCGGCCGCCCTTGAGGCCTACAAAATCGACCTCTTGAAAGGACACGGGTCGTTCACTGAGACATTCCAGATGTCTTCGGAGAACGGCACTGTTTTTTACGAGCAGGTTATCGAACTCACCCTCCTGAAAGCAGACCACGCCACCACGCAATGGCTGCGGACACTCGGGAAGGTGCGCTGCACATTCCTTGCGCACGACAACAACGACACGGTTTACGTGATCGGATTCGACGAGGGCGCAGAACTCACCGGCGGCACCATGGTCACCGGTGCGGCCAAAGGGGACATGCACGGATTCACTGTAACGATCACGGCAGAGAGCAAGCAACCCGCCCTGCAGTTGGCACGCACCGCCGGACCTGGCACCCTCAACTATCCGTTGGATGGGGTCACCACCGACATCGCCGTGGCCGCAACTGTGATCACGCCGGCATTCTGATCCTGTCGGGCCTTATGAACCAAAAGAGGGGGGCCATGTGTCCCCCTCATTATTTTCCGACCATGCAATATACCACGCGATTTTTTACCATGCGGGTGCGCTACGAAAGAATCAGGGATCTCTTGCCTTTGAGTTCTTTTTCCATGCGCATCACCAAAGACGACAAAAGCAGCATCGATGTGGCCATTCCCACCACCGCAAATACGCGCTATTGGTCGTTCGTACAAGACGCCCAGGCGCTGCCCATGACGGAGAACGGACAATACCAGATCGAAATCCTCATGAACGGGATCGTGGTTTGCACTGATCGGGTGGTCCTGCTGGACACATATACGTATTTCGTGCAGCCTACCTTATCTTTGCCGCAGACAGTATACGCATGAACTACGAACACACACCTCACGCCATCCAGATGTCGGCATACACGCCGCCGTCGATGCGCGAAGCAGACAACAAAGACGGATTTGTGGCCTACGGGGAGGAAAACCTTTTCCCGGACCTACTCGTTGACCTCTACAGATCCTCCGCAACGCACGGAGCGCTGTGCAATTCGATCGCACAGATGGTGGCGGGGGCCGGACTGGCCATCGATGCGGACGCCGGCATGATCAAAGTCGCGCAATGGAAACTGCAAGACGTCGTGCGGAAATGTGCTCTCGATTACGTGATCCACGGCGGTTTCGCCCTCGAAGTTGCCTACGCCGATGGGGTGATCAAACGGGTGGACCACATGCCGTTTGAGTGCTTGCGGAGTGGCATCGAGAACGAAGCGGAAAAGATCGATTGGTATTTCTACAGCCCAGACTGGTCCGACACCAAGGAGAAGCCCCAGAAAATAGCCACCTACAACACGGAGAAAGCACGGGAGCACCCGCTGCAGGTCTTATATGTCGCTCCGGTGTCTCCGGGATCAAAATACTATCCAAAGCCGGATTATGTCGGGTGCTTGAATTATATCGAACTCGAAAAGAACATATCTGAATACCACATCAACAACATCCGCAATGGCCTGGCGCCGTCCTTCTGGATTCACTTCGTGAACGGGACCCCGCCAGAGAACGAACAGCGGAAAATCCGACAGGACATCGAGCGCAATGCCGCTGGCGCACACAACGCCGGCAAGGTCTGGATCACATATAGCGACACGCCAGACAGCAAACCGACGGTGGAACCGATGGCCCTTTCTGCTGCGCACGAGCAATATCAATTCCTCTCTGGTGAATGCACCGACAAAATAATGATCGGTCACCGGGTTGTATCGCCGGCGATGTTCGGGGTGAAAACGGCCGGTGAACTCGGAAACACCGAGGAATTGGAGGTCGCCAGCCGGCTGTTCCACTATCAAGTTGTGGCGCCAAAGCAGCGGGTTATGTGCTCCGCTTTCGAAAAGATCTTCGGCAGTTTGAAAATCTATGGGACCGTCACGATCCGGAACGACCACCCGTATCTCCGCCTCGACCAGCAGAAAACCGAAGAACTGTCCAGCCAAGAGGACCCGTTGTGGAGTTTTTTCGCCCAACTTGAAAGCGAGCACGTCGGCGAGGAATACGAAGAGGTCAACGCGTCCCCCGTGGATTACGAAACGGAGGACGAACTCGACCAGATGTGGAATTTCTTCGAGGCCAAAGACGGACAAAAGAGCAAACAGGACACTCCGTTGTTCAAGGTTCGCTACAGATACGCCGGAGAGACCACCGCGGACAGCAGAAAGTTTTGCCGGTCCATGGTGGCGGCGGACAAACTTTATCGCAAGGAAGATATACAGGCGGCCTCGAAAAAGGCCGTGAATCCAGGTTTTGGGCCTCAGGGTGGCGACACTTATGATGTTTGGCTGTACAAGGGAGGACCGAGATGCCATCACTTTTGGGAGAGGGTGGTTTTCCTGCGCAAGGACAACAATCAGATCTCAATCAACGAGGCCAAGAGGATGCTCAGGGCGTTGGACTCAAAGGGTCGCAAGGCCAACGAGTTACAACCAAATGAACCAAAGGTTGCCGTTTGGCCGGACGACCAAAAGCACAAAGGCTACCACCCCGACAACAAGAACATGCCCGCCGATGCGCAGGCGCAAACCACCGGCAAATGATCCCAACAACTGTCCTCCTCGCCACACCCGAATATGTCAAACACACCACGTCGATCAACAAGTCGGTAGATGACGACAGGTTGAGGGTGGCCATCTATCTGACGCAGGACACGCGACTGCATCCGATGTTGGGGACTCGCCTGTATGAAAAGTTTTTGGCGGACGGACGCACCAACACGATCGCCGGCCACTATCTGGATCTGCTCGATAACCACATCCGCCGGGTGGTGGCATGGTACGCCATGCTTGATCTCCTGCCTGATCTTTACAGCCAGATCGACAACGGCGGGGTGGTGCAGCGCACCGGCGATGGCGTGAACGCCGTGGAGAAATCGATCCTCGACCTCCAGATATCCCGCGCCCGCCAGTATGGGAATTACTACGCCGATCGAATGATCGAGCACATGCGCTATTACCAGCAGCGATATCCGGAGTACAGCGTGGCGGTTAACGATGAACTCGTGCCGATCGTGGATATCTACCGACAGAACGGCATGTCATGGACGGGCGGGGGCGTCCCCCTGCGCGACCGCTATCCGCAATTCTTCGCATGAATCCGAGGGACAAAAACATCGAACGCCTGAAAACCTGGCTTGCAGAACATGGAACACATCTTAACCGCGCTGGTTTCGGTGGTGGCAACGCTCACGAGCGCAAAGGCCTGGGATTATTACTCGAAGAAACTGCAGGGGACCACGACGGTGCTGAATAGGAAGGACACGGAACTCGCCGAATGGCGGAAGGAACTCAAGGAACGGGTGGTGCATCTGGAGAACCAGGTCGCCAGTTTGCTTAAAGAAAACGCCACACTCACCGCGCAGGTCCACGGACTGCAGGGCGTTGTAGCGACACTGCGCGAAGAAAACGACAAACTGCATGCGGATTCTCAGAAAATTGTGGGCGCTACGAAAACCCGTAGACGTGCACCGAATACAGGAAACGGCGGCAACAACGCGCCGGTGGAAGTTCGACAAAGAAAACCCCGTCGCAGCCAGCAGTAGACCCGTGGTGATGCTCCTGCTCACCGGCCTTTTCATTTTGGTGTACATCAAGGAGAGCACGGACCCAACTTGGCGCACGCCGGCAGATCTCAGAGACCTCTTGATGGTGGTATATCCTGGGGTGCTCGCTGCCTATTTCACCCTGAGGACACTGGAAAAGCGTTTTAACAAGTTTTAACACCTGTTGTATTGCAAAGACGAACCACAAAGAGTTTTTTTGTAAATCGAACACCATGGAAAACCTGATCGCACACTGGGCAGAAATCCTGCTGGCCACCATGGCCTTGATCAAGATTTTTGTTCGTCTGTCTCCGAATACCAAAGACGATGCAGTCTTCGGTGTATTGGATCGACTTATTGAGGGATTTGTACCGAACCGGCAGAAATGACGAAACTCACGATGGAGATGCAAATCTCCAAACGACTTTCTTTGGTGGTGGATTATCGCACCGCCAATTACGACCAAATCGTCGATGCCGGCGATTTTGAAATCCTGCGCATCCAGTTGTGCGACGTATACAACAACAACCGGGTGGATCTCGGCGATCTCGATGGCGGACCCGTCACCCTGAACCACGAAGAACTCACAGAATGGATCCTAAAGAATCTGTAGAACCCACCATGCTGGTCGACGGGTTTGACGCTGCGATCGTGGGAATCCTCCACGGCAGCGATCCCGTGCGGGTGGTGTACGACACAAAAAAGATGGTGGAGATCCTTTCCGCCGAAATGAGCGAAGAAGACGCCTGGGAGTACCTTGAGTACAACGTTTTCTGCGCTTACGTGGGCGAAGGGACCCCGATGTATGTGCATCCGTCCACAAAAGAAGACATAGAATACTGCCTCTCATGAACCCCGTACAACAATATCTTTCGGCGATCCACCGCGAAGACTTCGCGGCACCCGAACTGCGCAAGACCCTCAGCATCATGGAAAACAACCTTGAATCTATGGCCGAATACGGCGAGGATTACAAGATTTTCCAGAATCCGAAGGCATCGCAAAAAGCCATCAAGGCCATGCTGAAGTTAATCCGCGAGATCGGATGAAAACGACGATCGCACTCTTCGAATTCTACGGCGCCCAAAGCACCGGCGGGGTCGACTTCCTGAAAGAAGGCAACGCAGCGAAATGGGACGCGGGGCCTGACGTATTCCAGAGTCCGCAGGATTACGCCAAGTTTCTTGCGTCACTGGAAAAACTGATGATGCCGATGGGATTCACGTGGGTTCCCGTCCCCATTCCAGACCCTCGTTTGGTGCCGGCGGAGTATGCCGACATGGCGAAACAAGCACGCGACGTGGCGCACGCCCACCACGCAAAAACCCGCGACATCGGCACGCCTGCGTCTGCGTTCAAAAAAATGATCGCCGCAGAATTCAAGAAAGCAAAATGATCCACGAAGAACTCAAGCAATTCATGTCTGTCCATCTTGCCGAGGGGAAAGTCCCCTTCTGGTATTACGACAGGCCGAATTCATACACGCTCGAAAGTCTGCTGGGGTCGAACGGGGCCGTGGCTAAAAATTCGAAAATCTGGCGCGACATCGTTGGTGACTTTGCAAACCCAAAACGACACGCCACCCCAGAACTCGCGAAGATCGCAAAGAATATTGCAGACACCCTGTTGAAAGAACAAGACCAGCGCGATGCGGCCAGAAAAGAAGTCGCCGCCAAACTTGTTAAATTCCTTGATTCCGACGGAAAACACTTCAAGCAACCATGAAAACAGAATTAGACCAATTTATGGCCTCCCATCGCCATGACATAGCGCTGGCAGGCGGGATAAGCGGCCTCACACCCCTGGCGAAAACGCTGCGAAAGACACTTGCCGATGTGCTTTTTGTGCCGGAGTCCAAAAATGGTAAGCAGATACCAAAATTGATTGCCGAAGTGCGTGCAGCAGGCAGCAAAGCGGACCCCGAAACCGCCGCACGCTACGAAGAATTTGCGAAAGAAATGGAAAGCCGTTTTCAGAAAGCGGCCAAAATCAACAAAGTCGCACTAAAAGTTTTCGACCAGAACTTGATGGATGGCATCGCAAAACTTGAAAAAGGACAATCATGAAAGACGCACTAAAAATCTTCGCGGAGGAACAACAAAAACCGTCCGCGTCTGCCGTATCTGAGCACAACCTGGCGAGCGCCAGCGCACTTGGGAAAAAATTAGATGATGCCTATCGCGCCGGCGAAGTGGCACTGTTGTGGAACAACGCTTACGCGCCACTTTACGATGCACTGGGGAAAGCCATGAAAAAAAAGAGCACCACCCCAGAACAAAAACAAGAGATCATTCTTTTGCGCAGGATCCTCAGTGGCGACATTGGGGATCGCATTGGGTGGGCGCAATGGCACATGGTTGCACATATGGGCAATTTCGATCGATTCATAGCCACCGGTGAAAAATCAAGCGGCACCTTAGGCGCATAAAAAAAACAACATGAAAAAAGCACTCGACATCTACGCAGCCGAAAATACCAAGCACACATTTAATGGGTCGAACGTCTACAAAACGCTAAGCAACATTGCGAAAGACCTCCTATACGAATTTGAGATGTTTGACGATCTGGTAAATCTCAACGAAAAAGCAATCGCTAAAGCATGGTCAGTTGATGAAGCCACTGCCAAAAAAATGAAGAAAGAGGCCGTGACTGCATATACCGAATTCGTGCGTGTCACGAAAGAAATGATGGGGGCCTACGCCGCATGTTCAGAGATCAATAGAAAATACTACGTCTAAATGAAAAAAGCACTCGACATCTACGCGGCCGAATCGGCTGCGCACCCTTTCAACGGGGCATCTGATGGGCAGGAATTGATGGTCCCAGCACAGGGCATTATAAAGGGATTCGAGGTGGTGTATCGGTCCATCGAGGACACCATGGACGTCCAACTGCAGGACCCGGAACTGCAAAAGCAGGTGCAAAATCTGCTGGAGGACATTGCGGATGCGACGGATCGTGCTTCCAAAGAAGCAGACAAATTGTACGCCCTGATCAAGAAAGCACGCTGATGGCACATTTCGTTTTCAGGAATCAAGAACGGGTCGAACTCACAGCCCTTTTTGATGACGATGCCATGTACAACCAGGTGGCCAACGTCCACCGCACATGGGCCACGATCGTCCAGAAGCAACCCGCGGAGATCGCCGCCATCTACGGGGTGGAAGAAGACAAAGCGACAAAAACCAAAAAGGCGGCGGTGAAATTGTCCGTCGAATTGGAGGACATTTTGGCGCGTCTTGCGGCCGTCACGAAGGAGATCAAGAAACTCGAAGAGAAATCTTTTTAACATTTTTTAACACAGAAGGTATTGTGTAACAACTGTTTCATACTTTTCTTTGTACCAACAATTCGATTCAAGGTACTAATTTCTTATTTTCTCACTTATGGAACAATCAACTTCAATGGTGCGCAGCCTCGAATGGCACACGGCACCAACGTCTTTTGGGCCTAACGGCACAGGATTCCCCGGATTCGGCCTCGCGGTCTTGGTGGTGGTGGAGGGGCCAGAGGGCAAACGGGTCGACATCGACTACATTGCCGTCTTTGCAAACGGACCGACGTGGTTTTTCGCCAGCGAAGGCGAAACCATCACACATTGGGCACACCTTTCCGATTCGGTCCTGCCATGAAAAAGTATCCCATGTCCTATTCGGCGCTGAAGGCTTTTGCCAAGTCGCCCAACCACTACATCCAGTACATCGAGGGGACGCACGAAACGACCCCGGCGATGCTTTTGGGACAGGCGATTCACTGCCTGATCCTGGAACCCCACAAATTCAACGATTCTTTTGCCATCTCGCCGCAGGTGGACAGGAGGACGAACGACGGGAAGGCCTCCTGGGCACTTTTCTTGGACTCTGCACAGGACAAAAATATTTTAACCCCGGCTGAGTTCGACAAGGCAGCCCTGATAGCCGACATCACGAAGGAGAATTATTTCGCCAACCAACTCCTCGACAGATGCAAGGAATTTGAAGTTTACAAGGAAGCCGGCATCTATGGCATGCAGTTCAAGGGGATTGCGGACGCGGTGGCGTCCACCTACATCGTGGACATCAAGACTTGTTCAGACGCAAGCCCGGACGGGTTCATGCGCCAGGCCCACAATCTGCACTATCATCTGCAGGCGGCGATCTATCGCCACATTTTTGGGGTCAATCTCTTCTACTGGATCGCCGTGGAAACCACAGCACCGCACAACGTGCAAGTCTATAGGCAGTCAGACAGGGCCTTTGAACAGGCCAATAAATTTTTGGCGAATTTGGTTTCGTCGTTCCGCGGGTGGGACGGAAGCCCGACGGGCTACGGAGATTATATCATGGACCTCGATCTGCCCAAATGGGCGTAAATTTCTGAATTATGGAAGCACGCAATCACTACACCGCCGATGGGCCACGGGTCCAAAGCAGCAGCATCCCGGACCGCGGACCTGGGTCGTTCAACGAATGGCATGAGGACATGAATTTCGAACGCGATCTCGAACGCATTCTGGAGGATTTCAAGTATCAAATCCGCGAAAAGGTCCGCGGGGCCTACTACGCCAACAAACGATGAACATCGTTGTGTCCATAAGCGGGGGGCGATCGTCGGCAATGATGGCACGCACGCTACAAACGAGCGAAAAATACAAAGACGCCCGCAAACTGTATGTGTTCGCAAACACCGGCATGGAGCGTCCGGAGACCATCGAATTCCTCCAGAACATCGAAAAACACTGGGGGATCGACCTTGTGAAGATCGAAGGGGTGTACAGCACAGTTCCGGGCGTTGGCGTCCGGTACAAGGTAGTGGAATACGAAACGATGGACATGAAGGCCAAAGTTTTCTCCGAAGCCATCGAACAGTACAACAAAGGAACCTATTCCGGTTTACCATCGTCCGCGGCGCCTTTCTGTTCGCGGGTGATGAAATCGGATCCCATCACCAAATTTGCCAAGGACATTTTTGGCAAACAAAAATACATCATGTCCCTCGGATTCCGCAGGGAAGATATGCCACGGCGGATCAGTTGGCCGGAGATCCACAAAGATGAATCGCGGATTTTTCCGCTGCTTACCGATTTTCCGGAACCGGTGGGCCTGCGCGAACTCGGCGCATGGTGGGACAAACAACCGTTCAAACTCGGCATTTCGTCACGTTTGGGAAACTGCGAACTCTGCTGGAAAAAATCGGACAAAAATCTGGTCGAAGCGATTCAGCATGGGACGCGCTTTGTGGGGTGGTGGCGCGAACACGAAGAAAAATACCAAAACACCGCATTCCGGCACAAAAAATCGATCGACGATTTCGTGAGGATGGCACAGATGCCACAAACAATGCAGATGAACTTTGATGATACGGGCGAAGAATGCGCCTGCACTTTTTAACCATGAAAACGAAACACAAAATCTCTGAAAGGGCCACGATCGTTGGTCCGGTGGCGATGTTCCGCCTCACGAACGCAAGTTGCAAATACATGATCAGGACGAACATGCGCACCGCAGATCAGATCATCTCCGCGGTGGGATATGGCGACGACCTCCGAGAATGCTGGTTGGACATGTTCGCCACATTCAACGCAGAACACGCCGGCACTTACGTGGTGAATGGGCGTTTGCAAGGACACGAGATTCAATGGCACGAAATCATTTCATAACCTCCATACAATGAACACAAAAATCACCTCCATCCAGCCCACGGGCCAAACCTGGGAGAAGAACGGAAAGAAATTCTACGTCTACGACGTGGCACTCGAAAATGGCACGGCAGGCCAAGCAAATAGCACCGACCCGCTGGCGCCGCCCTACAAAGTGGGAGACATTGTTGAGTACGAAATCACCCGCCAAACTGATTACGGCATAAACCTGAAAATCAAAAAGGCAGACGCCGGCCAGGCGCCAGCCGAAGGAAAATCGGACGAAACGCAACGCCGGATTGATGCGTCATGGGCGATCGGGCAAGCCATACAGATTTCTATCTCCAATGGTCTGGCCGTAGATCTCAGGAACGAAAATCTGTTGTTCGATGCCAAGGCCCTGCTCGAACTCCGGAACAAACTCATGCAGTCGTGAACCTCAAAGAACACGAACAGGACGTGCGCCAGTACATGCGCCGGGGCATGGTGGAGTGCTGTGAAAACGGCATGATCTACAGCCGGCCCATGACGGTGAGCGAATGGACGCGCCTGAAAAAATACGCCGACGAACTCGCCGCGTCATGAGGGACTGGAAAGGCATTTGGATCCCACGGGAAGTCTGGGAGCACGAGGGACTCCAATGGTATGATAAAATCGTGCTCATGGAGATCGATTCTTTCACAAGGAAAGACATGGACTGTTTTTTCAGTGATGAATACCTTGCAAATTTTGTCGGTGTGTCACAAAGGAGCATCCGGAACAGCCTGGCGCGTCTGGAGGAAAACAACCTGATCACCCGCACCGGGTTCGACGGCAGAAAACGCTACATGCGTTCCCTTCTGCCGGGCTATCCGGCAAACGCTGCCGGGCTATCCGGCAAGGACTGCCGGGCAGATAGGCAAACGTTGCCGAAGAAAAAAACCAATGAACAAACCAAAGAACAAAACACCACAGAGGTGGTGATGCCTTGGTATTCCAGGGAGTTCATGAGTTTGTGGAGCATGTGGAAAGAAGACAGAGCACGCCGGCGGATCAAACCTTACACGTTATTGGGCGAGCAGACCGCACTGCATAAACTGCACAAAGAATGCCACGGCGACGAAAGCGTGGCCATCACAACAATCCAAAATTCGATCGCAAATGGATACCAAGGCCTTTTCCCTCCAAAGAGCACACCAAGAAACAAAGATTTCAACATGGACCGCTTCGCAGAGTGGTCTTCTGGTGGATCCACGGGCGCAATTCAGTCCTGAAAAGGCCCAGGCGGAGGGCACAAGCGTTTCGTGCGTTCGCCGCAGCCCACAGATGAAAATGTGGATGTTCGCCCGTGTGGTGCGGATGTGCCGGCGGGTCGAAGCAGCAAGGACTCTGCAGGAACAAGAGGAATTCGAAGATTGCGTTGATACGATCTTGGAGATGTGCCCAACGCTCACGATCGAAGAATGTGAGTTGGTTTTCAGGAACATCGAACGTGGAAAAATTCCGCTGTACAACAGGTTGAAAATTCCGGAGATTGTTTCGGCGCTCATGCAGTACGACGTGGATACGGCCACCCCAATACGCGAAACCCGGCACCGGCCGGATTACGACAGGGATGCGCCCCGCATGTCGAAGGAGCGTGCTCCTTTTTTATCTTTGAGCGAATCCGATATCCTCGCACTCTATGGTTCTCAAACGCCGGACGCGCAGCAGCCTTAAAAATACGCTGGACCAGGTTTTTTCCCGGCTGATCCGCCTGCGGGATACGGATTCGACTGGATATGGGCCTTGCATCACATGCGGGAAAGTCGTTTTCTGGAAGGACGCGGATGCCGGGCATTTCATCACGAGGACCTGTGTGAGCACGCGGTGGGATCCCCTCAACGTCAACATGCAGTGCAAGGGGTGCAATATGGCGCCCGCCGGCAGGCAATACGAACACGGGTTGGCGATCGATCGCAAGCACGGGGAGGGAACCGCGGACGCGATCGTGCTCAAATCAAAAATCACCGCGAAATACAACGCGCAGGATCTGGCGGCGCTGATCTCGATTTACAGGGAACACATTGGAAACCTCGAAAGCGCAAAGGATATATAACGCCTGGCTGGCGGAGAATTACGACGGGTTGATGGTTTTCGCCCGTCGGTATCACCGGCAACCTCACGACCTTTTGCACCACGTTTATTTGCGGATTTATCAATTACCAAACTTGCAAGAAATCATGGACGGAAAACCATGGGGATATCACATTTTGGCGTTGCACCGGCAGGCCACGACGGGTGTGTTCGCGAAAGCCTACAAACTGTTGGATGGGGTGGTCGTTGACACGCCCGCAGAGATCGAAACCGCGCCCATGCGGTTACGCGAAGAAACCGCCTTGATTCTTTCGCGTCTGCCGTGGTTCGATCGCACATTGTTCGAGATCAAACTCACCGGTTACAACATGCACAAATTTGCGAAAGAAAGCAAGATCTCTCCGCACACGGTCTATTACAGCCTGCGCAAAACCTCGGCAATCCTGAAAAAGAATGTTTGCAGATCGTAAAATCTCGGAGGGGCGTATGGCTATTTGTCGCGCCTGTCCGTATTCACAGATGAACATGACCTTCCGGACTTGTGGACCCCTCGGCCGGCCCACCGCGGTGGAGGGCGGAACGCTTTGTGGGTGCGTCATGGACGTAAAAACCAGATTGCGCACGTCAAAGTGCCCGATCGGAAAATGGGAAAGCCAGGTGCGACCCGAAACCATCACGCAGTTGCAGAAATTTTTCGGCAAAAACGCATCCCGCATCACCGCGCAGGAGGCCAGAGAACTCACGAAACTCTACGAAGACGTCACCGGTACAAAACGCGCCGCCACTATGTGTTCGTCTTGTTTGGCCGACATGATACAGGAGATGCGAATTGCCATAAGGGAAGGACTGAAATGAGAACTTGGATGCGCTTGGAGGAAATCCAGCCACACCCGCAAAACCCGCGGGTCTTTGGCAAATCGGAGATCGAAGAGATGGCAAGGTCACTCACGAAATTCCCGGAGATGTACGACATCAGGCCCATGGTGGTGCAGAAAAAGGGATATCTGCTCGCCGGCCACCTGCGATTGGAGGCCCTGCGGCACATGGCGAACAACACGCCACCTTTGCGGGGTGATTGGATAGAAGTCGACCTGGTGGACTGGCCGGAAGCCAAACAGCAAGAATTCATTATCCGTGATAACACCCACGGCGGCCGGTGGGATTACGACACGATCGCCAACGTTTTTCCGGATGAAGCCGTGCTCCAGTGGGGCGTGGTTGTCCGCGATCTCGAACCAGATATCTGTTTCTCATGCAAGAGACCCTATTGAATAACAAGCAGAAAATGCTTGAGGCCCTCGAAAAACATTTGGGCATCGTCTCCACCGCCTGCAAGGCCGTCGGCATTTCGCGAGTCACGCACTACAGATACATGCGCGACCCAGAGTACAAGCAAGCCGTCGAGCAGATCGTCGAAGAGGCCGTTGATTTCGCGGAATCGCACCTGCTCAAGCGCATCTCCGAGGGCGACACCACCGCCACGATTTTTTATCTCAAAACGAAAGGAAAATCACGTGGCTACGTGGAACGGCAGGAGGTGAAGGTGCAAGAGGTCAAACCATTGAGTTGGTTCGATGAGGAAATACGCGAAGACCTATCTTGATTTTCGTGGGTGCACAACGCGCATCCAAATACATCAGGGCGGCAGCCGATCGGGGAAAACGTACAGCATCCTCATGGGCATCATTGAGTTGTGCCATCGCAATGCAGGGTCGGGTGCCGTGTTGACCATCTGCCGGAAGACCCTGCCGGCCCTCAAAGCCACGGCCATGCGCGATTTCTTTGAGATCTGCGAAAAAGAAGGGATCTATGACCCGGCGCACCACAACAAGACCGATGCGACGTACATCCTGTTTGGGAATTTGGTGGAGTTCATTTCGATCGACCAACCGCAAAAAGTCAGAGGCCGCAAGCGCGATTTTTTGTTCCTCAACGAGGCCAACGAGATCGGTTTGGAAGACTGGCGTCAGTTGGTTCTGCGCACCACCGGCAGGATCGTGCTCGATTACAATCCATCGGACGCTTACAGTTGGATATACACGCACGTTCTCACCCGCACGGATGCGTCTTTCTTTAAGACCACCTATCTCGACAACCCATTCCTGCCGGAATCGGTGGTGGAAGAAATCGAGCGACTGCGCCAGGCGGATCCGAATTTTTGGCGGGTGTACGGCCTGGGGGAGCGTGCCGAACTCGTGAACGCGGTGTACAACCACTGGAAAGAGGTTCCCGAAGTTCCCGCCGGCGCCAAATTGATTGCCTATGGCCTGGATTTCGGTTTCACCAACGACCCGTCTGCGCTGGTGGCGGTTTACGAGGGGGATGGTTACATTTTCGACGAACTGTTGTACAGCCCCAACATGACCAACATGGACCTGGTCCGGGCGATCCGCGATCTCTGCACGCACGGGGTGCCGGTGGTTGCGGACAGCGCGGAACCGAAGAGCATCGAGGAAATCAGACGGGCGGGGATCAACATCGTAGCCACCAAAAAGGGCGCCGATTCTGTGCGGGCTGGGATCGATCACCTCAGGAGTAAACCGATGGCGGTCACCAGCAGGAGCACGAACGGGATCAAAGAATTGCGGGCGTACACGTGGCAAATCACAAAGGACGGCAATCCCACCAATTTTCCGGTGGATGCCAACAACCACTTTCTGGATGCTGCAAGGTACGGAGCAAGTTGGAAGATGCGCCGGCCCAATTACGGGTCGTACGCGATCGGATGATCCGTTAACGCTTTTTAACACCTTTTAACAATTTACATATTGTGTAACAACGCTTTGTGTATTTTCTTTGTGGAACAATCGATGAAAAACACCCTTAATTTCTTAGTTATGACGACAGTTAACAACCAGAAGATCCAGAAGAAAGCCATCGGCACGGACGGATCATTTTTCAACCAACTGATGGGAAACAACGAAACGTTGCCGGTGGTTGGGGAGGGCGCTACGATCATGCTCTACAGCGATCGCCACGCCTACGACGTCATCGCAGTGAGCGAAGACGGAAACCGGTGCACGCTGCGCCGTTGCAAAGCAACCCGTACCGATGGTTTGGGCATGTCTGAATCGCAGAGCTACACCTACACCGCGGACGAAAATGGCAGCACCATGGAATTGGTCTGGAAGCAAAAGCGCGGACAGGAATACGGAGAGTGGGTGCAGGAAATCACCAAAATCGATTGGCTGCCGGCACTTTACAAGCAAGCAGAAGCGGAAGGCCTGCCGGGCATCGTGGGAATGCTCACACCGGAGGACATCGAAGCAGTCTGCGGCAAGCACTTCTGGCCGGTGAACGTGGTGCCAGGCCTGACCAAAGCACGCAAGGTTTACCACGACGTCAGCGTGATTTTTGGAGTTCGCAAAGAATACTTCGACTTTTCATTCTAAAACCACCGGGGGGAGGGAGGCCTCCCCCCTTAATTTCTTTTCATGAAAGACAGATTGGTACATGCGGTGGTGGATCTGCAATTTGGATCTACCGGAAAGGGTCTGTTGGTTGGATATCTCGCGGAGGAACATGGCTACGACACGGCCGTCACTGCATGGATGCCCAACGCCGGCCATACTTATGTGAACGACAAGGGCCAAAAGATGGTCCACACCGCCCTTGCCAACGCGATCGTCTCGCCCGCCATCGAGCGGGTTTTGATCGCGCCAGGCAGCGTAGTGGATCTCAACGCCCTGAAATCGGAGTTTTACGATGCATGTGAAATGGGATATCCTGCGAACGTCTACATCCACGAAAACGCTGCGGTGCTGACGTCAGAGCATCAAGAATGGGAGAAAAAGCACGTCGTTGCCATCGGGTCCACCCAGAAGGGGTCAATGGCCGCCATGGCGTCTAAGTTGAAAAGAGACCCACAAGAAAGCGCAACAGCCGGCCGTGTTTTCATGATTGGTGCTCCGCTCGCGATGTGGCGCAATTTTTCGGTAACTGTGGTTACACACCGGGAGTATCTGATTTTGCTTCGGAGATCGGAACGTATGATTTTGGAAGGCGCACAAGGATATTCCCTTGGCATCAACAGTGGGTTTTGGCCCTACACCACCAGCCGGCAGTGTACAGTCGCTCAGTTGTGCAGCGACACGCTCGTGCCGCCGGGGTGGATCACCCACACGTTTGGTTGCGCCCGCACGTTCCCGATCCGGGTGGCAAACCGATTCGCAGATGGCAAATTGGTTGGGTGGTCTGGTCCGTGTTATGACGACCAAAATGAGACCAGTTTCGACGACCTGGGACAAAAACAGGAGGTCACGACGGTGACAAAATTGCCGCGCCGGATTTTCACGTGGTCAAAAAAGCAAATTGTGGAAGCGATCGAAGCAAACCAATGTGGCGAGTTTTCGGTGTTCCTGAATTTCGTGAATTACCTGGAGCACTGGGGCGGGGTCCTCATGGACGATTACACGGCCCTGCTGCCGTTCGTGGCCGATGTCCGATCTGCCGGCGCACGGATCGATTACATCGGCACGGGTCCTGCCCGGAAGAACGTGAAACGGGTCAACCTATGAACTTGGCCGATCGCCACAACACGGGCAAACCGCCGATGTCCATGGTGGACCCGCTGTTCGTTCTGGAGGTGGCCAAGGTATCTGGTTTTGGTGCCGCGAAATACGGCCGCGACAATTGGCTGAAAGGCCAAAAATATAGCGTTGTCCTCGACAGTCTGCACAGACATCTGGCTGCTTTCGAACTTGGACACACGCACGACAAAGAAAGCAATCTGCACCACCTGGCCCACGCGGCCTGCAATTTAATGATGTTACTGCACTATGAAAACACACAGAGAAATCCGGACCTCGATGATCGCATGTACAAAGCCGCTAACCCGTGAGTATCGCACACTCGCGCACGTCCCTCGGTGGTCGATCGTGCGCCTTATTCACGACCAGTCGGTGCTTGAGCACGTCGCCCTGGTGGCGATTTATGCCGACCTCATTGCCGACCTCATAGGCTACGACGGGGACAGGGCTGCGTTGTTCCGTGAGGCCCTGCGTCACGATCTTGCAGAAGTGGAAACCGGCGACATTCCCTCACCGGTGAAAAACCGCCTCGGACCCAAAGAACTGCGAGAATCCTACGAGGCCGAAATCCTTTCGGTCCGTTACGGCATCAATGACAGCACGCAAGATAGTTCGATGCACTGGCTGATCAAGGTGGCCGATCTCACCGAGGCCGTGATGAAACTCACAGAGGAGTTCACTCTGGGCAATCGGTCTGTGGAGGATGTCCTGTACAAATTGGTCCAGACGCTGCACGACGTGATTTTCGGCGCATCGTGGATCACGACAGAACAGAAAATAGCGATTTGGAAGTTCGTGAAATACGGGATGTACGACGAATACAGAGGCCAAGACGGCATTTTGGATACGAACAACTCGCGGGGTGCGGTTTTATTTCACGAATCGTTGGCCCTGTGAAGATACCAAAAAGCCTATCGGAGATCTCGGTGGCGCAGTACCAGGAACTTTACCGGCTGCGCGAAGACCCCACGGCGGCCCTGGCCTATTTGGCCGGGGTCACCCGTGAAGAGATGTCGAAGAATCCGCATAAGCGGGTCGCCCAATGGGCAGCCGAACTCAAGGCGCTGCTTGAGACCCAGGTCTCCGAATGGCACTCGAAATTCAAATTGGACGGGGTGGAATTCCGCATGCTACAGGATTGGTCATCGATCACGACGGCGGAGTACATAGATCTCGAAACCTACATGCGCCAACCAATCGAGAACGCGCACAAAATCATGGGGATCCTGTACAGGCCTGTCGTATCTTTGGATCAGTGGGGATGGTACAAACTGGAGGAATACGAACCGGACAAGTATAGCGAACCGATGAAAAGAGTCCCAGCAGACATTTACGGCGGTGCCGCGGTTTTTTTTTGTCAGAACGGAGACGCCTATACGACGAGTTTTCTTCAATCTTTGGCGAAGGGAGTGCTGGAAGCGCAGTCGCAGGCCATTACGGGTGGTACCACACCCTCTCCGTCATCGCCGGCCAAGACCCAACCAAAATAGATCTGATCGAAAAATGGCCCATACGACGTACATTCACACAACTGGCGTACATGCGCGACATCAAGAAAGAAGAGAATGCTGAATATCGAAGACTTCGTAAGACGCTGTAGGGCGTTCGCCGATCGGCACGAAATGGTCAACAGTTTTGGCCATGGACCCGTCAAAGACATGGCGATCGCCAAAGATGTCCGTTGGCCCAATATGCACGTGGTCTACACGTCTGTTGACTATTCGGAGGGCGCCAAGACGTATTCATTCCAGATCTACGTGCTCGACCTGCCGGATCAGGACACCGATCCGGATCAAAATCTGGAGATCTTGGGTCGCACAGAGGCGATTTTGGAGGATTTAATGTCGGACATCGAGCGTGGCCACAACGCATTCCGCGAACCACAGTTGGATTTCGAAGTCCAAAGCGCCAGCGCAGACATTCTCGTTGAGACAGTCACCAGCGCGGCCACCGGCATGGTTCTGACGCTCTCCGTGGCCGTTCCCTTTGCGTATGATTCTTGCAACACCCCAATAACTTTGCCATGAAATTCGAATTGAAGGAGTATGTATTCCACGGCGCTGCGATCGCAGAAGTTGTGGCAGAAGTTGCCAGCGTGAATTTTTATCCACGGGAGAAGCAACTCGTGATCACCATGGAGATGTACAAACCGCCGGCGACAGATCCGTTCACTGTGCAAGTTGTGCGGCACGAAAGCGCGGGAGCGTCCAACACAGACATCAAAAAGGCCGTTCTGGCTGCTTACAAGGATGCGCACGCGAAGCGAAACTAATAGGGTGGTGCTGCATTGCAGCGCGACCAAGGCCAATTCGGGAGTCACTGCGGCCACGATCCGGGAGTGGCATCTCTCGCGAGGGTGGCAAGACATTGGTTACCACTTTGTGATCCTCGAAAACGGCGACATCGAGAAGGGAAGGCACTTGCACTTGCAGGGAAGCCATGTGCAAGGACACAACGCCGACAGCATCGGCATCTGCTACGTCGGTGGCCTGGGCAAAAACGGGAAACCGGAGGACACGATGACGACGTACCAAATCAGCAGTTTTGAGGCCCTGCTCCGTGCGTTGCGTCTGGTTTATGGTCCATTGACGCTCCACGGGCATAACGAGTTCTCGAACAAGGCTTGTCCGTCTTTTATAGTGGCGAAGAAATTTGCGCGTCTGTTGTGAACAAATACAAGCACACGGAGGAGGCCGTTGATTTGTTTGCGGAGGAGGCCGTGAGACTGGCGCAGTTGAATCTCGGAACCACCAGAACGCTGACCTATACGAAGACCAGAATCAGGTCCAACTCTGTAGCAACTGGAACACTCAAAAAAAACCTGCGATATAACCGAACCAAAACGGGGATCGAATTTTTTGTCTCAGGGCCGGCAGCGGAATACGCGGAGAACGTAGAAGAGGGAACACCAAAGAACACGCGGGTCTCTGTGGAAAAGTTGGCTGTTTGGATCCGCAAAAAACCCGTCAAACTGCGGGATAGGGACGGCCGTTTCATACGGATGTCCGAGGACGCGATCGCAAACGCCGCAGCGCTCTTTTCAAAAGCGATATACGAAAGAGGGATACCGGGAACTTTTTTCTTTGCACGGGCGATTGACCAGGCGTTCACAACGCACGCCGAAAAAGTCAGTGATGCCATGCTGAAAGACATAGAACTGATTTTGCGCCAATGAGCATATCAAGACTTTCCCAGCCCAACACATTTGCGTTCTCCAACGACAGACTGTTGTTCACCTACAGCAGCACGGAGATCGCACAGCCTGGGTTTCGTTTCGTGGTTGTGGTCACCGTCGGGAGTCAGTCTATGACCTCTTACATACAGCCGAACCCGTCGAATCACCTTATTTTCGATGCCTCGACGTACGTGCGGGATCTCGTGGTGGTCGATGAATTCGACAGCAATTTGGTCCCGATCGTATCGGCGATATACACGGCCCCCATCAAGTTCCGTTGTAGCAACAAAGCCGCCGGCAAGGTGGTGGTGTCCGTACAGGAATACTACAACAACGCCCTGCAGGGCACAGCCAACACGTACACGATGTATCTGGCCCCCGGACATGGGCAGATCTACGAGGGACAGAACGCCAACAGGGCGACTTACATCGCCTCCAATGGCACGGGAGTTGGTTGGTTGACCAGCCGGTCACAGGCGGTGTACACGATGGGGGACGGAGTCACAACGCCCTCCGTGAGGGTCGACATGTCCCCAACAACAGAGGGGTGGATGGTAAGGGCCTACGGCACGGCCGTCGGTGTGGGATCGCACCAAATCAGATACCGGATCTACAATGGGGCGTCTGTAGTGGCCACACACACTGTCGATCTCAACACGACGAACGGCGCCGCCTTTGCGTCTGGTTCAGCAGTTCCCTCAACCGGTAATTTTCTGCTGTACATCCCGGTAGGGCCGGCGCACATCAACGGTCTGTTCGGCACCAATATGGCCACGACGACCTGGACCCACATGCGGATCTCGAACATGTATAGCGGGGTCGCGCTGGAGGACATCCTTGTGGTGAATGAAGACGACAGTTGCAAACACGAAGATGTTTGGGTGCTTTTCTGGAATCGGGTGGGTGGTTTGGACGCGCTGAAATTCAACGCCAGAAGGCAGGAAGAACGTTCTTTTGAGCACAAAAATATTGTGCGGCCCATCGGGCGCTACGGCAGCACGTCGGGTCTTTACTACAGCACGGAGCGCACCACAGAGGCCTATGCCGCCACCGGCAGGATCACCCACACGCTGCTCAAACACGGCATAACTCCGCAGGAATCTGCGCTGTTTGGTGAACTGGCCGCGTCCAAAATGGTGTGGGCCAAGATCGGCGGACGCTGGCGGCCGATGTACACGGAGAGCACAAACGCCCCCATCGTGGTGGGCACTTCCTCCAAAATCCAAACTGCGGAGATCTCACTGATTGAAGCTCAGGAATTACGATGCTGATCCTCACCGCGAAATCACAGGCGGGCGCCTGGGTGATCCTCGATCTCTTCGAGAATGAACCGATCTCCATGCGGTTTGCTTTCCAAGACATCCAAGATGTCAACACCGCAAAAGGGTCGCACTCACAGGAATTCAGACTGCCGGCCACGGACAAGAATCGAGCGTATTTCGGGGCGTTGGACGACCACAACCGGGTCGGCGGGTTTGTGGTAAAGCAGAAACACGAAGCGATCATAAGCAACGACGGGATCCCGATTCTTTCGGGTCACATCCAGTTCAAGAACGCGATCGTGAACGCCCGTGATGTGGCGGAGTTCGAGGTGGTGGTTTTCGGGGAGTTCGTGGACATGGCCACCGGCCTGCAGGGGACCCGTCTGCGTGATTTGAATTTGTCCGCTTTCACCCACACCCTCAACTATACAAACGTTGTGGCATCGTGGTCTGGTTCACTCCATGCTGGCGCGATCCGGTACGGAATTATCGATCGGGCGTTTGGTTGGTTCGACCCAGCCATGAACCTGGCGGCCACGGAGAACACGATATATCCACACCAACTCACCCCATTCGTTCTGGTCCGCAAGGTCCTCGATGCGATTTTCTCGGCTGCTGGATACAACTACTCAAGCACGTTTTTCAGCACGCACGACATGTACATGCCGGCCTTCGCAGGAGGGGCGACCATGCAGATCGCAGCAGCCAACACACCCCAGTTGGTTGTGGCCGGCCTTTCGTCGAACGTCTCGCCCAATTTGGGGCCTCTGCACGTTTTCACCAATTTGACAGATAGCGGGTCGTATTTCTACGATTCAAATGCGTCTTTCGCCAGCAGCACATGGACATCTCCAGTCACCGCGACAGTCACCGCGGAGATCCACGTGCGCGGCACATTAACGTCTGGTTCTGCCGTGAGTTTCCGCATGGGACTCGCCCTCGGTCCGTCTTACAGCAGTTTGGCCGTGCAAAGCAGTTTGATCAACGTCGTGGGATCGGGCAGCACTGTGGATACCACGGTTTATCTGACGTTCGATGCAATATCCGGGCAACAATATCGGCTGGCTGCGCAGGGGACAACGGGTTGGAGTCTCGTTGTGTTCACGTTCAACGGCACGGCATTGCCAGAGTACGCTCGCACGTTCGTCCGGTTTGGCACATTCAGCAACACCTTGACAGGGGGAACCGTCAATATCGCGGCCAACATGCCAGATTATGCCGCCATAGATTATCTGGCCGACCTCCAAAAAATGTTCAACCTGGTTTTCGTTCCCGATCGCAACACGAAGACCATACTGGTGGAACCCGCGCAAGATTTCTTCGAATCCGGCAGCGTTCTCGACTGGTCCAAAAAAATCGACAGGACCACGGACATCCAACTCACCCCCACCACAGACTTGCAGACAAAAGTCTACGAATGGACCTTTGGGGAATCGAGCGACATCGTGAACGCTGCTTTTGTGGACACGGCACTGCGGGTTTGCGGCCGCCACCGGATCACCGACACGGAGAACGATTTTGCCACGGGCGACACGACGATCGAGGTGGGGCACGCGCCGTTCGTGATCAACAAAGTGGGAGGTCTTTTGGTATTCAAGGGCTACGATCAAGACGGCGAGGTGCTGAGCGAACCCATGCCGATGGTGTGCTATTTCGCCGGCAATATTTCCGGCAACTGGCGGTTGTTCAACGGAACCACGTCCACGCTGCAGAGCACATTCCCGTGCTTTTCCCCGTTTAGCGCAGAACCCGCGACACTCGGCAGCAACAGCCTGTTCTTTGGCAATGACGCGGCCCACATAGTCCAGGCCTATCCGTTCAACACCCTGTACAACAGGTTTTATAGTTCCTACGTGCGGAACCTGTACAGCGAAGAATCGAGAATCATGGTGGCAGATTTTTATCTGACGCCGGCCGATATCGCCACTTTCAGTTTTGCCGACACGATCTACACCCACATGGGTTACTTCCGGGTGCTGTCCATAGATGGCTATGTGGCGAACCTGCCGGGGACATGCACCCTCACCCTCCTCAAGATCTTCGATGAACCGCGGGAGTGCACCTATATCCCAAGCGCGGTCTCGCTTGATGGCATCGTCACGTTCACGGACATCGACGGGGTCACGTCGGGTGGGTCGGAGGAATGTTGCAACCTGTACGGATACCAATGGGACGGCACCCGGTGCTACGCCGGCCCCCTCGCAAGCACGTTCGGCCCCGGCGGGGTCGCACCACAGCCCTATGTCCCGCCCACTGTGGACGTGAGCGATCTCGAAGAGGCCGTTGATGCGATCCGACTGAAAACCGATTTCATCAGCATCTCCCAGGCGGTCGATCTCGACGTGGTTGAATCGGATGTGAACACGCTGAACACGACGGTCTCCGACATCGACGGGCGTGTGACCCTGCTGTACGAAACGTTCAACCCGAAGGGACCCGATTACGGCACCACCAAAATCGTCTATCAAGACAACAAGACCGATGGCACGTCGCTGTCTCTGGCGCAGACGTCGATGCTCCTTTCCAGCACAAGCAGCCGCACACAAATATCGCTGACGGAGACATCGCCCGGAGTTTTTCAGACCAAAGTACAGGATGACGCAACTCCAACACCAAACTCGGTGGTTGCTATCCACGCCACGGCGGCGGCCAACAAGCCACTTGTGGGAATCGGCACCACCAGCCCCACGTCGAATCTGCATGTGAACGGCACCGCCAACATAACCGGCGCGGTGACAGTTGGCAGCACAGTGGATGGCAGAGATATCTCCGTGGACGGAACCAAACTCGACACGATCGCCACGGGGGCCGAGGTCAACCAACTGGCGTTCTCTTTCCTCAGCGTAGGGGGAAGCACGATCTCTGCGAACACCAAAACAGCCACATTCACGCTCGTGGCCGGCACCAACATCACACTCACCGCCAACACAGGGACTCGTTCGGTGACCATAGATGCCAGCGGGGGCGGAGCAGCCACCACGGACGACTGGGAATTGTACACTTTCTTCTTTGAGAAATAATGGCCAACGTATACGACACAGACGTAACCACAATAACCGCCACGAACACCTATACCACGGTTTTCACTGCGGCAGCCAGTACCACGCTGGTCCGTGCGATCAGGATCATGCACGATTCCGCATCCGCCACGGCGACCCTCGCCCTAACCAAATCGGGCGGCAGCCGGCAGGACATGGGCGAATTTTCCCTGACCTCCAAAACGCTCACGAACACCATCACGGAGGTTTTGCCGCTGTCTGCGGGCGACGTGCTGGAAGTGAAAGCCACACACCAACCGACACGGGTTTGGGTTTCTTTTGTGGAGAATGTCGCCAGCATCGCCGGTCAGAGCATCGACGTCCTCACAGATGTGGATACCACTGGCAAGGCCAACGGCAACGTGCTCACCTGGGACAGCGCCGCCGCCCAATGGGAAGCGGCCGCCCCCGCCGGAATCACGTCGGTGACAGGGACCGCCCCGATCGTGAGCAGCGGAGGGACCACCCCCGCGATCAGCATCACCGCGGCCACAACTTCTGCCGCCGGCAGCATGAGCGCGGCCGACAAAACAAAACTCGACGGGATTACAGCGGGTGCAGCGGTGGCCTCGGTAACCGGCACGGCGCCAATTGTCTCGTCAGGGGGGACATCTCCGGCAATAAGCATCACGGCCGCAACCACATCGGCGGCAGGGTCCATGTCTGCTGCAGACAAAACAAAACTCGACGGGATAGCGGCGGGCGCACAGGTGAACCAAAGCGCTTTCAGCAACTTCGCGGTGGCCACTCAAACCACCGTGGCCGCCGACACGACCACGGATACGGTCACGTTTGCGCAGGCCGGTGGCATGACCATCACCACCAACGCCACCACGGACACCATCACCTTTGATAGTGCACGTTTGGATGACGACGACGTTACGCTCGCGGGCAATCGCACGATCAACACCGATGGTAACGATTTGATAATCGAAAATACCACCGCCAACAAACTCATTGAGATACAACCCGATGCAGTAATAACTGCAGGCCTATCGGTCCGCAGTGTGAATGGAACGACGGCTGGAGCAATTACACTATTTGAAGCGACAAACAATGGCGGGTTCGGTTTGACATTGACCGCGCCCGCCCAACTAACCGCCAGCACGACATTCACCCTTCCGTCGGCCGATGGAACAAACGGCCAGGTTGTGCAAACCAACGGCAGTGGTGTGATGTCGTTCGTCACGAAGAAGCACACCCAGGTCACCGGCAAGACCGTTGCCACAGGCGCATGGTCGCTGGTCTCTGGGGTGTACGAAGCAAGCATCTCTGACGCGGCGATCCTTTCAACGAGCATCGTGAATGTGATTCCCGACAACGCGAGCGCGTCCACGGTCCGCACGGCGCAGATGCTCCCACGCACAGACAGCAGTGCTGGCGCGGTGAAAATCTACTCAACGAATTTGCCGGCTGCAACAATCACAGTCACACTCAATATCCTCGATTTATAATGGCCATTGGAGAATTCGCACTACCGGCGGGTGGCGGGGGATCGACCACCCCCGCAAGCACCACGCCAACCATCAGCACAGTCGTCAATTCGTTCGGTGTGGTCACGGTCACGATCACGAATCACGCCAGCTACACCAACCCCAATTTCAACGCGACCGCTGCCGTAGGAGGAACCACCACAGTCACCGATTCCAACGTGCAACACAATCTCGACATTTCGCAGACCAAATTGGGGAACCAACTGTATATCCGCGATTCGAACGCGACAGCAGGGACCCGCACCCTCTCAGTGAAAGCACAGGAGTTTGGCAATTTTGTCGAAAGCGCAGCGGTCACCACCACGTATAACGTGAATTACGTCACGGCCCGTTACATTCGTTTGAAAGGAGTTACAAGCACTGGAGCCGCAACCGCATCATACCTTGGCTTTGCAGACGTTCGGTTTTACACTGGGAGTGGCGCCACCGGCACCGCCTATCCGACCACCCAGGTCACCAGCAATACCAGCGAAACTGGCATCGTCTTATCGTCTGGATATGCATACAATTCCACTTACGACACATGGAAAGCAGCAGACAACAATGCAACAAGTACGTGGTGGTGGTCACTCGCGCTTGGCAACGCGGCACTTAATTGGTGGCAAATCGAATTCCAGCCTGGCACGTATCCCACCCCGCCCACGATAAAGAGCATTCGCATCTACGGCCAAAACAACCAGACAACGCATTTTAGAATATTGAGCAGCAACACCGGTGCTTTTGCTGGAGAAGAGACAGACCACGGATTTTTCGCAATCAACAACAACGTTTACAACACATATGGATGATGGAAGAGCAAACAATCAAGACGATCGTGGACACGCTGGGGGCACGCGCTGTACTCGATCACATTGTGGGCCAGCATGCGGAGCGGGTGCGCGTGGCGGCCGTCTTAGCCTTCAACAATGGCGGGTTGTTGACGCAGTCAGACATCGAAACCATCGCGGCACTCGACAATGGCGAAGAGTAAAACACAAGCACAGCCCGTCCGCATCGAGCGGCAGGTAAGCAGACCCGGCATACACGCAAAGACCAAAAATGGAACGCATAAAGGCGCAAAGAACTACAAAAAGGCCTACCGAGGACAAGGCCGGTGAGATCCGGCCGTTCGGCCGTGCGGATCTTTCGGTGTCCATGCGCCGGGGCGTGGCTGCGCTGGTTTCATGTATGACACCGCCACCCGACACGAGAAAGTGGCATAAGATCGACAAAATTGGCGCTGTTGTCATTTGGGCGGTGGTTTTGGTTTTTTATGCGCTAATAGCGTTCCTCATATGGCAAAGCGTTGGAAATTAGGCGTTGACGTAGACACATCGGCCGCGCAGTCCAAGGTTGAGGATCTGCGGGATGAACTCGAACGCACCGCGGAATCCGGAGAGGAGGCCGGCGATGCCATATCTGAGGGATTCGAACGATCAACGGGGTCTGTAAAAAAATTTACCGAAAGCCTCAAGGATGTAGAAAGCGCCGCAGCAAATGCCGGCGACACGGCCGTGGGCATGGTCGACGGTCTGCTGCCGGGATTCTCTGGTGCATTGCAGGGCGCTCGTGCGTTCACCACTGGGCTGAAGGGAATGAAGGCCGCGATCGTCGGCACCGGTTTGGGCGTTTTGGTGGTGCTTCTGGGATCGATCGTTGAGTGGTTCCAGAGTTCCGAAAAGGGCGCCAGGATGCTGCAGATCGCCACCGGAGTGCTGTCGCAGGGCATGAATATCCTGCTGAACGACGTGGTGATGCCGCTGTGGGAAAGTCTCAAAAGTCTGTTCGAAGACCCAGTTGGTTCCCTCATTATTTTCTACGAGAACCTCAAGCAGTATGTGATAGACGCTTTGCACAAAATTGTGGAGGGCGTTGGCATGGTGGGCGAAGCACTTTTGCTGTTGTTTGAGGGTGAATTTTCGCAGGCCTGGGAGACCGCCAAAAAGGGAGTCACATCGTTTGCTGACGGAATCACCGACCTCATACCAGTGACCGCGGTGGCGAAACTTTCTTTCACGGCGCTGGTGGGCGTGGTGAAGAACGTTGTTAGCGCTGTGGACGATGCCACCAAGGCAGTGACCAATTTGGTGGACGCACAAGAGGCCTACAGGAAACAACAAAATCAAGTTGCCAAAGAATCCGCCCGCCTACAGGGGGTGATCCAACAACAAATGTTGATCGCCGACAACGAAAGGAAATCGTATGAAGAACGCAAGGCGGCACTCGAAGCAGCCAAGGCGGCCGAACTTGAGATGATCCGCATCAACATCGACCTTGCCAAAAGCGCAGAGCACGTCGCAACCTTGGAGGGACAGGTGGCCACCAAAATCGAAGAAAAGAGGGAAGCACAAAACAAACTGGCAGAGGCCACCGCCGGCCGCATCGAACTGGAAAACGAACTCAACGCAAGAACACAGGAATACGCCCAGCAGTCGGTGCAGATGGACCTTGATGAGGTCCGCCGCAAACAAGAGATCTTGCGGACGATCTCAGACGCCAGACGAGAGGCATTCGATGACTCACTGGAAGGGCGACGTGATGCAGACTTGAAGCAACTCGCCGCCGACGAACTGCAGAACGAACGAGAATTCAACGAATTGTTGGCTTCGGAGGAGGAAAAAGAAGCCTTGCGCCAAGCCTTTATCGATGCGCGGGCACGGGTCGAACGGGAATACGCCAGAGATGCCAAAGATCGGGCACAGTCGCTGCAGGACAAATTGTTGGCGTTGGAATTGCAATCGGCCGGCAGTTCCATCGAAGCACAAATGCAACGGGATCTCGCCGATCTCAGGAATCAGGAGAAGGCGGACCTGCTCGAACTCACCAATTTGAAAGCGACAGAGGAGGAGAAAAACCGGCTGATTGAATACTACGAAAAACTCCGCACGAAAGTCGAAAAGGACGCGCACAAAGAACGGCAGGCCCTCGATTACGAAGCCAGACAGAAAAAAATTGACGATGTAATCTGGATGGGCGAAAACCTGATCAACATCGCAGACATTTTCAACAACGCGCAGGCATCCGACACGGAAGAGGCCGCACGCCGCCAGTTTGAGATCAACAAGAAAATCCAACGCGCCCAGGTTTTCCTCTCGACAGCCTCCGGCATCATGGGTCAACTCGCCGTACCACAGGACCAACTAACCGGCATGAACTTCGTGAAGGCCGCGATCGTGGCAGCGACAGGAGCGGCCCAACTCGTGGCCATCAACAGCACCACGTTCGACGGCGGGGGCGGATTTGATGACAGTTTCGACGACGGCGAAACCTCCGTACAGCCCGTGGACCTGTCTTTCATGCAAAACAGGGGCCTGGAGGGGTCCATGAGGGCGTACGTGGTAAACGAGGACATCCAAAACGCCGCCATGCGGGAACAAAAAATCAGCAACCAAGCAACCTTAGCACAATGAAGATTATCGAACTGACTATCGACGACATCGACGAATTGCAGGGCGTGAATGCCATTTCGTTGGTACAAGCGCCGGCCATCAAGAGCAATTTCATGAAATTCGCGGAGCAATACGCTTTCTCTGTGGTCTCCGACGAAAAGCGGGTCGTGATGGGGCCGGCCCTGATCCCGGATCTGCCGATCTATCGCAAGAACGAAAATGGCGAATTTTTTGTACATTTCTCCAGAAACACAGTGCGCAAGGCATCGGAATTGTTCATGTCGCGGCAGAAGAACCTTTCGCACACACTGGAACACCAAGCCAAGGTAAACGGGGTGGCTGTGGTCGAATCGTGGATCGTGGAGGACCCGCAAAAAGACAAATCGGCCGTTTACAACATGTCTGTGAAACCTGGGACCTGGATGGTGACCAGCAAAGTGTACAACGACGAAATCTGGGAAAATTTTATCAAGCCCGGACGGGTTTTGGGATTTTCGATCGAGGGAATTTTTTCAGAGCGAATTAAAAAGCAGAAACCATAACAGTTTTTTATGCGATGACAATTCAAGAATTAATCAACAGAACGCTTGCGCGATATGGATATCGCCTTGCCGATGAAATGCCTGCGGAGGAACCAATGGAGGAAACCGCGGAACCCACCGG
>Ga0315907_10001589_pt1 | contig 30510 bp, 26 predicted proteins | sample LakEriMetagenome_3_FD_203525 | JGI IMG/M metagenome (GOLD analysis project Ga0315907, IMG submission 203525) | Freshwater fungal communities from buoy surface, Lake Erie, Ohio, United States - Buoy 12 MA123 | ecosystem: Environmental > Aquatic > Freshwater > Lake > Lake biofilm | place: USA...
GAATCTTCATGGGCGAACTGGCCTGTGTTTCCATGGATCGCATGGTCAGCGACAAGCTTCTGTGCAAAAGGACCAACGCTGCCGCAGTGAACGTGGCCATGCCCATGGGTTGATGAGAAACCAGTTGCGCCACCTGTCGCAGCGCGTCCGGGTTCACTTGCTCTGCAAAACGTGCTAATTCCAAAACCTGTTCCGTGGTGATTTGATTTAACTCTTCCGCCCGAACCATCACTTCTTGGCCACCACGGCGCAGCACAAATGCAGAAAACGCACCTGCTGCGGCACCCACCGCACCGAGCAGCCCCAATGGCTGCAACAAACAATTCAGCAGTTGTACTCGTACAGCCTCGTTTGAAGCTCTGTACAGGCGTGCCACCAATCGAGGTGCTTGTAGACGATCACTTGGCATGGGACCTCCTATAAACGGTTGATTTGGCATGGCATGGTGGACAGGGGCAATGTGGGGGAAGTTCCACTGCACAGGTGTCCGCTTGTTCTGACCTTTCCGCATCGCGGCATCTAGACGGCATGGTCAGCGCCTTTTGTACAAAAACAAACCTTTCTGGTCCGCCGGAGGCGCAAGTTCAACCCCGAAGGGCGCAGAATGCGGCAAATGACGCGGCGCAGCATTTCTTCCATTTGGCGAAAAGCCCTCACCCGCAACCTGCATACCTTGGCCCGCAACATGGGCCGGGCGGGTGTGGGCGCGGCCGCACTGAAGACTGCACGTCTGATTCAGCCCACCAAGGGCATCACACCGCCTGCGGTGCCCAAAGGCCCTGGCGATTGGCTTGCAGGTGCGGTGGCGGGTGCGGCGGGTAGCCGCCACTATCGGCTGTACCGACCTGCCCATGTCGGCCCCGAGGAACGGCTGCCACTGCTTGTGATGCTGCACGGCTGCGGCCAAGATGCGACCAGTTTCGCTGCGGGGTCTCGCATGAACCGCCTCGCTGAACGCCACCGCTTCATGGTGCTGTACCCCGAGCAAGACCGACTGGCCAACCCGCAGGGATGCTGGAACTGGTTCGACACCCGCTCGGGCCGTGCGCAAAACGAAGCGGCGCTGCTGATGAAAGCCGTCTCACAAGTGATCAGACAACAGCGTATTGATCCGGAACGCATCGCTGTCGCCGGACTGTCTGCAGGCGCTGGTATGGCGGCGCTTCTCGCCACGCAACACCCGGATCAATTCAAGGCGGTGGTGATGCATTCGGGCGTACCACCGGGCACCGCGCATTCCACCTTGTCGGCCTTGAGTGCCATGCGGGGGAGGCGACAGGCCCAAACATTGGCCTCTTCGCCCACACAGGCCGAGCAGCACAGTGCGCTGAAGTGGCCACCGCTGATGGTCATCCACGGCACCATGGATGCGGTGGTTGCCGTCAACAACGCTCATGCGGCCGTGCGACTCTGGTCAGACGCGGCTGATGCCAAAGCCAGTACACCGCGTAGGGTGCAACGCGGAAAACGCCACCCCATGGTGGTCACCGACTACAAGCGGGGGCGCACTGCGGTGGCCACTTTGGTCGAGATTGCACGTTTAGGGCACGCCTGGAGCGGCGGTGCTGCCCGTCAACCTTTCAGTGACCCCAGCGGCCCCGATGCGTCGCGGCTGCTGTGGGCCTTTGTGGCCAAACAATTCAAACGCGCGGTAAGCCCAGGCGGGACAACGGCAAGCGAGGTGGCGGAACAACCGCCGAAGCTGCGTGAAGAACTGGTTCGGGCGTGAACATCGTCGCCACAGGACAAATCCAAGTGGTGCGACTTGGAGAACGACCGAATCACGGAGCCTCTTTGATTGCACGCGACCTGAGGACCCTGAATGTGTGGCCGTTGATGAGTCCAGCGGCCCAGCATGGAGAGGACGGGAACATCTCGGATAATCGGGCGCGCGAAAAAAACGGCGATAAAGCCCACCCGGTCCGCTCGCAACGTCCGACGGGCAAGAACTTCAAACCGAGCCCGGGTTACACCGACAACGCCAAGCGATGGGATGCGGCAGTAACCGCGCCGAAGCCATTTTGGTTTTGCCCACAGCGCTGCGGGCATGGTGAGAAGTCAGGTCTGCCTGCCTTGTGCGACGCGCCTGTTGCTGGCCGCAAGCCTGGAGGGCCTCGTGTCTCAGGGATCTGCTGTGCCACGGTGGCGCGCGTCTTGTCCAGAGGAGCTGGGCTGGCAAGACACAATAGCCGGCGCAGCGCAGCGCAGGGTGTGGTGGTCGGATCGTTTTTGAGTGACAGCGGCTGTTCAATTTAAAGGTAAGCAAGAATGGAAAAACTACTTTCTGGGGTCGGATCGTTGCTCTACGGCATGAGATTCACCATGCTGTTCTTTTATGTGGGTCTGGTCACCATCATCTTAGGCATCTTGGGCAAGTTCCTGTTGGAAACTTACAAGCTGATGAGCACCTTGCTGTTTGGTGAACTTCAAAAAATCGATCTGATCATCAAGGTACTTGAACTGGTCGACATGACCATGGTGGCGCAGTTGGTTTGGGTGGTGGCACTGGCCGGTGTGTCGCTTTTCGTGACCACCGGACATTTCGACCAGAAGGACATGAAAAAGCCCGACTGGCTGGACCATGTCAACACCTACAACCTCAAGTTGAAGCTTGCATTTGCCATCATCTCGATCTCAGGCGTGCATGCGTTGAAGACGTACCTGAGTGGCGAGTTGAGTTTGGAGAATATCCAGATCGTGACGATGGTGGCTGTCATCCATTTCACCTTCGTACTGTCCGCCATCGGCATTTCTTTTGCAGAACGTTTGACGCGGGAAAAGACTTGAAAACGATTTTGGCCCGTTGAGGCTTCAGAATTTCATGGCGAAGCAACCCCCGTTCGACGTCAGCGTGTCGAACGGCTTGCCATGAGGTGCGCGCAGGCTTCGGCAGGTCCTGTCCTGAGCCCCTCGGGGGATCAGTTCGAAGCGTGAGCGATGTCCTGTGCCGGGAAAACCTCAACAAGCAGAATTCGACCGCACCTCACCGCTTCAGTCGGGGTTTCAAGTAAATAGACATCAACTCTCTGGCGCATTCACCACATGAGCCACGAAAGGGTGGTGCTGGGCGCGACGCGATCGGATGGCGTGGATTTCATCATTCAGGTCATCGCTGCCGCCCAGCTGCCACAGTCCGCGCATCGGCCTGACATCGCCGGCATCAAGCCGGTTTTCCGGGACCACGCCCAGCCCACGAGCCGCAAACACCGTCAGCAACGCACGGTCTTCGAACTCGCCGATGCTGCGTGGTAGGGCCCCGTGCGTATCGAACTCAGGGTCCAGCGTCGGGCGCAGCGTGGAGTGTCTCGCGGGCTGCAGCACGGTCAGCTTGATCAGTCTTTTGGAGCGGCACTCTCGATCAGCCCATCCACGATCCGATCACCGGTCAGACGCAAGTCAGGGTGACGCGGAGCTGCTTTTCCGGTCAACACCCAATCAAGAAGATGCAGCGCTAATTTGCTCAACCGCTGCTCAAACTCGCCTTCGTGGCAGGCCCGACTCGGTCAAAGAGATGCCACCGCCTGAAGGCGCGAGCAGCTGGAGGCCCGGCGACTCTTTCTGCTCGCGTACCTGCCCGTTGATGGTGAGCCCCGCCATGTCCAGACGTTCGGCAGCACGGGTAACCGCTTCTTCCTTGGTGAATTCCCAAAAGTGGCTGCGTCCTAAGGTTCGGAAAAACCGAAGTTTAAGTACGTTAATAGCTGGTTTACTCGAAAAAGATCAATCCGCACACTCCGGGTTACTTCAACGCCATCAAAGTCCGATCATGTTCTCCGCCCTGCGTTGGTTATTCGTAGTCGCTGTGCTGGCGCTGTGGTCGATGGCCGCCCAGGCGTTGCCTGCGGTTGCTGTTTGGACGGCACCCAAGGTGGACGGGCTCAAAGGTGCTGGATCAGGCGCTGACCACCTTGCTGTGCCCGATGATGGGCTGACCCCCTGGACGCCGCGCTGCACCTGTTCATCGCGCTGTGGCGTCGCCGCGGTGTCAGCCACCCCCGCATTTTGTTTGCATCACGCTGACGGCCCACACCGGATAGCCGCATACACCGAACTTTTCACCTCTGCATCAACACAGTCATCATGGACCTCTTGATTCCTTTCGTCACAGCTGACTTCCTGGGCAAGCCAGCCTGGATCTGGCTTGTCTTCATCGGCATTGTTGTGGCGCTGCTGGCGTTCGACTTGGGCGTCCTGCACAAGGACGACAAGGAAATCGGGGTTCGCGAGAGCCTGATGCTGTCGGCCGGCTACATCAGCGTGGCAGTGGTCTTTGGCGCCTGGGTGTGGTGGTACCTGGGTGCACAAAGTGGCATGGAGTACTACACCGGCTTCTTGATCGAGAAGTCACTCTCGATGGACAACGTTTTCGTGATTGCGTTGATCTTCACCTACTTCGCCATCCCGAGGCAGTACCAGCACCGCGTATTGTTCTGGGGCATTCTGGGCGTGATTGTGCTGCGCGCAATCATGATCGGGCTTGGCGCAACGCTGGTGAGCCAGTTCAGTTGGATCCTGTACCTCTTCGGCGCTTTCCTGGTGTTTACCGGCATCAAGATGTGGATCATTGCCGACCACATGCCGGACATTGCGAACAACCCGCTGCTGGCGTTCCTGAAGAAACGCATGCGGGTGACAGATGGGCTGCGCGGCAATGCCTTTTGGGTTCATGAGCCCGATCCCGTCACGGGCAAGGTGGTGCGTTTTGCCACGCCGCTGTTTCTGGCACTGCTGCTGATCGAGTTCGTGGATCTGGTGTTCGCGGTGGACTCGGTGCCAGCCATCTTTGCCATCACCACCGACCCGTTCATCGTCTACACCAGCAACATCTTTGCCATCCTGGGCCTGCGCGCGCTGTACTTCGCGCTGGCCGCCATGATCCACCGCTTCAAGTATCTGAAGTACGCCCTGGCCCTGGTGCTGGTGTTCATTGGATCGAAAATTTTCCTGGTGGGCATCATTGGCAAGATACCGCCAGTGATCTCGCTCACGGTGACTTTTGGCCTGATCGCTGGTGGTGTGCTGGTGTCCATGTACAAAACGCGCGAGCAGCCCGGCGCTGCCCAGTCCACATGACGCCTCCGATCGTGCAGCGGCTGCGTGATGCCGCCGCGGCGTTGTCTACCGAGCGGGTGTCGATGCAAACCATGGCCCAGGCCCACGGGCCCGCGGCACACGGTACCTTGCTGCTGTTGATGGCAGCGCCTTGCCTCTTGCCCGTGCCTGGCGTGGGCACGGTGCTGGGCATGGGAATTGCCGCGCTGGCGATAGCGATGTGGCGTGGCAACGCCGCGTCATGCCTGCCTCGCCGCGTAGCCGAACTCGAACTTTCTCACCATTGGGCACAACGTGTTTTGGGCATGCTGGCGTCTGCTTATGCCGTGGCGGGGCGCTATGCAAGGGCCAGGCTGAGCCACCGTGCATTGGTAGACCGCGGTTCGTGGATGGCATTGGTGGTTGGATTGATGGCCGTTGTCATCGTGCTGCCAATTCCGTTTGGCAACATGCTGCCCGCCCTGGCCTTGATGATGATCGGGATTGGGCTGGTGTTTCACGATGGCCTTGCCGTGATCCTGGGGTTTGCAACGGCGGCACTGGCAGTTTTTGTCACCGCAGGACTGCTCCTGGTGGTGTGGACCTGGGGCAGCGATTGGATCTCGCGCATGGTGTCAATGTGAGCCAGCATCTTGTCTGGCCGATGGAGCGGGTGGCACCCGGGATGTCACAGGCAGGTGATGCGAAGGGCCAAGATTCGCCATTTGCAGGAGCCAGTGCTTTGACTGGCCACGATTGAACTGCCCTCAAACGAAAAGGGGCCAGCTCCACTGAGCTAACCCCTTGATTGTTTGGTAGGCCGTGCTGGGCTCGAACCAGCGACCAAAGGATTATGAGAACGTTTCCGGCTTGTTTTTAACCCTGACCACGGGGCACACGCCTATGAAGCCGGGAGCGTCAGGTCGTTTTGAGATGCGCAAAGCAACCAAGCGTAGCTACGTTTTGGCTACGCATAACCTTTCGCCTGGACGGAGGGATTCAAACCTTCCATACAGATGAGCATCCAAGACGTATTGGAGATGCTCTGTATCCCCAAAAATATCCCGTGAACCTCGAGGTGTCGTGACAGGGTAGGAGGCCATCGCGCTGAAAACCCGAAGCACCCTCAATTTGGATCAACTGCGTGAATGGTGGTAGGTCTGCATTCCCCAACCACCAACCATCGCCTCGCAACTCTTGGCTCCTGCCGATGCCCTCTGTCAGCCCAAACTCAAGGAGCAGGGTCTACCCCGTAAGCCGATGAACTCAAAACCAGTTTGAGATGCTGAGCCGCGTGAACCCGCAACTAAAGGCAGAACAGGACGTCACCTAACGCGGTCTACAGAAATTTGCGTTTGGATGCCGACAGGACTCGGATTCGTTAAGCAGACGGTGACGGGTTTGGTAGTCAGTCCTGGCTGGTGGGGTCCTCGTCGGCTCCTTTGCACGGATACGACAGGCCGGGTTTTTCCTAGCCGAACCCATCTGGTACACAGGTACAGTCACCATACCAGATGATGGTGAGGCACTTAGGTGGTTCCGTGTTCTCGCGCATCCGGTTCGAAGCCAGGCCAACACCGGCTTGTTTTGCTCACCCAAACATGCCACCGGCGCAAACCGAGGGCACTTAACACCTTAGGAGAACTCCAGATGAAAAAGCTCTACCCAACCGCTCTTGCCACGTTGGCTGTTGCAACGTTTGCCGCCACCCCGGCGCATGCCCAGTCTGCGGTCACGCTGTACGGCTTGGTGGACGTGGGCGTGGAGCACTTGACCAAGGTGGGTACCGGCAACAGCGCGTTGACGCGCGTCAACGGCGGCAACATGGCGGGCAGCCGCTGGGGCATGAGGGTGAAAGAAGAGCTGGGCGGAGGTTTGAGTGCGCTGGTCAATCTGGAGAGCGGCTTCGATCCCGACACGGGCGTGTCTGCACAGGGTGGGCGGCTGTTCGGCCGCGTGGCCACCGTCGGCTTGGGTGGCGGTTTTGGCACCTTGGTGGTGGGCCGTGACGCCATTTTGTTGAACCAGTTTGTATTTCCCTATGACCCGATGGCCTATGCTTTGTACTCGCTGGCCACGCTGGACACCAAATTTTTTGGCCGTACGGATAACACCGTCAAATATGTTTCGCCCAACTGGTCGGGGCTCACACTCGGTGGTCTCTACACCTTCGGCAATGAAGTGGCGGGCAATGCCAAGGTGGGACGCGAGTACTCTTTGGCGGCCAACTTCAGCACAGGTCCGTTTGGTGCCGCGGTTGTTTATGACCGAACGAATGCCGCAACGGTAGCCGCTGCCAATGCGGGCGACAAAGAACAGCGCGTGGTGGTGGCTGGCAGCTACAAGCTGGGTGAAGCTAAGTTGTTTCTTGGTTTGCGCGACCTGAAGGCGGACGTGGCCGGAACCTCTGGGGTGCGTTCCAAATACTTTTGGGGCGGCATGACCTACGACATCAACAGCGCCTTGAAGTTGACCGCGGCGCTGTACCACCACGATATCAAGAACACCAAGGCCGACCCCTCGGCGTTCGTGTTGAACGCAGACTATTTCCTCTCCAAACGGACCGATGTGTACCTGAGCCTTGCGCACGCCAAAAACAAGCGTGACGGTGCTGTGGCATCAGCGGTGGGGGTGACGGCAGGTGCAGGCCAGTCCCCGGCAGCAGGCACCAACCAGTCGGGGTTGGTGGTTGGCATTCGCCATCGTTTCTGATGGACTACCCACGGCATCGCAATTCAACTCGGTCACGCAGGGTGAACCCTCAAAGCCGTGTGGACTGTTTTCCTAGGTGAAACAAGGGGTCAGTACGACCTGCGTGGCACCCTTGAGGACTCCCTGTGGGAGTCCTTTTTTTTCAACGCCAAGTCCGCACTCAAGAGTGCTTCGTCATAGGTAGGCTGGTGCGGTGCGTTTGCTGTGTGCATGAGATTGTTCAACTTGCGGGCAAACCCTGAATTGCAGCAGCACATCGGCTGGTACGATATGTATACCAGTTCGGCGGAATTAATCACGTCATCTCCTACCTGCGCCATCAACCCTTTATGGAACTCATTGCCCGCATCCCCGGTGACCACGGACGCATTGCAAAGCGTACCGTCAAAGATCAAATCAGCGACAAGCTCGCCTACATGATCCACTCTGGCCTGCTGCGGGTGGGTGACGAGCTGCCATCTGAGCGTGAGTTGGCCACCACGTTGGGCGTCTCGCGCGAAACCGTGCGTGCCGCCATCGGCGTGCTGCAGGCTCGGCGCATGATTGAAATCAGCCAGGGATCACGCAGCCGCGTGTTGGGAACAGGACCGTTTCCGCTGCACGAGTCGGTGGGCGCGCTGGGCAGTCTGAAAGACCGCTCCTGTGAAGAAGTATCCGAAGCGCGCGCGGCTGTTGAAGTCCAGGTGATTCGCTTGGCCGCGCAGCGAATCGACGCCAGCACCTTGAACCGGTTGGCGGCCCTGGTGCAAGACCAGGAATTGATGCTCGACGACCCGGTGCGTTTCCAGATATCGGACCGCGTCTTTCACACAACGCTGTATGCCGCCTGCGGCAACGCCCTGCTGGTGGATGTGGTGTCTGACTTCTATGACTACGCACTCGAATACCGGCGCATGGCACTGGAACGCCCAGGCGCGATTGAGCGCAGCGTGAAAGAGCATCGCAACATCGTTGCCGCACTGAAAACCCGCAAACCCAACGAGGCTGCTGAAGCGGCACAGAAGCACCTCGACCAGGTCCAGAAAACCACACTGGAAGTGATGAAGAAGTGATGGGGGCCGTGACCGTGTTCGACCCCCGCGCCCAAGATTTGTCACGTCCAGGCGAACAGCTCGAACGGCTGGCCAGCGGCGCGGCCTGGAGCGAAGGCCCCGTGTGGATGCGCGAAGATGCCAGCCTGTTGTGGAGCGACATCCCCAACAACCGCATCTTGCGTTGGCATGCCCGCGAAGGACAAAGTGTTTGGCGTGACCAGGTGGAGTTCACCAATGGCCATGCCCGCGAGGCCGATGGTTCGCTGCTGCATTGCTCCCACGGCCTTCGCGCCATTGTCCGCACGCGGTTTGGCGAGGACGGGCAACCGATGCCTGACGAAGTCGTGGTCAACCGCTACCAGGGCAGGCGCCTGAACTCCCCCAACGATGTGATCGTGAAATCCGATGGCACGATCTGGTTCAGCGATCCGCCCTACGGCATCGTCTCTGATCACGAAGGGCATCAAGGCGAGTCCGAACTGGGCGGCCACTATGTCTTTCGCTTCGATCCCGCCAGCGCTGCCCTTGATGTGGTGAGCACGGTGATTGAAGAGCCCAACGGCCTAGCCTTTTCACCAGATGAGTCCGTGCTCTACGTCTCCGACACCTCGGCCGCCCTACGTAAGGATGGGAGTGGTCACCACCACATCGTGGCCTTTGATGTGCAGGGTGGCCGAACCTTGATGAACCCGCGCGTCTTTGCCGAAATCTTCCCCGGATTGGCTGACGGTTTTCGTGTCGACGCCCGCGGCTGGGTCTACACCAGCAGTGCAGACAGCGTGCAGGTCTATCACCCCGACGGCACACGCCTGGCGGCCATCCCCGTTCCCGAAAAGGTGGGCAACCTGACCTTCGGCGGCGCGCAGCGCGACGAGCTTTACATCTGCGCATCCACTTCTCTGTACCGCATTCGGCTCAATGCACGTGGCATCCAATCCCCTTGAAAAACCCAACACCATGACACGAGACACCCTGCTGCTGGTCGAGAAATGTTCGCATTGCTTCAGCTGGTACGACATTGAATCGGGCGAGCGTTTGCGCTCGGTGGCGCTCCCAGAATTTCCGCATGAGTTCGTCACCGATGCGGCGAACCGCTACGCTTATGTAGGCCACTACGGCATCGAACATTCGGGCATCACCGGCGCGGGTGGGCATGCCATCTTCCAGATCGATCTTCGTTTGGCCACACTGGTACGGTCTATAGACCTGTACCCCTTCAATCGCCTGCACGGCCTTCAAATGGACGCCCAGGACCGGCTCTATGCGCTGAGCGAAGAAAAGGCCACCTTGCTCGTGCTGGCGCAGCCCGCCACCGACACCGCCCCCCAGCGTGCCGTCCCTAGCGGTGGAATCAAGAGCCATCTGTTCGCGCTGACACGCGATGGTCAAACCGCTTACTGCATGAACCTGCTCAGCCACACCGTGACCAAGGTCAAACCCTGGGATCCCCTGTTTGCACCGCAAGCCTGCCATCCGGGACAAAAGCCGGAAGGGTATTGCCTCAGTGAGGACGAGAAGACGCTCTTTGTCAGCAACCGCTGGAGCAACACCCTGTGCGCCATCGACACGGACTCAATGGCCGTGCGGCTCAGCGCGCCATCACGAGACGATGTCACCCGCATCTACCGCCACCGGGATGGGCGGCTCTTTACCAGCAACTACGGCGACCGCAGTCTGTCGGTTGTGGACCCCAGCACCCTGCGAGAAATCGACTACGTGAAATTGGGGGGACGTGCCATTGCACTGTCCTTCCACCCCACGCAACCGCTGGCCTTCATTTCGCAAGACGACGACCGGGTGGCCGTGCTGGACACGCAGAGCCTGCGCATCCTGCGGTACATCACCACGCAGCGTGAGCCCGATGTCTCCAAGGTAGTCCAGCTTTGCAGTGCACTGAAAAGTAATCCCCTCCACCCATAAACCAATGAGCACTGTCCATGCTTGAAGACAAAACACCGCCACCTGTCGTGGCCCTCACCCTCGGAGACCCTGCAGGCATCGGCCCCGAGTTGATCGCCAAGCTGCTGGCGCGTGCCGAGTTGCACGCCTTGGCCAACATCGTGCTGGTCGGTGACGCCTGGTTATGGAACCAAGGACAGCGCGTAGCCGGTGTGGTCGTTCCAACCCAACCGGTCGCCTCACTCAGCGAAGTGCGTGGGCGCAGCAACCACGCCGTGCCTGCCTTCCTCCCCGTGAACACCGTATCGCCCGAGCAAGTTCACCTGGCTCAAGCTGAAGCAGCAGGCGGCATCTCGGTGCTCAAGGTGTTGGACCAGTGCATGGATGCCGCTTTGGCAGGCGAGGTGGATGCGATCTGTTTCGGGCCGCTCAACAAGTTCGCCATGAAACAAGGTGGTTTGAAGCATGAGGACGAGTTGCACCACTTTGCGCAGCATCTGGGCGTCAAGGGCTATTTCTGCGAGTTCAACACCCTCAATGGCTTGTGGACCTCGCGTATTTCCTCCCACGTGCCGCTCAAGGACGTGCCGCGCTACCTAGACCCGCAGCGCATCATCGACGCCGCCAGTTTGATTTACCGATCACTGCAACACAGCGGCGTGGCCCAGCCCCGTGTCGCCGTGGCGGGGCTCAACCCGCACAACGGAGATGGCGGCACCTGTGGTCGGGAAGAGATCGACATCATCGAACCGGCCGTGCGTGCACTGAATGCACAGGGCTTCCCCGTGGTGGGACCGTTTCCCGCCGACACCATTTTTCTGAAAGCACGCGATGGTGAGCTGGATGCCATCGTCACCATGTACCACGACCAGGGACAGATTGCCATCAAGCTGATGGGCTTCTCCCAAGGTGTCACGGTGCAAGGTGGGTTGCCCATTCCGATCACCACGCCCGCGCATGGCACTGCCTATGACATCGCTGGTCAAGGCAAAGCCAACGTCGATGCCACCGTCAATGCGTTCAAGATCGCCTGCCGTATGGGCCGCGCCCACCGCGACAGCACCTCTCAATCCAAACTAGAAGGCTGAACCATGAAGATCAAATCCGTCCGCGCCCGAGTTTATGAATGGAAAGGAAAAACCGTTCCACCACAGGGCAATTTCTGCTCCAACGCCATGGACCTGCTCTACTCCAAGAAGGAGACCATGGCCACCTTCCGTTTCCACTCGTGGACGGTGGTGGAGATCGAGACCGATGACGGCATCATTGGCCTGGGCAACGTGGCCCTGGCCCCGAAGATTGCCAAGGCCATAATCGATGAATACCTCACGCCACTGGTCTTGGGCCAGGACCCGTGGGACTACGAATACCTTTGGCAACGCATGTACCGCGCCACCCACGCCTGGGGACGCAAGGGCGTGACCATGGCCGCCATATCGGCAGTCGATCTGGCCATCTGGGACATCCTGGGCAAAAGTGTGAACAAGCCCGTATTCAAGCTGCTGGGTGGGCGCACCAAGGAAAAGATTCCCTGCTACTACAGCAAGCTCTACCGCACCGACCTGAAGGCCATGCAGGAAGAGGCGCAGAAGTTCAAAGACCAGGGTTTCAAGGCGTTCAAGATGCGCTTCGGCTACGGTCCGGCGCACCTGCAAGACGGTGTGAAAGAAAACATCAAGTCCGTCGAAGCCGTGCGCGAGGTGATTGGGTACGACACCGACCTCATGCTGGAGTGCTACATGGGCTGGAACCTGGAATACGCCAAACGCATCCTGCCCAAGCTGGAAAAGTTTGAGCCGCGCTGGCTGGAAGAGCCCGTGATTGCCGACGATGTCGATGGATACGCCGAACTCAACCAGCTCACCAGCATTCCCATCTCGGGCGGTGAACACGAGTTCAGCCTTTACGGCTTCAAGCAGCTGCTGGACAAAAAGGCTGTCAGCGTCGTGCAGTACGACACCAACCGCGTGGGCGGCATCACCGCTGCGCACAAGATCAACGCACTGTGTGAAGCCTACAGCGTGCCGGTGATTCCGCACGCCGGGCAGATGCACAACTACCACCTGACCATGAGCACACTGGCCTCGCCCATGGCCGAGTATTTCCCCATCTTCGATGTGGAGGTGGGGAACGAATTGTTCTGGTACATCTTCGACGGCGAACCCATCGCAGAGAACGGCTTCCTGGACCTTCGCGATGACGTGCCCGGTTTGGGTCTGACGCTCAAGAAGGACTACCTCGATCAGTTCCTCATCGTTGAGTGAGGTGCGCCATGAAACGACCGTACAAAGGCGTCTTCCCGGTGGTACCCACCGTCTTCCACGAAGACGGTACCTTGGACCTGGAGGGGCAAAAGCGCTGCCTTGATTTCATGATCGACGCGGGCTCCAATGGCCTGTGCATCCTGGCCAACTTTTCCGAGCAGTTCTCACTGTCTGACGACGAGCGCGAAGTCATCACCCGAACTTCGCTGGAGCACGTGGCCGGGCGCGTGCCGGTGATCGTGACCACCACCCACTACGGCACCCAAATCTGCGCCGAACGCAGTCGCCGTGCACAAGACATGGGGGCAGCCATGGTGATGGTGATGCCGCCGTATCACGGAGCCACCTTCCGCGTGCCCGAAGCACAGATCTACGAGTTCTACGCCCGGCTGTCAGATGCCATCGACATTCCCATCATGGTTCAAGACGCACCAGCCAGCGGCACGGTGCTGTCGGCGCCTTTCCTGGCACGCATGGCCAAGGACATCGAACATCTGTCCTACTTCAAGATAGAAACAGCCGGCGCCGCCAATAAATTGCGCGAGCTGATTGCACTTGGGGGGAGCGCCATCGAGGGCCCTTGGGACGGCGAAGAGGCGATCACGTTGCTGGCGGATCTGGATGCTGGTGCCTCGGGCGCCATGACGGGCGGAGCCTACCCCGACGGCATACGCCGCATTGTTGATGCCTACCTGCGTGGCGACCGTGAACAGGCCGTTCTTGAATATGGACGCTGGCTGCCGCTCATCAACTACGAAAACCGGCAGGGCGGCATTCTCACCGCCAAGGCCCTGATGAAAGAAGGCGGTGTGATCACCTGCGATGCACCGCGCCACCCCTTTGCCCCCATGCAGTCTGCAGTTCGCGCAGGGCTGCTGGATGCCGCCAGACGACTTGATCCTTTGGTGCTGCACTGGGCACGGTAGCAACACGTGCTTGATGCCCGACAAAACCTTCATCACTCAAACCATGAACACATTCCACAACCTGATCAACGGCGAATGGGTCGCTAGTGCAAATTCCGCGCCCAACGTCAATCCATCCGATACCAGCGACATCATCGGCCACTACTCACAGGCCGATGCAGCACAAACCGAAGCGGCCATTGCCGCCGCACGCGCCGCCTTTCCTGCCTGGAGCCAAAGCACGCCACAGCAGCGTTTTGATCTGCTCGACGCGGTGGGCAACGAGCTGCTGGCCCGCAAAGAAGAGATAGGCTGGTTGCTGTCGCGCGAAGAAGGAAAAACCCTGCCCGAAGGCATCGGCGAGACCACACGCGCCGCAATGATCTTCAAGTTTTTTGCGGGCGAAGCCTTGCGTTGTGGGGGTGAAACCGTTCCCTCTGTGCGCCCAGGCGTGGGTGTCGAGGTATTTCGCCAACCCCTGGGGGTGGTGGGCTTGATCGCGCCGTGGAACTTTCCCATTGCCATTCCCGCTTGGAAAATTGCGCCGGCCTTGGCCTACGGCAACTGCGTGGTCTTCAAGCCTGCCGAGCTGGTGCCAGGGTGCGGCTGGACCTTGGCGGACCTGCTTCATCGATCAGGCGTGCCTAAAGGTGCGTTTAACCTGGTGATGGGGCCAGGCGCAGTGGTCGGCAACAGCCTGGTCAACTCGCCGCGAGTGGATGGCATCAGCTTCACGGGCTCGGTGGCCACAGGCCGTCGCATCATCAGTGCCTGCGCGGCGCGCGGCGCGAAAGTGCAGGCAGAAATGGGCGGGAAAAACCCACTCATTGTTCTGGATGATGCAGACCTGAACGTGGCCGTCAACTCGGCGGTGCAAAGCGCCTATTTTTCTACGGGCCAACGTTGCACTGCGTCCAGCCGCATCCTGGTGACCGAAGGCATTCACGACCGCTTCAACGCCGCCGTGATCGCCAAGCTGTCCACCCTGAAGATCGATCACGCGCTGAAACCGGGAACAGACATCGGCCCCGTGGTCGATTCACGCCAACTGGCCAGCAACCTCAAGTACCTGGAGATTGCCAAATCAGAAGGGGGAACTCTCGCCTTTGGCGGCGAACCCGTGTCGTGCGAGACACAAGGCTTCTTTCAGCGCCCCGCCCTCATCACCCACACCAGACCGGACATGCGCATCAACCGCGAAGAAGTGTTTGGCCCTGTCGCCAGCGTCGTCTGCGTGAAGGACTACGACGAGGCGCTGCACTTCGCCAATGACACCGAGTTTGGTTTGTCCGCTGGCATTTGCACCACCTCGTTGAAATACGCCACCCATTTCAAGCTGAATGCACAAGCGGGCATGGTCATGGTGAATGTACCCACGGCAGGTGTTGATTACCACGTCCCCTTCGGCGGCCGCAAGGGCTCAAGTTATGGACCGCGCGAACAAGGCAGCCATGCGCGTGAGTTCTACACCACGGTGAAAACCGCGTACACCGCTGCGAGCTGAACCGATCATGCGTACGCATTGGCTCTGGTGCTTTGGGGCTGGTCTGCTGGCCTGGCCCGTGTTCGTTGGGGCCACGCCAATGGAATGGTTGCTCACGCCACTGAGCGGCTCTGCCGACCACCACGTCGCCAGCTGGACCTATTGGCACGCACGCTGGATGGTCTTGGGCTGGGGCATCTTGCTACCAACGGGCGCACTGGTGGCGCGCTTTTTCAAGGTCACCCCCCGGCAGGACTGGCCCAGGCAACTCGACAACAAAACCTGGTGGCATGCACACCGCGCCTTGCAGTATGGCGGCGTGGCGGCCATGAGTGTGGGGGTGCTGCTCGCCTGGGGCATGGGCGGGCGAGGCAGTCTGGCCGCTCAGGTACATGCCTGGCTCGGCTGGGGGCTGTGTGCTGCGGGATGGCTTCAGCTTGCCAGCGGACTGGCGCGTGGCAGCAAAGGCGGCCCCACGGACCAACGCTTACGCGGTGACCACTACGACATGACGCCGTGGCGCATCGGCTTTGAGCACATGCACAAACTGCTGGGCTGGGCAGCGATGGCCGTTGCGGTGGTGGTCATCGTATTGGGATTGCTGGTGGCCGATGCGCCGCGCTGGATGCTGTTGGTGCTTGGCCTTTGGTGGTTGGGCTTTGCGACGCTGTTTGCCCTGTGGCAGCGGCAAGGCCGCTGCATGGATACATACCAGGCCATTTGGGGCCCAGACGAGTCGCACCCGGGCAACCGACGGGCATCAACCGTGGGTGGTTCACGCCGCTACACGGCACAGGAATGGGCAAGGCGTTTCGGCCCGTGGTGAGTCAGCAAAAAAGAGTCAACAAAAAATTTCACGCTTGGAGACATGATGTCTGGATTGGAATTGAGCAACGTCGTCAAACGGTTTGGCGACGTGACGGTGGTGCAGCAAATGGACCTGTCCATCGCAGAAGGCGAGTTTGTGGTGCTGCTCGGCGAATCGGGTTGCGGCAAAAGCACCACGCTACGCATGATTGCAGGGCTGGAGGAAGTCACCGAAGGCCGCATCACCATCGGTGGGCGCGATGTAACGCATGCTGCGCCGATGGCGCGTGACATTGCCATGGTGTTCCAGAACTATGCGCTGTACCCACACATGGACGTGGCCGAGAACATGTCATTCGGCCTGCGCCTGGCGGGTCACCCGCGAGCAGAAATTCAAACCAAGGTGGCAGCCGCCGCGAAGATCCTGAACATCGAACACCTGCTGGCGCGCAAGCCCAAGGAGTTGTCAGGCGGGCAACGCCAGCGTGTCGCCATCGGCCGGGCCATCGTGCGCGAGCCGCGCGTCTTCCTGTTTGACGAGCCGCTTTCCAACCTCGATGCCAAGTTGCGAGGCCACATGCGCGCAGAAATGGCTCTGCTACACGAGCGATTGGGCAAGACAACGGTGTATGTCACCCATGACCAGATTGAAGCCATGACGCTGGCCTCACGCATCGTCATTTTTGACAAGGGGCGCATTCAACAGGTGGGTACCCCTTCGCAGGTATTCACGCAGCCCAGCAGCCTGTTCGTGGCCGGGTTCATTGGCACGCCCACAATGAATTTCTTCAAGGCCCGTTACGCCGAAGAAGGCGGTCGGCGCTTGTTGCGCGGCGAAGGTTTTGCCTGGGAAGCACCCGCTTGGGTGGCAGCACAAGCGCCAGCTCGGGAAACGAGCCTGACGATAGGTCTGCGCCCTCAGGCCCTGCGCCCGGAGCAGCAATCGCCCCGGCTCACCGTGAAGGTCGACGTGGTGGAGTACCTGGGTACGGAAAGCCAGATCGTGGGCCACCTGGCCACCCCCTCAGGCCAACGCGTGGCCGCCATGTTGCCAGGAGATGCCCATGGCGTTCTGCACCACCACGTGGGCCTCACTTTCGCCGAAGAAGACCTTCATGTGTTTGACACCGAAAGCGGCCGGTCATTGCGTCCAGGCGCTTGCCGCTGACCCCATTAAATCCACACCCAACAGGAGACATCCCATGAACAGAAGAGACTTCATTCAATCCACCGGCATCACCGTGTTCGGCGCCGGGCTGCCTTTGAGCGGTGCCATCGCCCAGAACCGCTACGCCAAATACGCCGGACAAACCGTGGTCTTCAGCGTGCCTTCTCATCCGCACTATGACGCCATGCTCAAGCTGTTGCCCGAGTTCACCAAAGAGACCGGCATCAAGGTGGACACAGACAAACTCGCCATGGGGCGCATGAAGGAAAAACAACTGCTCGAAATGGCCAAACCCAGTGGCGACTACGACCTGGCGGCCTATGTGGTGATGTGGAAAGGCGAGTACGTCTCCAAAGGCCTGGTTCAACCGCTGGAGCCCTTCTTCAAAAATGCTGCGCTGGCCGATCCGGGCTATGACATGAAGGACATCGTACCGATCTACCTGGAAAACATCGGCCTGGTCGGTGGCCCCAAAGGTTACCTCGCCGGAGCGGGTGCGCAACTGTACGGGGTGCCCTATGGCGCTGAAACCTCGGTGCTGGCCTATCGGCGCGACATCTTCGAAAAACACAACCTACAGCCCCCCGCCAACTACACCGAGTTCGCCAATTTGCTGAAGGTCTTGAAAGAAAAAGAAGGCATCGGTGCACTTGCCTCGCGTGGTCAGGCGGGGCACCAGTGTGTGCACGCCTGGCTGTTGCACCTGAACCCTTTGGGCGGCAGCGTGTTCGACGACAAATGGAAGGTTCGTTTCAACGACGAAGCAGGCGTCAAAGCGCTGAGGTTTCTTCAAGAGGTGGTGGCGACTGGCCCCGCCGGCATTCCTGCCTATGGACAGGGGGAAAGCAACACCGCCTTCCTGCAAGGCCAAGCCGCGATGTACCTGGACTCGACATCGATCGCGGGCCTGGTCAACGACCCCAGCAAATCCAAAATCGCTGGCAAGGTGAGCTGGGCCCTGCACCCCATGGGCACACGCCGCGCTTCGCAGTCTGGCGGCTTGGGCTTGACCATTCCCAAAAACGCCAAGAACGCAGACGCGGGTTTCCTGCTGATGCAGTGGCTCACCTCCAAAGCGCAAGACAAGGCCGTGACGAAACTCGGTGGTGCGCCGATGCGCAACTCCACCATGGCCGATGCGGACCTGGTGCGCCAGTACCCCGAGTTCATCGTCTTCAAAGAAGCGTTGAAGCACTCCAACCCCGACTGGCGGCCCATCATCCCGGTGTGGGACAGGATCAACGTGCAGGCCCTGGGTGTGGGCATCTCGGAGGCGTTAACGGGTAAGAAGACAGCAGAAGCCGCACTCAACGACCTGGTCGCACCCGTCACGCAAATCATGCGCGAGGCGGGCTACAAGGTTTGATCCCTTGGCCCCCGATCCGTTCATGCTGAGGCAGTTTCACTGCCAGCGGCGGGCCGGGGGCTGCATCAGTTGCTGACACTGCTCCATCCATCCACACCATCATGCGCACTCCTGCCTGGGTTCCTGCCCTTTATTTAGGCCCCGCTGTACTCGTCATGGCGGCCGCCTGCCTGTATCCCGTGCTGTCTGCGTTCCAGCTCAGCCTGTTCGATTGGCACATGGGCACGCCCTGGTCCAGCGCGAAGTGGGTGGGGCTGGACAGTTTTGTCAGCACCTCCTCCAACCCGCGCGTCTGGGCTTCGCTGTGGACGACGCTGCTCTTCGCTGCCGTCTGTGTCAGCGCGGAAATGGTGCTGGGCATCGCACTGGCGCTGGCACTGGAGCGTCCGGTACGTGGCACCGCGTTTTTCCGAACGCTGTTCATCTTGCCGATGATGATCGCCCCGATCGCTGTGGGTCTGGCGTGGCGCTACCTGTTTGACAGCCAGTTTGGTTTGATCAATGCAGTGCTCGGTGTCCTTGGTATGTCCCCCATGGGCTGGCTGGCCGATCCCCAACTGGCATTCGCCGCCATCGTCATCGCGGACATCTGGCAGTGGACACCTTTTGTTTTCATCATGATGGTGGCCGCCTTAGCCAATGTGGATGGGGCGGTGATCGAAGCCTCCCGCATCGACGGGGCCAACTGGTGGCAAATGACTTTCCTGGTCAAGTTGCCGATGGTGATGCATGTGATCGCCATCACGCTGATGATGCGTTTGATCGACGCCTTCCGTGTGCTCGAGGTGATTTACGTGCTGACCTTTGGCGGCCCCGGCGATTCCACCGAGATTCTCTCGCTGCACATCTACAAGACCGCCTTCGTGGGCCAGCAACTGGGCGAAGCCGCCGCCATCTCCGTGTTGTTGCTGCTGGTGGTGGCCGCGCTGTCCTGGGGCGCGCTGCGCCTGTCCAACCCTTTGAAGAATGATTGACCCAAGATGATGAAACGTTCACCTTTGCTCATCGGGGCGCACTACGCCATGCTCATTGGGCTGGCTTTGTTGTGCATCGCACCCATCGCGGTGATCTTTCTAACCAGCCTGCGCAATCAAGTGCAGATTTTCTCGGAGCCACTGAACTTCATCTTCACGCCCACGCTGGAGAACTACCGCGCTGTGCTGAGTGAAGACAACTTCGACAGCTACCTGTGGAACAGCTTGTTCGTCGGTGCGGTGTCGACGGCGATCACCCTGGTTCTGGGGTGCATGGCAGCCTATGGGTTGGCGCGCTTTCGTTTTCCTGGGCGCAAGGCCGTGGCCTACACCACGCTGCTGTTGCGCACGGTGCCGCTGGCGGTGCTGGCAATTCCGGTGTTCCTGATCTGGAACGAATGGAAGCTGGTGAACAGCCTGTGGGGCCTGGTGCTGCTGTACGTCGCCGTGAATCTGCCCTTCACCATCTGGCTGCTTTACGGCTTCGTTCTGCAGGTGCCGGTGGAGTTGGAAGAGGCCGCAGCCATCGACGGCTGCGGGCCCGTGAAGATATTCACCAAGATCCTGTTGCCGCTGATGGCCCCCGGTCTGGCTGCGGCGTCCATTTTCACTTTTCGTATAGCGTGGAACGAGTTCATCCTAGCGCTCGTGCTGACCGACAGGCACACCCGGACCTTGCCGGTGGCGGCATCGCTGTTCATCACCGACCTCGGTGTGGACTGGGGCAAGGTCATGGCCATGGGCAGCCTGATTGCCATTCCCCCACTGATCTTCACCTTCATCGCCGCCCGCCAGATCATCACCGGGCTCACGGCGGGCGCGGTGAAGGGCTAAGAACCAACGTTTTCGAAGAGGTTTCCAACCGTGCGCGCACCCCCAAAAAAACCCAACGCGTCAAACACCCTAAAACATCACGCGACCAAGTTACTGGCCACCCTGCGTCGAATGGAATGGGGTTCGGGCACCGCGCTCGTGCCGCAAAGTGTCGGTGGGCGACTGAAATTGATGTTGGTTATTTCGACGGTGGTGATTTTGCTGCTGGGAGCCTTGGGTCTTTTTGCCGTGAGGACAGGAAAACAATCCGCCGACACACTGTTCGAATACGGCGTAGTGAATGTGGGGCGCATGGGCGATTTGCGCGAGGCTTTTAATCGATTGGCCCGCTTTGAAATGGACATGATCGTCAACTTTGAGAGCCCGCCTTTGACGGAAGAGGCCAAAAAGCATTGGAACGAAGCTCACGCGCTTGCGTTACAGCGCATCGCCGACATTGAGACCACCGCCACCACAGACGCCGCCAAGGCGTCTATTGGCGTTATTCGAGCAGGCCTTACAAGTTACCTCGCCGGTATGAAGAGTTTCATACCGAAAATGGAGAAGGGTGAAGTTCTGTCCGCCAGCGTGGGCAATCAGCTGATGCTGGAACACCGCCAGGGCTTCAACCAAGCGGGTCAGGCACTGGACGAATTGCGAGCCGAGGTTACGCGGCAGACGGCTGACCGACGCCACCAGGCCTCCTTGCAGGCGGGAAAGCTGGTCACCACCTCTGCAGTATCCGCCGTGTTCGGATTGACGCTGACCGTATTGATCGGTTGGTTGATTGTTCGTTCGGTGAACCAGCAGATCCGTGCCGCCAGCGCGCTGACTCACCGCATCGCGGAGGGGGACCTCACCCCGGATGAGGGTGCGGGTCGGCGTCCCGCTGGCGAAGTGGGAGCGTTGATGGAATCGCTGGACACCATGTCCCTGTCACTTCGCCAACTCGCGACCGGTGTGAAATACGGGGCTCAAGAGGTGACGACCGCGTCCTCGGAAATTGCATCTGGCAGCCTGGACTTGACCCACCGGACAGAGCACGCCGCAGCCAGCCTGATGGAAATTTCCTCCAACCTTCAAAAACTCAATCAATCGGCGATGGAATCGTCGCAGCTGGCTCAGGACGCCGCCCGCTTGGCGGGCACAGTGGCCAGCGAAGCAACGACAGCATCGGTATCGTCTACCGATGCTGTTCGGCGCATGCAAGACATCCGTCAACATGCAGCGCGCATCGCCGAGATCACCGGCGTGATCGACAGCATCGCTTTTCAATCCAATTTGCTGGCCCTCAATGCCGCAGTCGAAGCCGCCCATGCGGGTGATGTCGGCAAGGGATTTGGTGTGGTGGCCAACGAAATTCAGGTGTTGGCACGCCGCTCAGGCGATGCCGCCCGCGACATCAAAAAGCTGCTGGAAGAGTCACAGGTCAGCATAGATGCGGGTGTGAATGCGGTTGACCGCGCTGAGCAATCGGTCAAAGGTATTTCCGGCCAGGTCATAGAACTCTCCCAATTGACCGGCTCGCTGGCCGACGATGCCGTCATGCAAACCAGACGCATTGATGACGCCGCCAGAACCACCAGCTCATTGGAAAACTCCACCCAACAAAACAGCGCCCTGGCAGAACAGTCCACTGCCGCCGCCGACACCTTGAGGATGCAAGCCGAGCAGCTGCGAGAACTGGTGGACGTCTTTCGCGTTTGAGTTGTCAACGACACGGGTGGCATCGAATTTCAAACAGGAGGCCGGTATGGCACACCGACGAGACATTCTGAAAAGCAGCCTCTGCGTTTTTGGCGCGGCGCTACCCGTGGCCTCCAATGCGCAAAGCACCGCCGCCCGGTTCAAGGGCACGGTCCTGCGCGTTCACTACCCCGCCCACCCCCACTACGATCGCGTGGAAAAACAGTTTGCCCACTTCACCGCGCAAACCGGCATCCGCATCGACGGTCAGCGCGTGCCCTATCTGGAGATGAAGGCCAAACAACTTGAATCGTTTGCCAAGAACCGTGGCGATTTCGATCTGGTTGCCTACCTCATCCTTTGGAAAATGGAGTACGCCCAGAGAGGCTTCCTGAAACCCCTGGACGAGTTGTTTGCCGACCCGCAGGTGGCCATGCCTAACTTTGCACTGGACGACCTGATCGGCCCCTATGTCGATGCCATTGGGCGTGTGGCCACACCGGCAGCCGCCTCGTCGAGCGCCGCACTCGGCCAACGGCTCGTTGGCCTGCCCTGCGGTGCGGAAACCAGTGTGCTTGTCGCCCGAAAAGACCTGCTGGCCAAACACAACCTCGCCATGCCCACCCAATACAGCGAGTTACTCAGTGCCTGCCGCGTGCTGCGTGACAAAGAACGCATCGGTGGCTTGGCCACACGCGGTCAAGCTGGCCACCACATCACCCATGCGTGGTTGTTGCACCTGACACCCCACGGAGGAGCGGTTTTTGATGCCGACTGGAACGCAACGGTTCACCACAGCGGCGGTGTGCGCGCGGTGGAGCTGCTGCGCGACATTGCTGCCATGGCACCCGAGGGCGTTGCCAAGGCGGGCTTCAATGAGATGCAGGACGATTTTTTGCGGGGCCGTGCGGCTTTTTATCTCGACTCATCCAACATCCTGGGTGTTGCCAAAGACCCCCAACGAACGCAACTCGCCGACCGTTTTGGGTATTCCATGCACCCCAGCGGATCTCGGCTGTCGGGGCAGACCGGCGGTTTTGGCTTGGGCATCGCGGCCAACGCACCACAACCTGAAGCGGCGTTTGTATTATTGCAGTGGCTCACTTCCGCAGCGACGGATCTGGCCATGGCTCGCGAAGGCGGCGTGGCGGCACGCTGGTCCACGCTGGCCAACGCCGACTTCAAGGCCAGCAACCCCGAGCAGTCCATCATGCCGTTCGCCTTGCGTGCAGCCAACCCGCAGTGGCGGCCATTGATCCCCGAATGGGACCGCATCAGCCAGGGGGCATTGGGAAAGAATTTGCCCGAACTGGTGTACGGCAACCGTCCCATTCCCGCAGGACTGAGCGCCATCTCGGCGGAAATCAACACAGAACTCACGCGGTCTGGCCGAAAGGCACCATCCAACCCAGCGACAGATCGACCGCGCAAGCTCTGATTCTGCAGGGGCGTTTGCATCCGTGATGCTGGGCGGATCATGATGCCGATAGCGGCGAAAGCCTCGTGCAAACCCTAAAGAATCAATGGGTCTTGGTTGCCGCAAAAGCAACCCCCATCGCTTTCGACCGTGATTTTGATACGTCGATGGGATGCACTGAACTGTAATTTTATTTCTCCGAGTCTTACCGCGGTATTCCTGTGCTGCGCCCACGGCGGCTTTCAGTCGCGGTGGGGCCACAGTGTTTTCGAGCAGGGCAGATAACGGGCTTCGGTTTGACCGTCTAAGTCTCACCCCATTTGGGGATTACTTCGACCTTGATCACGCACCGCGTTTTTTCAGTTTCAGTTCGCCACACTGACAAGCTCAAACACCGCGTATTAACGCGGTTTTTAGTGTCGTCACCACGCTGTGTTTTTGGCGGCTCTTGATGGGCATCGGCATGCCCAAATCACGCCACCGAAAAGAGTTCCAACCCACAGCGCTTTCGGCTGGTGTCCTATTTCAACGCATTGACGCGCACCGCCACCGCTCGCACACTGAAGGCTCCCCCCCCCGTGCTTTCCTTATGTGCCAGTTTCCTACGAGAAACACCCTCGCGGAAACAAAAAGGCGTCGCAGTCGTTACCTGCCTCAGAGAACTTTTTTAGTCTCTCCCGTGCATAGGCGCAATCCTATGCACCCGTTCAAAAGACGCGCTGCTGTGCACCGGCTGAGCAGCGACAGTCTCGTGCCCCCGTGGCTTCTGTGCACGGTGCTTTTGCGCCGCCCGGTAAAGGCCACCGATTTTTTTTAAGCGCACCCAGCCACCGCTGCTTGCGCCGCGACATACAAGAGCCAGCGTCGTCACTGGCGGCTGGCTGACAGTGACGACGCTCTAACATGGCTTTCTCCCCTGTCAAGGGCGCAATTTTTGCCCCGTGACGGGGTGAAGTGACGAGCAAATTGACGGCCCAAGCCTTCGTTGGCAACGGACGCAAAACGCCGTTGTCAAGGCTGCGGATGAGTGCCGCACAGAGCCCCGAGGTCTCAAATTTTTGTTACCCCACCCCCACTTTCGGAATTTTTTTGCCCACCCCCATCGTCAGTGGGCCAGAGTACCCAGGCACTGCCCCTTCGGTTTGTGTCTGTGATTTTTTTGTGGATGAGCGCTTGATGCCCTTGTCCCATGGCGCGGTTGAATCTGCGTCTGATTTCCTCGCGTGGTGACAGCCCCGCTGTCACCACGCCGCCGAGTCCCCCGTCAGAGGACGCTCGAAGGTCAAGCCTTCGAATCGCAAGGGGTTGCCCCCTTCACCTTGGGGTGCGGTGTCGAACCGCCCCCGCTTTGAGTTGCCACGGCTTGACCGTGGCTGTCTCCGCCAGATTCCCCGTCAGAGGATCAACCAATGAATGTGTGCGAGGCACACCCCTTGGACTCTGGGTTAATGGTCTGCTGTGTGGTCCTTCATGGACGCGGTGCCTACAGGCACAACACACAGTGCCACATGCGCGTGCAACGCAGGCAAGCAGTACAAAACTTTGCACAAACGGGATTGGTGTCCCGTGTCCATTGTTATTCCCACTCGCTGCGGCGTTTGGGATGGACAGAAACACTTACCGAATTTTTCGCACCACGTTTCTACTTTTTGACTTCTTGTTTTTTGCTCTGCTGTTTTGAAGAGGTACCCCATGCGCGATCTGAACCACGATTTCAAGAACCTGGCCCGTCGCAACCGCGATGGGTCGTTTGCGACCCAGCATGACCGAGAGGTCATTCTGACCTTGGTCGCGAATCAATTGCACGAAGGGGGCTTCCGGCATTTGCGGGCCACGGGGGTGCGCTCCAAGCATGTGGAGCATTTGGTGAACCGCTGGCATGAAGAAGGCATCAGCCCCGGCACCTTCAAGAACCGCATGAGCGCCTTGCGCTGGTTGGCCGAGAAGATCGGCAAACAAAACATCGTGGCGCGAGAGAACGCGGCCTATGGCATTGCGGACCGGCGGCATGTGACGAATGAATCCAGGGCCCGGGTGTTGGAAGTCGCACGCCTTGATGCGGTGACTGATCCGTACACCGTCTTGTCGCTGCGGCTGCAAGAAGCCTTTGGTCTGCGGCGGGAGGAAAGCATCAAGCTGCAGCCCGTTTGGGCAGACCGTGGTGATGTGTTGCGACTCAAGGCCAGTTGGACCAAAGGTGGCAAGGAGCGGGAGGTGCCGATCCTCACTGAAGCGCAGCGTGCGGTGTTGGACGATGCCAAGCAGTGGGTGGCGTCAGTGAAGGGCACCGCTTCAGCCACGCATAGTTTAATCCCCGAAGGCATGTCCTACCGCGACCAACTCAACCGCTTCAAAGCGCAAACGGCCAAAGCGGGAATCAACCGGGTGCATGGGCTGCGGCATCAGTATGCGCAGCGACGTTATCAGCAGCTCACCGGGTGGAAGGCTCCCGCAGCGGGTGGGCCGACTTCGAAGCAGCTCAGCGCCGATCAGAAAGCTTTGGACCGGCAAGCACGACTTGTTGTCTCGCGAGAGCTGGGTCATGAGCGCGAGCAAATTACCTCGGTTTATTTAGGCCGCTGAACCAGCGCCGCAATGAGTGAATGCTCTGACCGCCATGAACACGCTGGACCTGGTTCAAGCCGCACACCTGCTAAAGGTGCATCCAAAGACCCTGGAGCGTCTGGCTCGCAGTGGTGCGGTTCCGGCCTGCAAGGTGGGACGTGCCTGGGTCTTCGTCGACGACTTGCTTCTTGAAATGCTGGTGTCAAAATCGACCTCGCGTGTGTCCGTGGTCGACTTACAGGAGAACTCTGAATGTCGCTCTACAGACGCAAGGACTCACCCTATTGGTGGGTCAAACTCCCGCTCATTCGCGGCGAGTCGAAGCCTTTACAGCAAAGCACTGGGACTGCCGACAAGCGGCAGGCGCAGCAGGTCCATGACCAGCTCGCCGCCGCCCGATGGGAGCAAGAACGGCTTGGCGTGAAGGCCCGGCACACCTGGGAAGAGGCGGTACTGCGCTGGCTCTTGGAAACGAAGCACAAGGCCACGCATGAAGGTGACAAGGCAAAGCTTCGCTGGCTGGATTCTTACCTTGGAGGAAAGTACCTCGACGAGATCGACCGGACGCTGATTGACCGGATCAAGTTTGACCGCGAAAAGATGTCTTCATCCGCGACGGCTAACCGCTACCTTGCATTGACCCGTGCCATTTTGAGGTGGGCTTGCAATGAATGGGAATGGGTGGACAAGGTGCCCAAGTTCAAGCTGTTTCGTGAATCTGAGGGGCGTGTCCGCTCGCTGAGCATGCAGGAGTTTCAGGCTTTGTTGAGCGAACTGCCTCCGCATCTGGCCGACATGGCGATTTTCGCCGTGGCGACTGGACTGAGGCAAGCCAATGTGAGGGACTTGCAATGGCAGTACGTGGACATCGACAGGAAACACGCGTGGGTGCCAGGCAGTCAGCACAAAAACGGCAAACCCCATTCCGTACCGCTGAATGGCATGGCCTTGGCGGTGTTGTGTCGGCAGGTGGGCAAACATCCGACCCAGGTTTTCACTTTCCGAGGGCAGCCGATTGCCAACGTGAATACGAAGGCATGGACGGGGGCGCTGAAGCGGGCTGGCATCAAAGACTTTCGCTGGCACGATTTGCGGCACACCTTTGCGACGTGGCACCGGCAGGCCGGAACTCCGACCCATGAGCTACAGCGGCTCGGCGGTTGGAAAACCGGGGTGATGGTGGAGCGTTACGCGCACGTCGCGCCGGAGGCACTGCAAAGTGCCGCCAGCCGGTTGGATGCGTTTGGTGGCTACGATTTGGCTACGCTCAATGGAAAAGGGGCCAGCTCCACTGAGCTAACCCCTTGATTGTTTGGTAGGCCGTGCTGGGCTCGAACCAGCGACCAAAGGATTATGAGTCCTCTGCTCTAACCAACTGAGCTAACGGCCCCTCACTTCCGACGTACAGGAAGACGCTGGATTGTAGAGGGCGAACCAAGCGTCACTTGGCGCTGAGGGCATTGCTGACCAAGCGGGAGGTGATGTCCACGATCTGGATCATGCGGTCATAGGCCATGCGGGTGGGGCCGATGACACCGAGGGTGCCCACCACCTGACCGTCCACCACATAGGGCGCGGACACCACCGACAGTTCTTCAAAAGGCACGACCTGGCTCTCACCGCCGATGTAGATACGCACGCCCTCGGCGCGGCTGCTGACATCAAGCAGTCGCATCAGCTGGGTTTTTTGTTCAAACAAATCGAACAGCTTGCGCAAGCTGCCCATGTCGTTGCTGAAGTCCTGCACGGTGAGCAAATTACGCTCGCCGCTGATCACGACTTGCTCCTGGCTTTCGGACTCGGCCTCGCTACCGGCTTTCACGGCCGCTTGCATCAGGCTGGCAATCTCGCCGCGCAGGGTGTCGACTTCGTTCTTGAGTCGTTCGCGAACTTCCTCGATGGTGTGGCCCGCATAGGTGGCGCTGAGAAAATTGCTGGCCTCTTGCAACTGGGCCGGGGTGTAGTCTTGGGCAGTGAAGATGACGCGGTTTTGCACGTCGCCATCGGGTGCGACCAAGATGACCAGGATGCGCCGCTCGGACAGGCGCATGAATTCGATGTGGTGAAAGACGCTGGCCTTACGCGGCGCGGTGATCACCCCCACAAAACTGGACAGGCTGGACAACAACTGCGCGGCGTTGGCGATTACACGCTGAGGTTGATCGGCCTGTAACTGCGGCTCGATCTGGGCGCTGCTGGGGGTTAAACCAAAGTTTCCGGTGTCCAGCTTTTGCGCCGTGAGCATGGTGTCCACGAACAAGCGGTAGCCTCGTGCGGTGGGGATACGCCCTGCGCTGGTGTGGGGGCTGGCAATGAGGCCGAGCTCTTCGAGGTCTGCCATCACGTTGCGTATGGTCGCCGGAGAAAGCTCCAGGCCAGACGCTTTTGACAAGGTGCGTGAGCCCACGGGCTGGCCGTCGGCAATGTAACGTTCGACCAGGGTTTTCAGCAGGGTTTTGGCGCGGTCGTCCATGGTGGGTGAATTGTAGGCGCCCCCCCGGTGCCACAGCAGTGGGCGCAACCCTGCTGTGGTGTAATTCTCCGCATGGCAAACCGCTTCAAACACATCGCGCTCGTTGGCAAGTACAACGCCGTGGGCATGGCAGGCGTGCTGGAAGAGATTGCACAGTTTTTAATGCGCCTCGGCCTGGAGGTGTCCCTGGAGCGGGAAACCGCATTGAACACCGGTCTGACCGGGCACGGCGCATTCACACCGACTGAGATCGGCCAACACTGCGACTTGGCGGTGGTGGTGGGCGGTGACGGCACCATGTTGGGCATTGCACGGCAACTGGCGCGTTTTGGTGTGCCCTTGGTTGGCATCAACCAAGGGCGCCTGGGTTTCATCACCGATGTGCCGGTGGAGGAATACGCCAAAACACTGGCGCCGATGATGGCGGGCGACTATGTGGAAGAACGTCGCACCATGCTCGAAGGCAATGTCTGGCGTGATGGCGCCTGCATTTTTGAAGCCCTGGCCATGAACGATGTGGTGGTAAGCCGCGGTGCCACCGCCAGCATGGTGGAGTTGAAGATCGACATCGACCGAGAAGCGGTGGCCAACATCCGGGCCGATGGCTTGATCGTGGCGTCGCCCACCGGCTCTACCGCCTACGCGCTGTCGGCGGGTGGGCCGCTCTTACATCCAGGGATTGCCGGCTGGGTGATGGTGCCTATTGCGCCGCATGACCTGTCCAACCGCCCCATCGTATTGCCCGATGCGGGTGAAGTTCGCATTGAAATTGTGGCGGGGCGCGACGCGAGCGTGAACTTCGACATGCAAAGCCTGGCCAGCCTGCTGCATGGCGACGCCATCACCGTGCGGCGCTCGGCCCACCAGGTGAGGTTTTTGCATCCCCTGGGCTGGAGTTATTACGCAACCTTGCGGCGAAAGTTGCGCTGGAATGCAGGAACCCATACAGGCTATTGACCATGTTGCGACGTTTGGCCCTTCGAGATTTCGTCATCGTCACCGAGCTGGAGGTGGACCTCGGCACGGGCTTCTCGGTGCTGACGGGTGAAACCGGGGCAGGCAAATCCATTTTGATCGACGCTTTGCAACTCGCGCTGGGCAGCCGGGGTGACGCAGCCGTGGTGCGTGAAGGTGCATCACGCGCAGAAATCACCGCAGAGTTTGATGCGCCAGCTTCACTGCGCATGTGGTTGGAAGAAGCGGGTTTTGAGGTTGACAACAGTTTGCTGCTTCGCCGCAGCATCGACACCCAAGGCAAAAGCCGCGCTTGGGTCAATGGCAGCAGCGCCACCCTTACGCAATTGCGCGAAGCGGCGGACCACCTGGTGGACATCCATGGGCAGCATGCTTGGCAAAGCCTGACCCGCGCCGCATCGGTTCGCGGCTTGTTGGATGCCTATGCGCAAGTCGACACCACCGCCGTCGCCCAGGCCTGGGCCGCGTGGCGAGTGGCTGACCAAAAACTGCAAGACGCTGAATCGCAACACGACCAGTTGAACCGCGAACGCGAACGTTTGTCCTGGCAGATTGGGGAGTTGGACAAACTTGCACCCGGTGAGGACGAATGGCCCGAGCTCAACAGCGAACACCAAAAGCTCTCGCATGCCCAGGCACTCATCGACGCGGCGCAACAGGCCATCCAAGCACTGAGCGAAGCCCCTCACAATGCGCAAGACCTCAACAGCGTGGCCATCGACCAGCTGCAAAACGTGGCCGAGTTCGATGCCGAGCTCAAGAACATCGTGGAGGTGCTGCAAAGCGCCCAGGCCCAATTGCAAGACGCAGGCCACAGCCTGTCCAACTACCTGAACCGCACCGAGGTGGAACCGCAGCGGCTGCAAGAACTTGACGAACGGATGTCGGCCTGGATGGGTTTGGCGCGGCGTTATCGCCGCCCGCCACAGGAACTTCCG
>Ga0315907_10001590_pt1 | contig 30490 bp, 24 predicted proteins | sample LakEriMetagenome_3_FD_203525 | JGI IMG/M metagenome (GOLD analysis project Ga0315907, IMG submission 203525) | Freshwater fungal communities from buoy surface, Lake Erie, Ohio, United States - Buoy 12 MA123 | ecosystem: Environmental > Aquatic > Freshwater > Lake > Lake biofilm | place: USA...
TTCCCCCAGGGCCCGAAGACCCCAGGGGAAACAACCTTTTACTCCACCACCTCAGCTAAAGGTAGTGGCCCTCACGATCTCGTTGGGGTCAATTCCCAAGAGATCCATGAAGAGAGGGTTAAGAAGACGAATCTCCTCAACCATGGTGCCCTTCTTGCACACAGCGTACAAAGCGAATATATCGCCTGCACAAGCTATGTGCTGGAGGGTTACTTCATCAGCCTTATAGCCGACGAAGTTACCGTCATGATCGCTTTTGATCACGATGGTCTTCCCATCTAGGGGTATTAGCCCCACGATGGCGTTGTTAGTGGTTGCCCACCATTGGATGTCGAGCTTCATCTCGACCCCCTTTGCCACTTCGCCGGGATGGCTAGGCTGTGGCTTAAGCCTAGGGAAAGACCATTGGTCTATCCTCAAAGAAAAGAAAGTTTCCCCGAGGACCTTTCGATCCCCGGGGAAAACAATCCCATTGCTCATCTGGTGGACTCATCACCAGGAATGATCAGACCTCTTCCGAGCGGAAGAAGTTTCTTACCTCGGCCCAATCGACCGTACGGGTTTTCGCCACGAAGGTAACTCCCGCGCTGATTGAAATGACGATGAGCATAGGCCAGTTCACAATGCCCAAACCGAAGCCCAGGATCGCCCTGACTATTTTGATCGGAAGGGAGATGATCCCCACCGTCAGGTCACTGGTGGGCTCCAGAACGAGGAGCACACAAAGGATGGAAGTCACCACGAGGGTGATCTTGTTGTTGTTTCCGAACATGATTCCTCCAAGAAACATGTTTTTGTTCAACTTAACGTATTGAACGTGATTATTACGTTTCTCTTTTGTCAAGGTAAGATAACCTGTCAGGCATTAGCTCCTGCTGCGTCACCCATGATTTATAGAGCGCTCAGGTTCTGCGCTAAGGACAATGGTCTATCCTCAAAGAAAAAGGTTCCCGAAGGAACCAATTCCTTTTAGTGATTATCCTGTTCCCAAGCGTCACTACTGCTCGGCCATCCTATGGTGACAGTACGGGATCAGTCCTTCTTCTTGAACAGGTCCACGAAGAACGCGACCTCTGCAATCAGAAGCATGCCGATGCCGATGATGTACATCGGAATCTGCAACATTGCACACCTCCTTTCTTTGGTGTAAGGATTTGACCCAGTGTCTATCCTCAAAAAAGAAGTTCCCCCAGGATCCGAAGATCCCAGGGGAACAACTCTTCTTGCATCTGCCCTACCAGATGCTTTTGTTAACGTGCGGAATGGATCGTGTTGACCCAGTACCACATGCCACTATGATAGTCATAGCCCATCTCCTGAGTAACAGTGACCATACGGCCACTGTACTCCTTGTTCATCCACGCGGGTGAGTCGTGGGTGTGTGTAAAGATCTGGAAGTCACAGGAGTCAGCACCGGGGAGGGTGGAATGAATCCACACTTCCTTGCCGGTATGACACCCATACTTACCAGTGTACGTACGCCTTCTCGGAAGGACATTGCCCTCCCGATCTGTCGCATACTTACCGATCACGTCTACAAACTGCAAAATGTGAGACATGACTACCTACCTTTCCTGTTTATTACACATTTCTTTAACGATAGCAACGTGTTCATCGGAGCTGTCCTTTTATGCTGCATACCTGCACCACTGTAGGGAGTGGACGACCGCTCATTGTCGTTCCTAGCAAGGGTATACCCCATGGGGGGGTGGCCTCGTTAAAACTTTAAGAGACACATATATACCCATTATCTCCCCCCTATATTTTTTTTCTTATTTTTATCTTAATAAGACTATATATGTTTATACACCCTCGAGTTTAGAAAAGCTCGCAACATGTGAGATTCGTTTCGGTTCAAAAATTTTTCCCTACACAGAATCGCCCGCAAGAAATTTTTTTGGATATTATTCGCATATGTGTTGCAAGTAATGCTGTAGGTAGCTATAGTTCTACATGTCCGGTTATTGAGGCCGGCGAACATCACTCACTCAATGCTTAACATAGAAAAGGAATAATAATGAATTCATATATGGATTGCCCACACTGTGGTACAGAGTTTATTATGAACGAAGAGCTTATTGGCTCTAACGTACGTTGCCCTGACTGCTTCCAGTGGATCAACCAGTTTGGTGGTATGGCGAACACAGAGTTTGCTGTTCTTGATCAATATAATTCTCATGTATCAAGCAATGAGGTGTATGAGGAGATGGGCTGGGAATCTGGCTACGACTACTGAGTTTTTTCTCTAATAGTCTCTAGACAAAACGAAAAGGGGTAGGAGCAACGTTACTGTTACTCCTACCCCTTAAAAATTTTTTGCCGCCGAATAACTATATTTAGCCTACTTGTTGTTCTCCTCTACGTCTATTTATTCCATACAGTAATCCTAGTCCTCCGGCTACCACTCCAGCTGATAGTGAGTGTGATGACATCAATTTTTGTACTGTTCTAGCAGAGATGGGTTTTTTGCTGGTTACCTTGGTGATGGCTTGAGCTGAGTCGTCTAGCATGTTACCGGCAGCTGAGAGAGCTGATGATATTTGTCCGGCGACTTGGGAAGAGTCGTCTATGGCTGCAGCTGTTGAACCTAAGGCTTTGCTAGCTATTTTGCGTTGAGAGGCTTCGTCTAAGGATTGTTCTATGGCAGCATATCCGGGATGATATGTTAGGTCACCGTATGCGATACCGCCACGTAGCCTTTCACCAGCTTTTGTGAGAGCACCAGCGATTCTGCTGTCTCCAACTTCTAGTCTTTCATATTGTTTCAAATATCTTTGGGATAGATCTAAAACTTGTCTATCAGAAATGTTGTTGATGGAAACTCTTTTTCCGCGTATAGTTCTTTGTTTTGCACCTTGAAAAACATTAAGTCTTTGTTCTGGGCTCATATTAAGTAATCTGTTTTGTTCATAGAATATTTCGTTTTCAATATAAGCGTCTTCAACAATTTTCCTGTTAGCTTCTACACCAATGTTAAAAAAGGCTTCATCGCTAAAAGCTGACATTTCTTTACCTAAAAGTTTTCTCATCTTACTTTTACTGATACCAGGATTTTGTTCAGCGATCCTTTGACGCAACAAATTTCTTCTATTGTATATGCCCTCATCTATAAAAAAGTCTCTACTGTTTATAGCATCAATGTACCCTTGTGAGGATTTGGGTCCAGGATCAGGTTTACCTAAAGTTCCTCTAGCTGACTTTACTTGGTTATTGAAAATAGATCTACCCCTTCTTGTTCCAACGGATCGAGCAACAATATCTATCATCTCCTGTTCAGCTTCAGGATTATTTACAAGTTTAATTAAAGCTTCACTACGATTGATAGAAGGAGGAGTTTTTTTACCAGTTTTTAAAGTAGTATCTTTTTTTGTACTTTTACTTTTCGGAGATTTCAAAGCATCATCGATAGTTTTAGTCGACGGATTCACCTGTTGAGGATCAGGAATGTTTTGTTGAACACTAGGAGCAGCAGCACCGGCAGATGGTTGGCTGGCAGCAGTTTGCGCTGCTACGTCTTTAACCCAGGCGGTTCCATTCCAAGTGTAACCCTGAGCAGCCATTTGTGCTTGCTCATGTAAACCCGGAGTATACTTGACTCGAGGGCCAAGTCGAAAATTCTTAGCATCAAACTTTTTCCCAGTAGCTACGTTATTAACAATATTACCAGAAGGCGCCTGAGAAGGCGCAGAAGCACTCTTCAGCGAACTCAGCTCCGCTTTAGCCTGTTTAATATTTATTTCACCAATACCACCCTGATGAAAAACAATCTTACCTTTTTTATTGACGCCACCAATAACTTGACCCGGCGAAGCATTAGCTACAGCAGCAGCAAAATCTTTCCAGTTATCAAAATACTGCAGGCCAAGCTTATTCAGCTCATCCAACTTAGGGTTACTGGCCATGGTCAGCTCATATCTCTAGGATCAATAACAACATTCATAATCACATTGTCATCGGCAAGCTCACGAACAACATCGCAAACATCACGACATGTCAATTCACAAATATCCATAACCATAGCCCACTCATCATGAGAAAAAATACAGAAAACCAAATAACCATCAGGTTCACCCTGAACAGTCACAACATACTCAGACTGGTTATCTTCCAGAAAATGGGCGAACGAATAAAACTCAGCAGGGTCAGCATTAACCTTGTCTTTAAAGAAATCAAGTATTCTACGAACAAAATCCATAACACCACCCTTAGTTATGGAATATAGTACCGTAAATCAGCCTACAATATCACGAACAGAACTAAACAACAACAAAACCCTTAAATACGCAGCGACCTGCAAATCAGCCTCACTCATCATCTGAGTCATCAGCTTCCTCCCAACAATCACCACAGTCTCTACATTTTATAAAAAAAATTTTCTGACCGTTGTCATTTCCCGAGGAAATAATAAAATTGGGAGGATAAGAACATTCTGAACAAGTTATAGGTTCAAACTTCATTGCTAGCCTTTGATCGCACTCACTATCTCTGGAGAATCCTTCAACTTCTCAATAGCATTATCTCTACCTTGAGAAAAGTTTTCACCGTTATAGTAAACCCATGCGCCTTTTTGAGTAAGAATTCCCTTATCAATTCCTAGATCAAAAATACATCCAAACTCATCAATGCCACGTGCGTAAACAATATCGAATTCAACGACTTTCATTGGCGGAGCCATCTTATTCTTAATGATCTTAGCTTTGACTTTGATACCAGTAGGATCGCCGTGCTTATCTTTCAGATCTTCCTTCTTGCGCACATCAATGCGAACAGAAGCTGCATACTTCAATGCAAAACCACCAGGAGTTGTCTCCGGATTGCCGAACATTACACCAATCTTGTTTCTTAGCTGATTAATGAAAATAATCAAAGTATCATGCTGAGAAGCTAAACCAGTAAGCTTACGCATAGCCTTAGCCATCATGCGTGCCTGTAGTCCCATCTGCATTTGTTCCATCTCTCCATCAAGCTCTGCTTTGGGAACAAGAGCGGCGACAGAGTCAATAACAATGAGACCTATGTCGCCAGTTCTCAGCAATCTATCAGCAATGTCAAACCCTTGCTCGCCATAGTCAGGCTGTGCAAGCAGAAGGTTATCTAAATCGATTCCAACGGCCTGCATGTACACAGGGTCAAGAGCATGCTCAGCGTCGATGTATGCGCACGTGAGGCCCATTTGCTGGGCCTTGGCGACAGCTGTCAGAGCAAGCGTAGACTTACCTGAGGACTCTGGCCCAAATATCTCTACAACTCTACCACGAGGCAATCCTCCAATGCCTAAAGCGTGGTCAAGTGTTAGTGCCCCTGTTGGAATCGATGACCATGGCTTAACGTTTGTTGAACCAAGTTTGATGACTGCGCCAGAACCATACTGCTTCTGCAGTTGCGCAATTGCTAGCTCTAAAGCTTTTGAGTCTTCTTTGAGAGTTTTCTTGATGCCCGAAGCGTTTTCATTTTCAACGGACGTTGTTTCTTCTGTCATTAAATCCTACCAATCCTCAGCTTGATGACACATAGATTATACCACGAAAAGCTAGACGTCCCCAACCAAATGTCCAGGACTGATGGTATAATATACCATAGTTTTTACATTATCGATTAGGAGTTATATGGAAAAGAAAATTAGAGTTGACGAACAACTACACCTAGCATTGTATCTTCTGAAGAACCGTTTTGACACACCGGTTGACTTAATTAAGTATTGGGCCTTTTCCGGGCCATGCCTAGAAGCTCATCCTTCTATAGAAGATTTTTCCCCAGAAAGAAACTAACAACATTTTGCGCTTTGTGTTGATTGAACTTGACACACTGTGATAAGCTAGCCATGATCCCCCCTTCCCCCCTTCCCCCCTTACTATATACATATATAGTTACTATATACCTATATACTTATATGGTAATATATAATAATATACTCTATATAAGAGAACGTGCCCATGAAAGAGGTAGTCGATGAACATCTATCAAATATTCATACCCGAACTCGGCACTAATGTTAAATTTAAAGTTTTACCAGTAAAAGATCTAGAAGAGTTTGTTAAAAAAAATAAGAGCGCAAAAGATTTAAGAAAAAAGATATTACAATTCATTGTTTATAATTTAACAACAGATGTTGCTGCCGCCTTAGCCTCAATGTCTAGAGAAGCAGCAGAACGAGCACTAGAAGCTGTTTACGCTGGCTGCGTTATGTTGAACCCAAGTTTGGATGTTGAATACTGGCTAAACATAGCTTACTCAACAAATCCAGCCAAGTTTTCCGATGGACCAGGTAAAGATTATAATATTGATCAAATTAAAAAATTTCTACGTCAGGCAGAAGCGAAAACAAAATCTACACCTACACCATCTAAGGTGAAGAAACTGAACAAGCAAAAGTTCCTAGGGCTAGAGCAATATCTTAAAGACAATGTGATAGGGCAGGACGAGGCAATTGATGAAGTTGTTTCAGCCCTTTTTAGGTCTCAGGCAGATCTAAATGATCCCAATAGACCACTAGGTGTTTTCTTATTTGCCGGAAGCTCAGGTGTTGGAAAAACTCATTTAGCTAACGCTCTACATAAATATCTTTTTGACAGCGAATCATCCATGGTCAGAATAGACTGTGGAGAGTATCAGCATAAGCATGAAAACCAAAAGCTTCTGGGTTCACCACCAGGATACATAGGCCATGATGATGGTGGCCAGCTTACTAATCAAATTAAGAAAAACCCAAACACAGTCGTTTTGATTGACGAAGTAGAAAAAGCGCACGCTGATATCTGGAATACATTTTTAAGAATATTTGACGAAGGAATGGTTACAGACTCTAAGGGTGAAACTGTCAACTTCAGAAATTGTATTATTATTTTAACTACCAATCTAGGAAATGATAAAACAGTTGATCATATGATTTCTACCGGCGCCGGCTTTACCCGTAACGTTGTTTTTAAAAGAGAAACCAGAGAAGTTCCAGCAAGATCAGTTGTGCAGAAAAATGCTAATGAAGCAATTAATAAATACTTTAAACCAGAACTTATAAATAGATTAGATAAAATTGTTATTTTTAATCATTTAAATTATGAAAATTGCCAAAAAATAGCACAAATGGAAATGAATCTTATAGCAGATAAATTATCCAGAAAAGGCTTGTCAATAGCATACACTGACAATGTTATAAACGCCCTGATAGACAAGGGTATAGATACAGTAAAAGGAGCAAGAGGTATCTCTCAGATAAGAAGAGATGTTATAGAAACGCCATTAGCTAAAACAATTGTTAATAGCAGCATACCAAAAGGTACTATATTTTATATTGACTATCTTGATGATAGTTTTACTTTTGATTTTCAAAAACCAATAAAGAAAAAAATATCACCTAATAACGAGGTATAAAAATGGCCATGAATCCAAGAAAACTTGCAGCTATGCAAAGGCTTGCTAGAGAGGGCGTTGGTGGAGAACGAAGTGCAGCGCAAGCAGCTTTGGCGCGCCTCGGTATGCCAGCCTCAACTGGCAATTTGCCTGCAAGAATGGGAGCAAGTTCACCTAGGCCGATAGCTGCTATAGGTCCAGCTGGAGGAATGACAAGAGCTAGCGCTCCACCCTTGAGAGGTGGAAGGACTGCAATAGGCACTGCAAATAGAGGACCACTAGCAATAGGTCCAGGCTCTGGAGGTGGCGCTCTAGTTAGAAGTACAGGCGGAGGTGGCGGAATGAAGCCACCGAACCTTGGTGGCAAAATGCCGGGAGCTAATAATATTCCTGGTCCAAAAAATCCACGGTTCTCTAGAAAGACACTATTAGGAATGGGATTAGGATTAGGTGTTGCAGCTGGCGTGGCAATGAATAGAAGAGGGGAAGGCGCTTCGTCAGGAAGACAGTCAATATATAAATATTAAAAACGATAGTTAGGAATTATGATGAATGATTGGAAGAAGTTTACAGATGTTAATGGTGATTTTCAGTTAGCAAATTTTCTGTATAAAACAATAAATGATTTAATGAAACAGTCTTTAGATATGGGGACACTACTTTCTAATGATCCTCAGAAACTTCGTGCGTTTAAAGAACAAACCAAAAAGCTCTTTAAATCTAAATGGTTTGAAATAGCTGACTCTTTTGAGTTCTTTGACATAATCGAAAAGTGCTCGTGCTTTAATGAAGAAAAAGATTTTTATTGCGAAATATGCAAAGGGTCAAGATACAAGATATCTCCCTATTTAACATCAGATGAAATCAGAGAAGTAGGCATTTTCTATAACGCAATCCAGAATGCAGAAGTAGCCAGTAAACTACAGAAGGGTTTAATGAAGGCTCTAGATGAATTGTCCGAGATGTAATGGCATGGTCCAAACTGTAACTGAATATTTTGACTTTGCAAAACAATATTTAGTAAGAGACACATATTGTTCACGTTGCAAAAGTGTTACAATAGAGAGGTTTCATTCCGATAGTTCTTATGATAGTGAGTGGATTGATTTAAATGAGCAACATAGAAAAGAGTGACAAGGGAAAATTTTTAAAAGATTTTGAATCCCTGCGACCAGATTTGTTCTTTCCTGAAACATGGACAGATGAAGAAAAAGAAAAGGCCGTTGAATTAGTCCGGCCACAAAAAACCAGAACGTCAATGTTCTCGTCTATTCCGATGAATTGTGAAGCGCATAAATGCACATTCGCAGACACATGCCCCTTGCTGAAAGAAAACCTTGCTCCAAGAGGAAAGCCCTGCCCTATAGAAATGTCTATAGTAGCTCAGTTCACTAAAGAGTATATGGAGCAACTTGACGTTCATCCCGACAACTTGGTAGAGGTTTCAATGGTCAGAGATCTTGTAGATCAAGAAGTGCAGTATATTCGTAAAACAAAACTTTTGGCTAAAGAACATTTTATTCAAGAAAATATTATAGGTGTAGACAATGATGGTCAGCCAATATTGAAGAAAGAGTTACACTTAGCTGTAGATTTAGAGGACAGATTACATAAGCGTAGAAAAGATTTAAGAAATCAACTCCTTGCAACTAGAGAGGCTAAAGCAAAGGTTGGTCAAGCGCAGCTCGATAGTGCGCAAGCAATATCTGACATACTTTATAAAGTTCAATCTTTAGAGAATCAAAGAGAGAAAGTTCTCAAGCAAAAGTTGGGCATTTATGATAAAGATGATTATATTGAGATAGATTTGCCGAAAGATATTGATTAATGTCCGAAGAACTTTTTCAAAGATTATCTAGATTAGTTAGTGCTACAACACATGGTCTTCTGAGAAAGAACACGGGTAGATCTGCTGGAATTGGCGAGTTCATGCTAAATGACCAGATGGCATCCGCAATTTACGGATCCGCAGATGACTTCATGCAGCAGCAAAAGCAATTTGAAGACCAGTATTACAGAATGCTGGCTGAGCCAGAAAATCTAAAACCTGGAATGGCAAATGTTGTTGATGTAGATCATATTCGTAAAATGGGCAAGATTGATTTCTCTTATTTTAATTTTCAAGCCAAAAGAACTTTAATGGGGCAATATAGACAAAATGTTCTTCAGTTAGATAAGCTAATCTCTAATGTTGGCTTCCCAAGTATCATGCTCCCGGAAGGAGCAAACGATGTCAGGCTTGGTGTGCTCTTTGATATAGATCAGAAAATGGAGCATCCTGTTTTTACAGTTCTAAATAAAATGATATTCAACGTTGACCCAATGTCGGAATCTATATCTGACATGACATTTAATACGCAAAACATTATGTCCTCTTCTCAAATACAGAGAAATATGGCGCAAATGTCTGCTCTTTCTAATGGGACGCTTTTTACTCAAACATCAAAGATAGCAACCATAGACATTGAATCTACAGGTTTAATGTTTGGTTCTCAGGCTAGATCTCTATCCCTAATACAAAGAACTGGCCTAGATGCTGCAGCTGGACAGATATCGGCTCCTGGTTTTGAGGATATAGATTTTATGTTTCGCTCTCCAAGATTATCTGGAGTATTGGCAAGTGAAAGCATGACGTTAACTGATTTCATAGCTAAACAAGAAGGTTTCGCTGAAACAGGAAATATTATTGGAAATGAAGATGAATTCATGGAAAAGATGACAAAGCTATTTGGTTATCTTTCTGATGAAAACAATGTAGATTTCCTTACTGGACACAATATTGGTTATGACATCAATACCCTTCTTGATACCACTAGATCAATGAAAGGGTATGGTCAAAATAAAGCTTTAAATACAGTTGTTGATAAATTCTTAGATAGAGTAAATAACAATCCGACCTTTATGGTAGACACACTTGAAATTGGTCGTCAATATATGAGGAACATATTACAAGAGAATATGGATCCACAATTAGACTCTATAGCAAGGGGTCAGCAGTTTATTAAAAGCTTTTTTGCAGAGGAAACATTAGCTGATATTTCTCGTGGCGGAAAAGCAACATACGCTGCTATGGAAAACTTTATTATGAATACAAATCTATTAGACTTAGTAGCCGCTGAAGATCATGCTCCAGCTGTCTTTGAAAAAATATTTGGCGGTTCACACGTCGCTGAGACCGACACAATGTTGCAGGACTACATGTTAAAATATATTCATCAAGGTAAATTGGATTTTCGTAAACAGCATTCAACAGTTCAAGGCAAAAAGATATCTGAAGAAGCAATTAATATTGCAAGATTAACAGCATTAAAATCTTCGGCTATTGTTCCAGAAGCAAACATATCTGATCCACAACAATTATCTCAAGCAGCCCTTAGGTATATTCAAACAGATGAGGGTTTGACCGGCGCAAGAGTAATGATTACAGCAGAACAGGCAAAAGCTTCTTTTGGCATAGAGAGCCTTGGTAAAGCATTGGATGAACTCGGCGCAGAACAAGAGGTTCAGTCTGGCTTCATAAAGTATGATAAAGGATCATATAGGATTTTTACTGGAGCAGGAAATCCAATAGAACTAGATAATGCGCAAGCTAAAACATATTTAAGAGACGTTATAACTAAAGCTCAAGATAGTAGTTATGAACAAGTTGTCAACTTAAATGCCTCTGCGCTAAGAATTAATCCTTTTGAAAAACAAATAATGAGTCTTGGCTTAACAAGAAGAGAGAACTCCAATATCCTAATAGCACAACATCTCATAGATCAAATAGGGATGCCAACAAATATTGGATCTGTAGATGTAGATTCTTATATTCATAATGTTGGTAATTTCTATGAAAACTTTGCAGATAATCCAAGGGTAATTGGCGATCCTGCAGGCGGAAAAATTAGAAGCGCAATGCAGCAGGTAGCATCATTAATGAATCCTAAGCCCACATTTTCAATGGGATTCAATATGAATGCACGATCTGCATCTGAAATATTGGCAGAATATGTTTCTCATGGCCAGACAATGTCTGGATTGGGAATGGCTAATGCAATTTTTAGTCCAACCGAACTTGCATTTGGAGATTTAATGTCAAGAGCAACCGCTGGCGTGGCTAGAGGTAGAATGGGCTCTTTGGATCCACAAGTTAACCCTCTGCCAGATAAGGAAAGTGCAATCTTAAGAAGCTCTATGCGTTACGCAGCATCTCAAGAAATAGGGGATGTCGTTTCTCAATTTGGTATAACTCACTTCCAATTCCAAGATACTCTAAGAATCATGGAATCCCAGACACAGAAATCGCTAGGAAAAAAGCTAATACTGCCATATGAATATTTTAAGTCAATTGAATTAGCATCAGATTCAGGCGCTGCTAACATGGGCGAGGCTATAGCTCAAGGCAAAGTTAATATGTCTTTAAGCTATGTTAATAAAACTATATCCAGTCCTGATACTGGTCAAGATGTGGTGCATAATATACTAAACTTAACATGGCAAGAGGGTAGGGATGATTCTGGCCTTACATCAAGGAGAATAGCAGAAAAGTTATATGAAGATTTTATTGAAACAGATAATTATAAAAATATTATCAAAGAACCAGGCGACCGTTTAAGAAGTGAAATAGAAAACTTAAAAACTCTTTTTTCCGGCAAAACGCCAGAAGCTAGAGAGTCTGCAATTCTAGAATTAGAAGGATTAGCTAAAAGAGGCATCGTTGCAGGCTACATGCAAGACACAGGAGCATATAGCCCAATAGCAAAACTGGTTCAGAATGCTGGATCTATGGGCGTAGATCTCACTAGAGATACTGGCAACAAAATGCTTGGCAATATAATAGATGATTCTACCGGTGTGCTTAGAGCATTTTTCTTTGACGAAACCACGGCAAGAGCCACCACTCCAAGTGGAACTACTTTTACCAGGAATATGCATGCAATCGCTAAGGCATCAGTAAAGGGAGCTAACGACGTTGCCGAAAGGTTATCTGGTGATAGCGATTTATTAAAAACCGCTATGCAAAATATTAAAGCTGGAACTAGAAAACAGGATATTTCAAAAAGCGTTGAAGTATATAACAATATTAAGCCCCACGCTGGGTTAATCGCATTGGGTGCAGCAGCCATGATTGGTGGTTACTATTTAACCAAGAAGAAAGATGAAAGAGATTTATACAACGAAACGCTTGAGCAGCAGCCTGTAGAAACATATAATCAAAATAACGTTATAAACGCCTACACATCATCTATAACATCTTTACCTTCCTCAAGAAGGGATCCACTGGTAACAGCTGGAGTTGTTGGTAATTTAGATAGAAATAAAATTGGACACACAAAAATGGGAAATAACAAATACAATCACCTTTATGGAGGACAGTAATAATGCCAGTTAATTTGTCTTCTTTGGGAAAAAGAGTTAAATCATATATTGATGATACAGTGAGGCCAGTCGCTCAAAGCAGTCGAGCAAGAGCATCTACTGCGACCGCAGGAATTCGTGGCAGAGCAAAGCAAACATTTGATGATGTGTCTGAATCAGTTGGAAAAAGATTGGACGAAGAATTTATTCCAAAGTTAGAAGGAACAGCTGAAGCCTTTTCTCAGGGTCGAAGTGGAAGGGCTGTTCGTGGGGCAGCATCTGGATTAGGTGGAGCTTTGAGTAAAGTCGCTTCAAGTAAGGCTGGCATAGCTGGAGTAGCCATTGGCGCTGGTGCAGTTGGATTTGGATCTTCCATTGGACAGCCAATAAAAGACGCAGCCTTTGAAGCTGCATTTGACGATACCGAAGCAGATAGATACTTTACTGGAAGAGATTTGGATGCAAGATTTTTAGCTGGCAGTTTGATGGGTGGAGTTGGTGGCGGTTTGCTGCAAGCTAGTGCGCCCGGAGATTACTTTGCTGCAAACCCGCCAATAAATTCTGATACATTTGCAGCCTCAATAGTTGCAGCTAGAACAGCTACAGGCCCAGTTACTGGAACCATGGGGGCAGCAGCAGGAGCGTTCCTTGGTTCTGGTTTTGGAAAAACTGGTTCTAAAATAGGAAAAGTTGGTGGCGGACTAGTTGGCGGTGTTGTTGGCGCAAACCTTGGGATCCTTTTGCCTGCTCTTGGTGTCGGAGCATACATGAATAATAATAGAGAATTCTTTCAAAACTCTCCGTATTCTTCCACCAGGTCTACACAAAGCGCGCTAAATGCTAGCGGAGATATAGTTCTCGGAATGCATAACTCAAGAAGAGGTTACTAATTATGTCCATGATGTATACAGGTGACATGGGTGAAATTGGACCCCTTAATGAATCAACATTTATAGATACTCCAGATACTCCACTCGGATTTAGAATGATGGAGCATTTGCCAGGATTCAGTACATCCATAGCATTTGGTTCAATGAGAGGTTCAAACACCATGATGTATGGTGGATTTATGGATGATCTTGGAGATCCGCAAAAAGTATTAAGCGCAAGACGACAAAAAAGACTAGCAAAAAGAGCCTCTAAACATAGAATCATGGTCGGCGGACAACTGTCCGGTGCGTCAAATTCTCATTTTGTTGGTTCAGCATCAAGAACTGCAAGTGCCCGCGCAGCTGGAAAAACGCCATTTTTAAGATCATCCAGAGTTAACAATATAACAGCAAATCCTAGAGCTTTTTTTAGAGCACACTCTCAAAGCATTTTTGCTACAGAAAAAGCTGGCGCATATTCAATGTTTGGTGGTTATAAAATGTTGAACAATAAATACGGTGAACGTTTAGCATCTAAAATTATGAGCGCTGATTTAATGGAGGGCGAAAAAGCTTTTGGTCCAGGCCTTCTTTCTGGAATATCAGCTGGAGTTAAAACAGACGCCTTAGAAAGAAGAGCCATGAAAGGTTCCTCTAGGGCAGCAGCAAAATTATCAAGAGTAGACAATGCAACTGCCTCAATGCTGAGAATGAATAATCCAGCGTTGGCTTCAAAATTTGTAGCACCGACATTAGGGTCTTCTGGTGGGGTGGCAACTTTGAGTAATCAAATAGTTGGCGCATCTTATGGTCAAGTTGGAGCGATGGGAGTTAGGGGTAACTTACAAGCCTCTGCATTAACAGGTGCAGCTACAGGCTTTATGGCAGGATACTCTAGAGGAGCGCTAGGGTTTGGCGGTACTAGTGGCTTAAGCGGTAGAGCAGCACAAGGTGCTCGGGCCGCAGAAAGCGCTTTTGCTAGCGCAGTTAAATCATTTGGAGACGATGGGGTAAAGTTAGCAAGTGGACAAGTTTTAAAGGGTGCTGATGAAGCAGTAGCATTCCTGCGATCTACTGGTGGAGGAAAATTCTTTTCCCAAGTTGGAGCAAAGACAGCCCTAAAATTAGGCGGTAAAGGCGCAGCTGGAATGCTGGCAATGAGAGGTGCAGCACTGGCTATTCCTGGACTTCAAGTTGTTGCAGCTGCATCTTTAGCATACGATCTTGCTAAAATGGGTGGAGAGTTAGTTAAGAGTGGAATTAATTTTACGAGAGATGCCAATAAATCTTTACAAGGATCAATAGCTAAACCTACATTTGGAATGGGATATAGGGATACTGAAGCGGCTGCTACATCAAGAGCTAGAGGGGTTCAGGCAATACAAAACTCTAGACTTAATGCTAGAAGTATGCTTGGGACAGAAGGCGCAATGATGGCTGCGCATTATGGATGATTATGAGTATATTTACAAAAACACAAGAATTTAGAAACGCTTTAGAAAAACTCTCTAGAGAAGATTTGCTTGATATTATTCGAATTCAAGATCCTGAGTTAATTAAGCAGGTTAATAGAATTGAATGGGTATTTGAAAATAAACTATCTCATTTAGCTTGGAATGATGGAACTCCTGTTTTGGAAAGAAGAATGACGAATAGGGAATTAGCCCTTTTAATTGATGAGCCATTTGAAGTCGATTTGGATTTATTGGCAGATGGAATTAGTGCGGAGCATCAAAGACAGCTGCATGTTTCTAAGGATCCAGTTGTTTGGGCAAAACAATTTCTAGAAGCAAATTTGCGTGTATATCAAATTCTCATATTGCGTGATCCATCTTTAAGAAAAGTATTAAGAGCTGGTCGTCGTTTAGGTAAGACATTCAGCTTGGCAGTGCAGCTGTTGCACTACAGCTATACGCACAAAGATGGTAGATCATTAGTTATTGCGCCAATGAAAACTCAAGTTGAACTGATTTATCAGGAAATATTAAGAATTGCTTCTAAGAATGAAGTAGTGATGAATTCTATAACAAGAAAAGTCACAAGCCCTCAGTTTATGATTCAATTCTCCAACGGTTCAACTATTAGATTCTTTACCTCTGGAATGAAAAGCGGAGGCAAGTCTGACGTTGCTCGTGGTCAGGAAGCTCATCTTATTATTCTTGATGAAATGGACTACATGCATGCAGATGACCTTGACGCTCTGTACGCCATGTTGCAGAAAACCGCAGAAGATCAGCCAGATAAAGTTATGATCGGCGCTTCTACGCCAACTGGCCGTAGAGAAAGATTTTGGGAATGGTGTAGATCGCCTAGGTTTACCGAATTTTGGTTTCCCTCATATTGCAACCCATATTTTTCTAAGGAGCAAGAAGAAGAGTTCCGGGAACAATATTCGCCAAGTGGATATCGACACGAAATTGAAGCCGACTGGGGCGAAGACTCAGAAGGTGTATATCCTAGAAAATTTGTTGACAGAGCTTTTATTTCGCCAGCATGGGATTATATACCTGAAATAACTTCAGCCAGATCTTTCCATACTATAGGCGTTGACTGGGACAAATATGGTGCTGGAACAAATATTGTGGTTGTCGAAGTATGCTCTGATAATTATGAAGAATCTAGATTTAGAGGTAAAACAAAAATCTGTTATAGAGAAGAGATAGCTAGATCTGAATATACTTTAACTAAAGCAGTTGATAGAATTATTGAACTAAATGAAAGATTTAATCCTAAACATATTTATGTTGACCGCGGATACGGCGAAGTGCAGGTAGAGCTGTTAAAAAAGTATGGAGTCGAAAATCCTAGATCTGGCTTAAAAGAAAAAATAAAAGGAGTTGCATTTGGCGAGAGTATAGATGTCAGAGATCCTTATACGAAGTTGATGATCAAAAAAGAAATGAAACCATTTATGGTTGATAATCTTCGTCAATTTTTAGAAAAAGAAAAACTAATGATTCCAGATTCTGATGAAGAACTATATATGCAATTAATATCTTACGTTGTGGTTAGAACAACGCAAACTGGTCGACCCGTTTTTGAGGCAGCCGGATCAGCAATGGACCATGCTCATGATGCTTTGATGTTAGCGCTTTTAGCTATTACTCAAAATTATGGCGAGTTTTCACAAGCGCATTATGCAACAAATACTGAAAGTTTTTCTAATCATTTTTTTGTTCCAGATACTAAAAAAATAGATAAAGAAGATGATGAAAAAAATAAAATTGTGATTACAGGACGGGCTGACGCATTGAATCCGTCGAAAGGTTTTCGTAGATCTACTTCTACAAAAAGAGTTAGAAGGATGTTTTAATGAGTGATATAGGCGTAAATTCTCAAGAGCAGTATTCTGAAGTTTCTAATAATATTTATGGAGACTACAAATTCCAAGATTCTTTATTCACAAATCCCACTGGCGCAACCGCTTACAAAGCCGTAGGCAGAAATGCATATAACAGAAATGCGGATACAAGCATAAAACAGGCATATTCAATACCTATAGATTTTGTTAAAAGAGAAGCAGAATCTGCTCAAATTCTTATAACTGATACAATTAATGATATTGAAAACCTAATGAAGAAGGTTTATATAAATCCGAATATCAATAATGATCTTTTGGTTGCGCATCAAAATCTTTGGGATGAATTACATAAAAATTTATATACAACACAACCTCAAGCTGTTTCTGTTTACAATAATCGCGTTATAGATTCATTGAAAATAAATTCAGTTCAAAATTTACCACAGTCAAATGGAATTGACATATCTGAAAAAGACTTACAGGAATCTGATGGCATAGTAACAATTCTGCCATTTCCACCCCCAAGCAGCGATGCCTATAAGGATAGAAAAGATGAAATGGTTAAAGTCAGAATCCCAATTCCTGGTCACATTAATTTTGAAGAAATAAACTTTGCAGAAAAAATTAATTCAACTACTTCAAGAAAGTTTTTGGAAGAATTTTATTATGCAATAGCACACTCTACCTTTTCGTATTTTTTGCAATTCAGAAAATTATTAAAGTCTCTTCAAAGAGAAGTATATTCAATACAGTTATCTTTAAATCAAGATTTTAGGGAGGTTTATGAAAATGAACTACAGCAAAAAGTCGCAGCACACTACGACGCATGGTGCAAAACGGCAAAACATTATTCGAGCAGGATTGCAAAAACAATCATATCCAAACCAGGAGCGATTCCTTCAACCGAATTGGATAAAATCTCAAAAGAACATGCCGCTAAATTCCAAGCTTTTTTTGCGATTAAATTAAACGCTGTAGATTCTGAAATAGAGGATATATTACAATCTCTTAAGAGAGATTTGGAAGAAAATTCTCTAATTTTTTATACAAGATATTTAGCTCCAGGTTTAAAGTTTTCCTCTGAAATAGGAAGTCCTTTTGATTTGGACTATCAAACAACTTCTTTCAAAAAGAGATTTCCATTTTTAACCGAGGAAATGTTAATAGCTTCAGCGCTTTTAAAAGGAAACTTTACCTCTATTATGGCTGATGTTGTTGATAGGCATCATATTGTTATGGGCAAGACAGACGCCCTAATGCAGCTAATTCATGAGAAAAGAAAATATGCGAACTATATATCTCAGCTTTCCATAAAAGGTTTACCAAAACCTAACGTTTTATTAAATGTTACTAATGACGTTTATGCTCAGATTTTTAGTGGAGCAATGATTAGTTTAACTAGAAAAGATACGCTTAAATCTGATCACCAGCTTTTATCTGGATTGGACGAGAATGATCATCCTCAATATCTTTTAAGAGACGGTGGACAAATTATTGGTGATATACAAGTCGCAGAAGGCATTACTATAGACGGCGTAGATCTCAGTGATCACGCTCATACTGGTGCGGATGGATCCAGAAAAATATCTTCACTTGATATTGATTACGGTTTAGCTAGAAGCTCAGATTATGCACAAGATGCTGCTAAAAAACCTGTGTCTGTTAGCGTTGGTCAATTTAATGTAGACATTGTTAATGGCCTGCCTAGATGCGATGCGGTTATAAATATAGAAGTAACTGATGATATAATAGATAATTATGAATATGAAATTATTTATACGGAAGTAAATTAATATGGCATGGTTTAAATATTTTAAGTCAGATGAAATTATTAATTCTGCAACACCTAATTATAATTATTCATACCCATATTGTAAAAGGGGAATCGCAAAGTTCACGCCAAGGGATACTCTTAGTGTTGGTTTCTGGTTATTTGCAAATATAAAAGATTTGAATATTAATACATATAAAAGTTCTACGCTGCAAACTTTACAAGATGCTAATTCCTATATTGTGGTGTATGAAAAAGGAACAGTACTCACTCCGGTTAAAACAGTTATAGAGGGTGACTATATTTATTTCCAAACGGCAGAAGAACATCCTGTTGCGACAGAAATACAGGGTTCATATTTCATATATTATGCAACACCAAACTTAAGAAAAATAAATGAAGTCGATAATGCGGGCACTGATGATTACCAAGTCAATTTGGCCCCAGTTTGGGAATCAATCGAATTAAGTCCATTTATTTATGGTGATTTTTATTCTGATAGCGTTTCTGCTATTGGAACAGTTTATTCTATTTCTTCTGGATCATTACCAACAGGAATTTCCATTAATTCATCTACTGGTCAAATGACCGGAACAGTTACTTCGACGGGAACATATTCTTTTACAGTTCGAGCTACAACTGATGATGGAAAATATTACAATGAAGCATCATTTTCTGGAACAGTTTACGAATACCCAGAATGGGTAGATTCTACCTTGTCCAATATTGATTATAATACATCCTATTCAAATTTGGTTTGGGCAGACGCTTATCCAGCTGTAACCTATTCAATTTCTTCTGGAGCTTTACCATCTGGAGTAACACTAAATTCAACAACTGGCCTAGTTAGTGGTTTAAGTATAGATAGTGGTCCATACTCTTTTGTAATTAAAGCAGAAAATGACATTGGATCAGTTACTCAGTCTTTTTCTGGAACAGTGCAAACACCACCATCTTGGTCTGATCAAACACTCGGAATTGTCACAAAAGCTTCGGCATATAGTGATGGAGTTTCAGCTACTGGAACTAGTCCAATAACATATTCAGTTTACTCTGGCTCACTTCCTTCAAGTATTTCACTAAACACTTCGACAGGTGCCATTACTGGAACTACAGCTGCAAGTGGGTCTTATAGTTTTACAATTCGTGCAACAAACTCTTGGGGATATGTTGAAAAAGCTTTTAGTGGAACAATCTATGAAGCTCCAGCTTGGACTGATAGTTCAATTGCCAATATGATTTATGGTCAAGCTTATAGTGATGGAGTTACTGCTTCTGGCTACCCAGCTATTACATATTCTGTTTCTGCTGGCGCACTACCATCAGGCATTACCTTGGATAGTTCTACTGGGGCAATAACCGGAACATCATCAACAGCTGGTTCATATAGCTTTACAGTCAAAGCAGAGAATGCTGCAGGTAATGTCACCCAATTATTTACAGATGATTTATATGTTACTCCAGCTTGGACAGATAATACAATTGCTAACATTGAATATAATACTGCTTATTCAGATAGTGTTAATGCCACAGGTTCACCAGTTTATAGTATAATTTCGGGCTCACTTCCAAGTGGGATAAATTTGAATTCTTCAAATGGCGCAGTTACAGGAACTGCAACCTATTATGGTGCGTATTCGTTTGTAATTGAAGCCGAAAATGAGACAGGCAATGTTACTCAATCTTTTAGCGGTTCAATAAATAAGGCTCCAACATGGATTGATGAAACTTTAGCAGACGCAACTTTATCTACAGCATACTCTGACGGCATAACAGTAGCTGCATATCCTAGTGCAACATTTTCTGTTACATCTGGGTCTTTACCAAGTGGACTTTCTTTAAATTCTTCAACTGGAGTGATAACAGGTACTCCATCATCTGCTGGCACCAGTGCTTTTACTATAGCAGCCACTAATACAATTGGCAGCATAAGCAAAAGTTTCAACTTTAACGTAAATGCCGCTCCAGCATGGACTGACGAAACACTGACAACTCCAACATACAATACAGCATATAGTAATTCGGTTATTGCGTCAGGGTATCCTGCAGCAGTATATTCTATTAGTAGTGGATCTCTACCTACAGGTTTTTCTTTGAATACTTCAACAGGTGAAATATCTGGAACATATACAACTCCGGTTAACGATTCATCTTTTTCTTATACCTTTACTGTTAAAGCGGAAAACTCTCAGGGCAATATCACTAAAGAGTTTACTTGGAGCATTACAATTCCATTTACTGTATCAGGTGGAACTTCATATTCTGCTGGATCGGGTTATACAGGTAGATATTTTACTTCAAATGGAAATTTTCAAATATTAACCGGTAAAAAAAATGTTGAAATATTAGTTATTTCTGGTGGATCAGGTGGTGGCGGAGGTGCGCATTCACTAGATTGGTACGGCACTGGTGATGTTTGGGCCCCTGGTGGTGGCGGAGCTGCTGGAAATATAGTAAATCAGACACTTTCTAATATGACTGTAGGCACCTATGCTGTTGCTGTTGGGGCTGGCGGAGCTGGTGGAGATAGAAGCTATGTGCAAACCCCATATGAAAGCTATTCTCCATATACTGCGGTAGGATCATCTGGATCATCTGGTGGTTCATCAAGTTTTACAGTAGTTTCTGGCTCAGATGTTAGAACAGCGTCTGGTCCTTCTGGTGGGGGTAGCGGGTCTGCAAGATCTGGCGGTTATAGTCCATGGGGTCCATATTATAGTTATCTAGCAGACGGTGGAAATGGCGCAAGTAATTCTAGTTACTCTGGTGCAGCAGGCCCATTTTACGATAATACAATAGCAGCTGGTGGTGGAGGAGCAGGAGCCGGAGGAAATGGTGGCTCTCCTCCAAACTATTATACAGGCGGTTCTGCAGGAGCTTCAACATTTTTGATGAATATTACATTTGGATATGGTGGCGGTGGCGGAAACTGGAACTCAAGGCAAGGGTCATATTCTTACCCTGGTTCTGGTGGTGCAGGTGGATCGGGAGCAAACGATGCTACTTATGGTCCAGGTTATACTGGTTATGCTGGTGCAGTTTACGTAAGGTGGGTAACATGAGTCATTGGGCACAAATAGATGAAAATAATATTGTAATTAGTGTACTTGTTGGTGATAATAATCATGATGACGAAGGTTATCAATGGCTGGTTGATAATATTGGTGGACGATGGATAAAAACATCCATTAATACATATGCTGGTATTCATTTACAGGGCAAGCAACCACTTCGAAAAAACTATGCTGGTATCGGATATTCATACAATGAAGATATAGATGCGTTTGTGCCACCAAAACCACAAGATAATCCTTCATTTATAATAAATCCAGAAACCGGACTTTGGAAACCCCCAATAGACATTCCCGATACTATAAATCAGTACATATGGGATGAAAAATCAATTTCCTGGATTCTTGTACGGCAACCATTTCCATCTTGGCAATTAGTTAATCAAAAATGGACACCTCCAATTTCATATCCTAATGATAATAAATCTTATACATGGAATGAAGAAACAATGTCCTGGGTGCAGATTGAGCCTTTATTAGAGCAAGAAGGTGAACCAGAATGACAGTAACATATTCTAATCCTTATTATGGATTTTATTCTAATGTTGACACAGATCAATATCTAGTAGATTTAAATTCATCTTCAAGTTATAACTTTTCATTCATTAACTCTATGACAGATTGGGATAATGGGCTATCGAATAAGCCTGGATCAAAGCTTTATATGAATTTTTCTGGACCAAAGTTTACACTGTATGGTTCTAAGGGTATTAATTATGGAAAGTTTAGAATTAAGTTTACAGCTTTACAAAATGGCGAAAGTTCAGCAGTCATAGATCTAGATTGGCAGACTATCGACTGTTTCTCCTCTAGTCAAATAGATAATATTAATTTATTTTCTAAAAATGATTTCCAAGAAAGAGATTATGTAGCCGAGCTAGAGTTATTGTATGACAAAAACATATCCTCTAGAGGTAATAATATTAAAATATCTTCTTACTCTTTTAGTTATAATGTTTACCTTAAAGTTGGAAGTGAAATAATAAATCAAACAGATAATAGTTTTGCAAAGATTGGTGGAGTTAGATAATGGCTATTATACCTGTAAATATAGAAAATCTAAAACCAAATAAAGAATATATCGTTACGGTTAGAAGCAAGAACAATGATGTTAATGTCGTTTCTCCTTACACTGATTCTGTAAGATTTTCCACTCCAACAGATTCGACTATTCCAGGTGCTCCAACAAATTTAGTTTTAGCAGCGTCATTCTTAAATGTATTATTTAAGTATACAGACAGTATTGACGAAGATGCCGCAAAATATGAGTATGAATTATATAAACAAGATCAAGTAGAACTAATCAGCGCACAGTATCAAGTTATTTCTGGCGAAACACCACATAGAACTGGATATGTTCAAACAAATGTTTTTGTCGTTTCAGTAGATGATAACAGCACAACAACAAGTACCTCTTCCACAACTAATCCCGTTAAGTATTATGGAAGAGTAAGGACAATTGATACAGCTGGCAATATTAGCGGATGGACATCTATAGTTGCATCTGGCGATACTCCACTGATTGACGAAGAGTTCATAGGTTCATTGACGGCAGGAAAAATAACTGCCGGGACAATTGGCGCACATGAAATAATATTAACTCAACCCGGAACTGCAACAACAATCACCAGTCCTGATAATAAAGCTATTTTAAGATCTTCAGATTATAACGGTTCTTATAATAATACGACAGACACATGGACTAGTGGAACAGCTGGTTGGATTATTTCTGGAGACGGACGCGCAGAGTTTAATAATGCAACAATACGTGGAACGTTGCAATTTATAGACGGTTCTGCACCTGGATCAATTTTTTATGGGGCCACACAACCATCTATTCCTAGTCCATTTACCGCAAAATTAATTTCAGCAATATCAGGAAATGGAACATCGGTTACATATACTACTGGGACAACAGCTCATGGTTTATCTGTCGGTAAAATAGTATCATTAAATAACGTTGTTCCAAGTCAGTATAATTTAAAAAATCAATATGTTACCGCGGTAACAACATATACATTTACTGTCACTAGTTCCGCCACTGGAACATTTAATCCAATTTATTCTGTTGGAGCAGAAGTTGTGGCAGGTCAAATACCAGAATTTTCAATTTGGTATAACTCAACTAGTGGCGATAATAGATCTTACATTTATGGCTCAAGTGCATGGAATCAAAGCTTAGGTAATGTTTCTAATTTAAGTCCCCAAAACCAAACGCAAACTGGATTAATTGCTGGAACAACAATAACTGGCGGAGGAATAACGTTGAGTTCTGGAGGAAATATTAAAGGAGGACAAACAGCTTATGACACTGGAACGGGATTTTTCTTAGGGTATTCAGGGGCAGCATACAAGTTTTCCATAGGCAATTCCGCAGGCAATAAATTGACATGGGATGGAGCTAGCCTTTCTGTGACTGGAGCTATCAATGCAACTTCCGGAACATTTAGTGGGACAATAACTGCTAGCGGAACAATCTCTGGAGGAACGATAACTGGTGCAACTATTAGTGGTTCAACTCTCACAACAGCTTCAACTGGAAATAGGGTTCATATCAATACTAATGATATAACATTATATTATAACGGCAATGACGTTAGTAACATCAATTTTTCAGGTAGTACAATATATAGTAATTCTATAGTTTCCGATGGAACAATTAGAATGAGGGGGTATTCAAGTAGTGGTGAAGTTAGAGTTGGCCTTAGGCCAGATTTAGATCCTGGAACATATATTTATGGATCTTATGGAACTGTTATACAAGGTAATCAAGAATCTACTCTTGCTAAGTATTCTCACCTATCTGTTACAGGTGTTAATCAATGTAACTTTGCTTTGCGGTGTTATAACACTCATATACAACTTAGGACAGCTGACAATGACGCAACCCTTTATATCAGAAGAGCTAATGATACTGCATATGCAAATATGGCATTAGGAACTATGTCAGTAAACGGAAATGGTATTTCATATAATGGACTAACTGGCTGGGGAGGAACAGCGAATCAAATGGGCATGACATGGATTAGTGCTTTTGGTTCCATAATGGGTCACGTAGATAATGCTAACTCTATCGTATTAGGAACGACATCGGACAGAAGATTAAAGGGGAACATTGCATCTACAAATACTGGATTATCAATCATTAATAATTTAAATACAGTATCTTATAATCCTTTAAAAGTTTCAAGTTTTGAAGATGGAAAACCAATTGTAGATGGAATCCATGATGAAGTTACAATTATTGGTTTAATAGCAGATGAAGTTGAATTAGTTGCACCATGGCTGGTATCTGGAGATTTGTCAAAAGGGCAACTACAAAGCGTGAATTACGCGCTAATTACCCCGCTACTTATTAATGCCGTTAAAGAACTTTCCTCTAGAGTAGAGAGTTTAGAAAATAAGTGATATAATAGACTCCTATTTAAGGAGAAAAAATGAACAATGATCTTGATATTAATATATTAGTTCAAACCTTTAATGAGCGAATGGCCCAAATGATGACAGAGATTGTTATTAAGGAAGCCACCATTAAGCAGTTATCTGCTCAGATTGAGCAATTAACCGCACAACAAAAAACAGTAAAAACAACAAAAACAAAAACAGATGAATTTGAGTGAGGTAAATAAAATGTCAGATGTAATTGATGTAAATGAAGCAGTTGAAGCAAAAAAGGAATTCACCATCGAGATTAAGATCTCAGATGCAAATTTGCAGTATAAGAGCGATTTCAATGAAGCTGAAACAGTGTTTTGGATGGAGTCTGTCAAAACGCTTATTCTAAATAACGCGTTTGCTAGATCGCAGCAATCTGGTCAGTAACTTATAAAAAAAAATCCATAAGGCTACTATTATGATAGCTTTTATATTGGAGAAGATAAATGGCAGTTCTCGATTTTTTGCCTTTTCGGCAAGTTGATAAAAAGAATAATATTGTAGCAAAAGCTCTTAAACCAGAAGAAATTAAATCTGTAAGCAAAGCGATGAAAGTCGCTGCCCTTGCACTTGGTTTTCAGGGCAATACATACTATTATAACAATAGAGCTACATTTGAACCTTCTCCCTATGACTTTGATCGTATTATGCAAGCTGCAGATACAGATTCTTACGTTAAACAGGCAATAAATAAATATAAAGAATTGTTCTGGAAAGAAAGCTGGTCAATAGTCGGAGAAAATCCGGAAGCTGTATCTTATCTATATCAAAGAATAGATTACATGGAAATGGCCATGAAAAGGCCGTTCTTAGATTTTTTAATCGAAATTACTGAACATATTGTAAAGTATGCGAATGTTTTTATAGTTAAGGCTAGAGGTGACATATCGGAATATTTTCCAACTCCAATATCAGGAGTAAATGCACCGCAGCCTGTAGTGGGTTATTATTTAATTCCTACGGAACAAGTTAGAATTCTAAGAGATAAGTTTAATAGACCAAGATCTTATCAGCAGGCTACAGACCCTCTGACCTACATGCCATCAGAACGAGATCCGGTATGGTCAGCTGATCGTGTTATTCATATGTATTTGGATAAAAAGTCAGGTCGAGCTTTCGGTACTCCGTTTCTAAGTTCTGTTCTAGATGATGTTGTTGCCCTTCGTCAGATTGAAGAAGATATCCAGAACCTTGTTCATAGAGAGCTTTTTCCATTATATAAATACACCATAGGCACCGCAGACCAGCCAGCAGAGCCTCAGGAAATCTCTAACGCAGCATCTGAGATAGAATCCTTAAGAGCAGAGGGTGGCCTAATTCTTCCTTACAGACACAATATTGAAGTTATCGGTGCCAACAATAGTGCACTTGAAGCTTCACAATACCTGGAGCACTTTAAGGAAAGAGTTGCAGTTGGGCTTGGGGTTGCCCCTCATCACCTAGGTATGATGATGAATGGTGGAAACAGATCAGTGACTGATCGTCTAGACACTGCTTTGTATGATAAAGTTAAGCAGTATCAGAAGATAATGGCAGAAATGATTAGGGTTCATATTTTTAATGAACTTTTACTTGAAGGCGGATTTGACCCCGTAACTAATCCCTTGGAAGAAGGTTCTTCTGACAGATGCTATTTCAAGTTTAACGAAATAGACGTTGATACTCAAGTTAAAAAAGAAACGCATGTTATACAAAAGTATGTTAATAATATTATTTCAATCAAAGAAGCAAGACTAGAACTTGGCATTAATCCTGATTATGAAGAAGATGAAATGTTTGCTGCCATACAGGGTAAAGTTCAAATAGATTTAGCAAAAAACCAAGCAGAACTAACAATGACAAAGTCGGCTCCTAAAGATGCTGTTATAGATGGCGATAAACAAGCTCCGGCACAAAAAGGTCAAAGAAACTTACCAAATCAAAGACGTGGCGTCGGAAATGCAACACGTCCAGCAAATCAGCAAGGTAGAAATACTTCACCAAATATCAGAAGATCAGACAATGCATGGTTGACATTAGTTGAAAATGCCCTTGAATCAGAGTATACTATAGTCTATACAAAAGAGGAAAAGGAAATTGATAATGTCGACAGATCTGACACTAAAGAATGAACAGCTAATTTCTTATTTAGCAACAAATGATTCAATTCGCGCCTTAGAAAAAACAGTAGACAATGGTCAGTCTAGACTTGCTCTTCAGGTAGTTCTTGAAATTGTATCGGAGCTAACAGAAAGACTTTTTGCCCTAGAGGAAAAGGTTAATTCGGTTGAAGATGAGCCTGAGGAAATATTGGCCGCTAGCGAAGTAGTCATTGAAAGCCAGACTCCTACAAAGTTAGAGTCTTCGGTAAAAGCTGAAAAGGATCAATCAAAGTCTGATGAAGCTGTAGCGACAAAGTCTGAGGAAATTAAAGCTTCTAAATGAAACTTCTAATAGGATGTCCAATGTACAAGAGATCTTGGATATTACCTCATTGGATTCGCTGTATCGTTAATCAGTCTCTTCCTATTGAAGATATTGGTTTTGTTTTTGAGGTTTCTCCAGATGATACTGAAACAATCCAATCTTTAGAGGCATGGAAAAAATACGATAATAGGATACCTTATTTCAATATAAAGATAAGAAAAGATATACCACACTTTCAGCATGAAAACAATGGAAGACAGTGGACATTGTCTAAGTATCAAAATATGGTTTCCTTAAGAAACTCTTTGCTCTCTACTGTTAGAGATGTTTCTCCAGAATACTACTTTAGCTTAGATTCTGATATATTATTAACAAATCCAAATACTTTAGAGCTGTTAATTGCACATATTAAGTCCGGTGCTGACGCAGTTAATCCTCTCATGTTCATGACTCCTTTCGGCACAATGTATCCGAGTGTGATGACATGGAGAGAGGGTATGACTAGAAAAGCATTTAGACAGGAAAAGTATTCTCTTGGAACTTATTTTAAGTCTGACGTAATCATGGCTGCAAAAATGATGAACAAGAAAGTATATTCAAATATAGATTACAGTGTCCATGAGCAAGGTGAGGATGTAGGTTGGTCATGGGAGTGTAAAGAGGCTGGTTATAATTTATTCTGCGCTTCATACATCTATGCTCCACACATAATGTCTGAGTTAATGTATGGGTCATTTTTGAAGCACGGGGATGAAAGATCAGCGCTAATATTTGAAAACTATACTAAAGTGTGATATATTTATATAAAATTGTTCAATGTTATAAAAACAAACTTACTATTAAAATAGATATTAATAAATAGGGGAATACATGTCTTTTGATTTTGTAGAAAACTTTACATTACAGCTTCCTGATTTTTCAAAATCAGATATAGATTTTTCAGAATCATTTAACTCCAGGCACGGCTTGATTATAGAGGTCGCCGCAATACACGAGGGCTTGACTTCTAATTATAATCATTATTCAGCCATAGAGTTGGAGAAGGCACTCCAATCATGGGTTGAGCCTTATCCAAAGCCAATTATTCTTAATCATGACTTAAATACAGAGCCTATTGGCAGGGTAATGGCTGCCAAGATGGACAAAGAGTCAGATGGAAGCGCTTTTGTTAGATTGCAAATTGCAATCACTGATCCTGTTGCAGCCCAAAAGGTTATCGATAAGAGATACTTGACGGGTTCGGTTGGAGGAAGGGCTACAAAGGCTGTTTGTAGTATTTCTGGTGAAGATCTAGCGAGAGAAGATGACTCAGGTCGTCCCCGTATGCCTAAGTTTAAAAAGGGCAAGGTTTACAAGGGCAAGCTAGCATACATTGATATGCAGGATATTTCCTTCAAGGAATACTCTTTTGTAAATCAGCCGGCAGATCAAAAATCCGGAGTGAGATCCACAAAAATACAAGATGGAAAAACCGAAATCTCAGACTCTGAAGGTTGGATTGCAAAAAGCGCTGCGTTTGTCCTCAGCATGGATAATGAAGATATTATTTCAATTGAGGAAAATAGATCAATTCTTTCCGACATGAAGAAGAAGGAATCGAAACCCATTTACTTACATTTAAAGGGCGCATTTTTAACTGCGTTGGCCCTTCAGGAAAGTGAAAGTTATATAAGTAATGCTAATTCATTACTATCCAATGAAGATTCTGAAAAAAATAATTCTGAGGAGACTCATAGCATGAAAGATGTTAATAAAGAAGAAGATATTCTAGCTGTAGCCGAAGGGCTAAGCGAGGATCTCTCTAATATAGCAGCTTCTTCTTCCGAAGAGCCTTCAGCTACAACTGACGAAAAGGTTGTCGAAGAGGCTTCAGAAGAAAAGACTGAAGAGGTTTCAGAAGAGTCTGTAGAAACGGGCTCGGAAGAAGAGAACTCAGCTGACGATTCAGAAGAGGCGGATGTACAAACTGTAGATTCCGAAAATGCTGAAAAGCCAGAAGAGTCATCGGTCGAAAAGACTGATGAGAGTCAAGAAGATGCCGAAGAGGCCAGTGAGCTCAGCGATAACAAAGAGGGCGTTGAGCAAGATGCTGACACACTTAAGGCAAGAATTAAGCTTCTTGAAGAAGAAAATGCAAAGCTCAAAAGCGCTCTGCATAGAACTCTAGTTGAAAGAGTTGTTGATACTAAGGTCGGCTTGGGCTTAGAGTCTGTTGATGATCGCGAAAAGCTTATTGAAGAGCATGCTACTCGCACAGCTTCTTCATTGGCTGATACTCTCAGAGATTTAGCTAAGACTCCAGTAAAAGTAAATAAGAGACTTTCTAATTTTGCTGGCATGCCTGAGGTTACTTCTGAAGCAGAGGTAACTGAATCCGAAGATAATGTATTGACTCTTGACAAAGAAGAGGAAATCAGCAAGCCTGGTTCTCCTGTAGATTCTTTTGAGCAAGTTCTAGTAGATGCCCTTATGGGTAGACGTAAACTTTAATAATTAAGGAGATAAAAAATGAGTTTAGCAAAGTTCCGCAAGGTTCATAGCAAGACAGGTGCTGGTCGCTTCGTTGTTTCTGAGGGTGTAGCCCCCAGTGCATACTTACTGCCCCACCCCGGCTTGCCAACATGGTATTTGGACAGTGAAGATGATCGCTTTGAGATCGTCATTCCAAAGGGTACTATTCTTTCAGTGGTTGCCGACGCCAACGGTGATGCTCGTATTGTTCCAGCTAACGGAACATCTTCAAGCAAGAGCTGGGGCGACGTAATGCCTTCTTGGGACCCACTAGATGGCGCTACGCCAACATCAACGAGTGGATCATCTGACACAGTTACTGTAGCAGCTCGGTCAATTCCGATTGGTTGCGCACAATATGATCTCTACAGACCATTTGACAAGGGCACATCGCAAGGTGCTGGCTTTATCACTCACGGCTATGTAGAGTATCCAATGG
>Ga0315907_10001592_pt1 | contig 30458 bp, 18 predicted proteins | sample LakEriMetagenome_3_FD_203525 | JGI IMG/M metagenome (GOLD analysis project Ga0315907, IMG submission 203525) | Freshwater fungal communities from buoy surface, Lake Erie, Ohio, United States - Buoy 12 MA123 | ecosystem: Environmental > Aquatic > Freshwater > Lake > Lake biofilm | place: USA...
CTGTTTCCGTAGCTGCACCAGCAGTAGGAAAATGTACTGCTACTGGAATTCTAATTACCGCATTAGTACTTTTTAATGAATTAGATTCCATTTTTTGTAATTCAACTTCAAACTTATTTTGCTGTTCAAGGTATATTGCTTTTTCAACTGGATTATCCATCATTGTTTGCATAAATACTTCTGAACCACAAGTTCGTTGTTGTGCTAGACCTACTTGAAAAACAAGCAATAAGAAAAGTAATTTTAATTTCATTTTAGTTGTTATTAATTTTAAAAAAGATTTCAAAATTAACTAATTTTATTAAACAACACCATTTTTTCGAATTATTTTCGTTAAAGTTTAACACATTCTGATTTATTCGTGTTTTTTCTGTGAAAATTATTTTATTAAATTTCTAAAACATATTTTTGCAAAATACTCTTTGTTTTGAAAATATTCCATTCCATAAAATCATTCAGTTCTTCTAAACCAACAATTGTTACCATAGGTACATTTGATGGCGTGCATCTTGGGCATCGAAAAATTTTAGAACAAATTGCCAAAAGTGCCAACGTTTTAAACTGTGAAAGCTTGGTGCTTACTTTCTTTCCACATCCAAGAATGGTGCTTCAGGAAGGTACTGAGATGAAACAACTCAATACTTTAAATGAGAAAACAGCACTCCTAGAAAAATTAGGAATTGACAACTTGATAGTTCATCCGTTTGACAAAGAGTTTTCAAGATTAACCGCTGAAGAATTTGTCAACGAAGTTTTAGTTGCTATTTTTAAAATTAAAAAGATAATTATTGGTCACGATCATCGTTTTGGAAGAAACAGAACAGCAAATATTGATGATTTAATCAGTTTTGGTGAATTATATAGTTTTGATGTTGAACAAATTTCTGCGCAAGAAATTAACGAAGTTTCTATTAGTTCAACCAAAATAAGAAATGCTCTTTTGGAAGGAAATATTGAATTGGCTAGTATCTATTTAGGGTATAATTATTCATTAACAGGAATAGTTTCTAAAGGCAAGCAACTAGGTAGAACAATTGGTTATCCAACTGCAAATATCGAAATAGAAGAAGATTATAAACTCATTCCAAACAATGGTGTTTACATTGCCAAAAGTGTTTTAAATGGCAAAACTGTTTTCGGTATGATGAATATTGGAATCCGACCAACAGTAGATGGTACAAAACAAACTATTGAGATTAATTTTTTTGATTTTAAACAAGATTTATATGGACAAAAAATTACGGTTTCTCTTATACACAGAATGCGTGCAGAACAAAAATTCGAATCTCTTGACGCGTTAAAAAATCAGCTAGGTATTGATAAAGCAATGGCAGAAAACTTCATCAGTCAATTGTGATAAATTTATTATTCTTTGCTCTAGTTTTTTATTTCATTTCTTTTTCTGTTAAATAATTAAGTATTGCAAGATATTTTGTTAATTTTGATAGTGTCCTTTCAAATATTCACTTAAATACTTTAAAAATGAAAATAGCAAGAGAGCTTTCTAACGGAATTATCATTTTTGCAGGTATTGCGATATATTTTTTAGTAATAGAATTTTTTGGTTTATCCCACATTCTTTATTTGAGAATGCTTAATGCTTTAATTGTTTTTTATGGAGTAAACCGGACTTTGAAAGCTAATTTTGCCGAAGCAAAATCAGGTTATGTTACTAATTTACTTTCTGCTGGTACAACAGCCATACTAGGCGTTTTATTTAGTGTAGGCGGTTTGCTTTTCTACATTTATTTAAGAGGTGGCGACAATTATATTAATACGCTTTCGGAAGATTTTTTATTTGGTGGAAAACCAAGCGCAAATCAGTATTGCATTGGTGTTTTATTTGAAGGATTGGCTTCTGCAGTAATTGTAGTTTTTGTCACAATGCAACTATGGAGACAAAAAACATCTACCAAAGATTCATAAATTCCTGATTTAAGTTTTACAAAATTGTAACTTACATACAATTTAACTACTTTTGATGCACTATAAAATTGGACCTATGAGCATCACAAGACACAATTGGACAACCGAAGAGATTATTGCTATTTATAACAAACCTATGATGGATTTGCTTTATGAAGCGGCAACAATCCACAGAGAACAACACGATCCTAATGTTGTTCAAGTTTCCACTTTATTATCAATAAAAACTGGTGGATGCCCTGAAGATTGCGGTTATTGTCCTCAAGCTGCCCGTTATCATACTGATATTGAAGGTAACGATTTGATGTCTGTAAGCCAAGTAAAAGCTCAAGCTTTGCGTGCCAAATCGAACGGTTCTTCTCGTGTTTGTATGGGCGCCGCATGGCGAAATGTAAAAGATGGAGAAGAATTTGACCAAGTATTAGAAATGGTAAGAACCATCAATAAACTGGATATGGAAGTGTGTTGTACTTTGGGAATGATAACCGAAAATCAGGCACAGCGTCTTGCAGAAGCAGGTTTGTATGCTTATAACCACAATCTAGACACATCTGAAGATTACTATAAAGAAGTAATTTCCACTCGAGGTTTTGAAGATCGATTGGAAACTATAGAAAATGTCCGTAAAACCAATGTAACTGTTTGTAGCGGTGGAATTATTGGAATGGGAGAAAGTATTGAAGACAGAGCCGGAATGTTAGTAGCACTTTCAACATTAAATCCACAACCGGAATCGGTGCCAATTAATGCTTTAGTAGCAGTTGAAGGAACACCAATGGAAAATGAAAAGCCAGTAGAAATTTGGGAAATGATTCGCATGGTTGCAACTACTCGAATTGTAATGCCCGAAACTCAAGTGCGCCTTTCTGCAGGAAGAACTGAAATGTCACGCGAAGGACAAGCGATGTGTTTCTTTGCTGGAGCGAATTCAATTTTTGCAGGTGATAAATTATTAACTACACCAAATCCGGATGTGAATGAAGACATGAAGATGTTTGAAACACTTGGATTAGTTGCGCAAAAACCATTCATAAAAATTATGCAACCTACCACTGTAGAAGCTGTAGATTCTAAATATCAAGCGTTGGGAGAAAAGCCAAAATGGTCACGTCCCGGACACGCTATTGAAAGAAATTTAGAAGCTTCTACAAAAGGAAAGTAAAATTTAAAAAGCATAAAAAAAGCGTCCCGATTCTAATTTAGAAATCGGGACGCTTTTTATTTAATTTTATTACTACAAAATAACTTTTCTTGAAATCATTACACCATTTTCCAACTTAATCTTCACAATTAATGTTTGTTGGCTCATTGTAATCTTAGATGTTACAAAATTAGTGTTGCTTATTCCTTTTGCAAAGAACAATTGCCTGCCTAATACATCATATACAGTTACTTCTTGTATGTTTTCAACAGAAGACTTAATCGTTAATTCACCATGATTCCCTGCAACAATAACACTATTTTCAATATTACCAAAATCAGGATTCCCAAGAGCGGTGTTTGTAAATCGCAATACAAATCTATCATTGAATATCCCAGCAATAGAAGAAAAACTATATGGGCTTTGTCTTAAATCATAAATTAGATTTAAATCTTTATCTTCCAAATAGATGGGTTGATCGTGTTCAAATAATCCATCAACCGCGGCAATTGCTATCTTATAGTTACCCTCCGTCATAATACGAACTCCAATCGGAACTTGATCATTCTCATCAAAAGGAGTTGGTCTTCCTTGTATTATTAAAGTGTTGTTTTCGGCTAGAGAATAAATATTTTTTTCATTTGCAATATTTTTATAAGCATCATACATTCTGTCTATGCCTATAGTAGCTTCTGGAGTATAACCTATTAAGGTCGTAACGGCTTCGTTGTTCATATCAATTAAATCAAGCCAAATTCTATGTTTATCAACTTCTAACTCTGTAATTGGCGATGAATTTCTATAAAACTGAGTGTTATTATTAATAGCACTAGTTATTCTATCTTTTCGCATTGTATTTTTAAAAATAACAGTTTGACTTGTTGCTAGTCCGTCAACCATACTAATAAAGAAACTTTGCCCTGCTGCTATTTTACCATTAAATCCAGACGGATTAGAACCCAATGAATTGTATGCTATATAATCGGTAGTATTATAATTTGAGGTAGAAGAACTATAAAATACATTACTTACCAATGTTGGAGTAGAGATATTTCTCCATAACCATACAAAACCATTTACAGTTAAATTACTGTTATCTGCTAAAAAACTTGATGCATCAATTGCTGATGGATAAGGGTTTGCAACTAGATTCCAATTATCATCGAGGTTAGTAACCGTGGCAGAATTTATTCCTGTTTGACTTGCTATTGTATTACCGCCTCTTGAAATAGAAGTCAAAATCTGTCCATTATTCGGAACGCCTGTAAAAACTGCAGGGATATTTGTTGATGCCATACCATAAGAACTTGACCCTCTAACAATATAACCTTTTCCTGGTGTCATAGCACCAGACGCTGTTTGCCAGTTTCCTGAAGTACCTGTAGTTGCAGTATTAAGATTACTAACAGTAGGATTCCATGAATATTTAAATCCAGGAGATGGAACAGAATAAATAGTTGCTATATCCTGCCCTGCCACTGGCGAACCCCAGTATACATAATCGTAACCCATAATTGATGAAGCTGTTCTATTGTAAATAATATTACCTGTATTACCTCCATTATAAATGTTAGCACCATTTACAATATCATCATTCTGCACTAATTGGCCGTTATTCCTAATTTCAAAAGTAGCTCCAGATAAAGCAACATTAACTGCTTTTTTAACTTCAATTACTTCATTTGTATTTACCAATAAAGTACTGGCATTTACATTTAAATCTCCATTCATAACAATTGGAGTCGTTAATAATGTTTTTGTCCCCGTTCCAGAAACGGTTACGTTATTATAAGTGGTAAATGCTGTTATGGTTTGACTTGGACCACCATATTCAACTGTGCTTGATGTACCAACCGCTACTATTAATGTAGGAATTGCAGCATTAGTACCTGTAAATCCTTGCGCGTCTCTGGTGATGAATCTTCCGTTTACTACAACATTGGCTGAAACCGATCCTGTAATTTGATTTTCTCCACCGTTATCAAGTATTCCACCAACAGCAACTGTACATAATCCTGTAGTATAAGCAAAATCAATTCTGGTGCTTAAAGTATAGCTGCCTGTAACGGTCACAGTATCAAAATTAGGGACTGTCGTACCTGAAATGGTTTTTGAAATTCCTGAAAAAGTAAAATTGAAAAAACCTGCAGCATTATCCATAGTTCCATTATTGGTAAAATTACCCGAAACTGCAAATATTCCGGTTGTACCAGAACTTGTCCTCAACGTTACGCCCGAGCCAATAAAAAAATCATTGCTGGTGCAGGTTGTTGTGAAACTAGGAACAATAATAAGTAAAGTACCCGAAGTAGATTCAAAACGCAAATGCCCAAAAGTTCGGTTAGTTAAAGAAACCGCGGGAGTTAGCGTACTTGAGCCGCGATATATCATGGTTGATGTTGTATTAAAAGTTGTTTGGTCTAAGAAAAGAGCAACTGCTCTAACTGTATTATGAATATAGGTTCCTCCACTTAGTACGGCAATGCTGGTTCCCGGAACATTCCACCCATGTGCAGTCGTGCTGCCCGTTATACTCATAGTTACGACACCACCGTTATTAATAGTAAGATCTGTACCAGGACCATTATTTACTGTTACTGCTATTGAAGCGCCTGTACAGGTAAGGTTTCCGCTAACAAAAACCTGATCCATGGTTACGGCTGTTGTAGTTGTAACGGTATGTCCTGCTAAAACCGTTATGGTATTTGCAGTAATTGTAGGCGCAGCCAATGCATTAATCCAGGTAACATTATCCAACGAAGTTTCCCATGTACTTGCAACACTCCAGTCTCCTGTTTGTCTACTTCTATAGTTAAGTGATGCCGTTTGGGCCGAAAATTCATTGATTGCATATGGGAAAGCTGTTCCCGTAACTGTACACGTATTAGAACCTATAGCAGTTGTATTTATATCTGTCCAACTCGAACCGTTCCAGCATTGTGCCAAACAATTGCCTTCAGTTCCTGTAACATCTCCCGCTCCTGAAATATAAGTTCCTGCAAACGTATAGCTTGTCGGTGCAACGCCGGATACTAAAACTTGCCAATATCTGGTTAGGAAATCTGCTCCGCTGTTTGAAGGATGAACGGCATCTATTACTCTAACTCCAACTGTTCCCGCATAGGTTCCTCCTGCAAAAGTTAAAGTGGCTGGCGTATATTCGGTAGTTCCAGAATTATCACCTATAGGATAAGTATACGTACCCGAAGTGCTTAATGTTCTTGTTAATTGTCCGCCGGTATCATCTGCTATAACAAAACTAGTCGATCCCGGGGTTCCACCAATACTTGCTCCTGAAGCTAAAGTTAAAATATTTGCTCCTAAATCTATATGCCCATTTGTTAAAGCTAAACTGGTATTTACCGTTAAAGGCGTTCCCAATACACAACCTACAACAGATGGTTGCCTGTTCATGGTAAATGTTCCCAAATTTTGAAAACCGCTGGTAAAACTAAGCGTTCCAATAGTACTTGCTGTCGACCCCAATATTGTTAAGTTAGAAGTCGCACTTCCTTTGAATGTTCCGGCTCCTCCGATAGTTCCTATACTGTTGGTAGCTCCTATTGTTAAATTTCTCCCATTAATATCTATAACATCGTTGGCATTTCCAAAACTAATAACATTTACTCCAGAATTTGAAGAAGATATAACCACATCACTCAATAACTGAACAGTCGTTCCTCCTCCAGAAGTTACAACAAACGGAATCGTTAATGCTGTTGCCGAAGAAACTGTTTGTGTTCCTAATTTTGTAAACCATATCGCTCTATTATTTCCATTGAATGTACCTGCGCCTGTATTACTATAATCGCCTCCTACTCTCAAATCATCTCCTAAAGCAGCGCCTAATGTAAGCGTTCCTGCGTTGGTTACATTACCTATAACCGATAACGATCCAACTGTTGAAGTAGCACCAAAACTAAGAGATGAACCAGCGTCAATAACCAAATTCCCGTTCATTCCTCTAGGTCCAGTGGCAGCATTATAGTAATTTAATACAGTGTTATTGGATATTTGAACATTGTGAGGATAACCTGGTGTCGTCCCAATAGTTGCTATATCCGAAGTCCACTCTAAATTACGATTGTAACTGCCAGTCGTGTTATACTGTAACAAAGAGCTGTTTCCATATATCGGAGCGTTGGTTGCAATTGAACCTCCTGAATTTATTTGCAAGGTTCCGTTAATGGTCGTTATCAAACTTCCCGGATTAAAGGCTTGACTTAATCTTACAATAGTATTTGTATCCGTACTTAACGTTCCTGCGCCTCCTAAAGAAACGGTTAAAAGACTTCCTGATACGGCAAAAACGCCATTGGCGATAGTACTTGTTATTCTTCTGGCGCCTGTACTCCATCCTAAATTACCACCGCCAGTTACCGTTAAGGTTTGTCCGTTTAAATCGATACTAGAAGTAGCATTTGTAGTGTTTAACGTTACGCCATTTACTCCAGAAACGGTAATATTAGTTCCTGTGGCTATTCTTAAATTACCTGTAAATTGAATTTCGATAGTGTTAAAAGTTTCTGTTCCGCCTCCATTAACCGTTACTGTATGTATTGTATTAGCAATACCAGAGCTAAAAAAAACTTTACCTGTATTTGGCGTAAAAAACGCTGTTGAAACTCTATTCCAATTACCTCCAATATACAAACTGTTATTGGTGTTATTAACAAAAGTGCCGCTATTAATATTTAAATCACCGGCCATACTTCTAGTTGCAGCTGGCATGGTTAGCGTCGTTGTGTTTTGAACGGTTACGTTTTGTGGCGCTCCAAGGCCTGCTGTTGGTGGAGCGGTTGCTCCCGTCCATTCAAAACCAACACTCGCCGAACCGCCTTGATTATAAACCAATGTTGAACTGCTTCCAAAGGTTGGTGGTGCATTGACAAACGATCCGCCTGCGTTAATTTGGCACGTACCGTTTAACGTTAAAACACTACTCGTTAATGTTACACCAGCTGCCGTTTGAAAAACCCCATTAACCGTCCTGTTGGCAGTATTCATAGTTAAACCGCCGGACATAACAGTGACATTGAACGGACCACTTGTTGGCCAATACTGATCTGTATTTGCAACCGATACTGTAGTATTTAAAACTAAAGTACTGGCTGCGCCATATACAAAGTTGTTACCCGTAACCGAACCACTAGCATCTAATTGAAATGTTCCATTAACGTTTGTAGTACCATTGTTATTATAAGCAAAAGCGCCTGTTGCTAAAGTTCCACCACTATCGATGGTTGTAGTTGTTCCTGAATTTCTGGTAATAGTTGCACCACTACCAACATTGGTAACGGCATGGCTAATGAGAGCATCTTCTGCACTTGAAGGAATGTTATTATTAGTCCAAGTATTAGCGTTGTACCAATCTCCTGCTTGTTTCGTAGTTCTAGTTAATCTAGTAACTGTTCCTATTAACTCAAAGTCATCTAAACTAAATCTACCTGTACCAGTAGCCCCTCCTAATGATATAACAACTGCTACTGTACCTGTTAAATTAGTAACTGCATTAGAAACATTGGTAACTCCTATTGGAGCTCCAAAAGTAGGGACATCTAAAGCTGGTGGTGTGTAGACAGTTATTCCCCCAATAGTCATAGAAGTTATAGTCTGAGCACCGAGAGCTGTTCTAACTCTCCAAAAATTAAATTGTGTTACAGACATTTGGTAACCCGCAGCTACATTTAAAGTTAACGTAATGGTTGGTGTTCCCGATGAATTTGATAGGGATATTGCTCTACTTGGATTTCCTCCCGATCCAAAAAATCCGCCAGACCAAACCCCACTACTATTAGTCCAACCAGTGCTTGTTAAGTTAGTATCCATGGTGACAGTTGCAGAAGCTCCTGTTACATAAGGATAGTTTGGTGCTTGAAGTTCGGTAGATACTGTTCCAAAATTGTGTCTATAAATTGTTTGTCCATACCCAGATAGGTAACCTAATATAGCAACAAATAAAACAAAGAGTAATTTTCTAATTTTCATATAATTAAATATCTTTTTACTGTATAGCAAAATAAGCATTAAAAGGCAAAGACATATAATCGGTAGAATTGGGACTACAAACTTATGTCTAAATTACTAAATTACAATGGTTTTAGATTAATAAAATGTTATAAATCTTAAATTTGATTATTATTTAATACGAATAAGGCAACTATAACGTTTTAGTTTTGATTTTTCTTAAAAAAGAATAAGAAATTTTATAAATTAAATCTTAAATTTTTTAGCGCTATTTTATTAGTTACTTTTGTTAGTATTGGTCACAACATAACAACATGAACGAAAAGCTAACACACAACGAAGCCCAACTCAAACTAGAATATTATTGTTCGTATCAGGAACGATGCCATCTGGAAGTAGTGCAAAAGTTGTATGACTTGGGGATGAAATCCAACGAGGTTGATGCTATAGTAGTGTATTTGTTACAAAACAATTTTCTAAACGAAGAACGTTTTGCTCGAAGTTTTGCCCGTGGAAAACACCGTATTAAAACTTGGGGAAAAATCAGAATTGTAAATGAATTGAAGCAGCGTCAAATCTCTGTAAACAATATAAAATGTGCTTTATCAGAAATCTCAGAAGAAGAATATCAGGATACTTTTGATAAACTAGCCGAAAGGCATTGGGAAACTATAAGGGAAATCAATATTCAAAAAAAGAAAAAAAAGTTTTGTGATTATCTGCTACGCAAAGGTTGGGAAAGTAATTTGGTGTATGGGAAGATGAAGGATTTGGAGAAAGGGTCTTCGACAGGCTCAGACTGACAATATGCATCTAGATTGTGTCTTCCATAACGATGTCACACTTAGCCTGTCGCAGGGCCAACCATAAAACAAATACAATAAGAACTACAATTGTCACACTGAGCCTGTCGAAGGGCTGCTTTTATCTTCGACAAGCTCAGACTGACAGCTTATCATTTTATTGTAAACCTAGAAAATGCAAGTAAGAAAGTCATAGTCACAATAATCAAAAAGATATAATTAGAAGCAAATTGTAACCCTGAGCCTGTCGAAGGGCTGCTTTTGTCTTCGACAAGCTCAGACTGACAGCTTATTATTTTATTGTAAATCTAGAAAATGCAAGTAAGAAAGTCATAGTCACAATAATCAAAAAGATATAATTAGAAGCAAATTGTCACCCTGAGCCTGTCGAAGGGCAAAAAGTACATTAAAAGTGTATCCCTTAACATTTAAGATTACATAATTTAGTAAGACAAACCCATAACTAATGAGATCTTATTTTGTCTATATCTTAAAATGCAGTGACGACTCATACTACACTGGCTTTACAAATAATCTTGAAAGAAGAATGCAAGAGCATCTCTCGGGGAGAAATAAAGACTGTTACACATTTGATAAAAAACCTCTGAAATTAGTATGGTTTGAAACTTTTAACGATATGCTAAATGCCATTGCAGTAGAGAAACAAATAAAAGGCTGGACGCGAAGAAAAAAAGAAGCTCTGATAAAAGAGGACTGGGATAAATTAGTGTTATATTCTAAAAACTATACTCAATTTGGGTCTTCGACAAGCTCAGACTGACAACTCCATGTTTAATTGTAATTTCGGAAAGTAAAATAAAAAGCACATTCGCGCAACCAGAATAACAACTAAAATGCAAACTACAATTGTCACACTGAGCCTGTTGAAGTGCCAACCCAAAACCTAACGTTGTCACATTGAGCAAGCCTGTCCTGAGCGAAGCCGAAGGGTCGGAGTGGTCAACAAAATACTCACCGCATTTCCGCCAAAACCAACGGCATTTATCAATACGTTTCGAATGGCTTTTCGTGGATTATTTTCTTTAACAAAAGGAATTCCTATAAACTGTTGGTGTTGCATCATTAGTAGCGCCATTTCAACATTTAGCATTCCCGAAGCTCCAAAAGTGTGACCGACTTTCCATTTATTAGTCGTTAGCATTGGAAGTGTTTTACCGAAGACTTTTTGTATCGCTTTGTATTCTGATTTATCTCCTTTTATAGTTCCAGGCGCGTGCATCACTACTACATCCACTTCATCCAAAGAAACATTTTGCAACGCCATTCTCATCGATTTTTGAAAACATTCCGCTTCATCGGTAATGGAAATGCTATGTTGTAAATCGTCTGTGGCATAGCCATATCCGGTAATATAACCTAAAGCATTTTTATGTTCACCTATTTCCAAACAAGCCATGGCAGCACCTTCTCCTAATACCATCGAATTTTTGGTTTTGGTTAAATCAAATGCTTTACACGCCCATTCGCCAAGCTGAGGGTGACAGTTTTTTGGATTAGCATATATTTTCAAAGCCTGCATTTGAGCAATCGTAAACGCGGTTAAAGGTGCTTCGCTTCCGCCTACTAAAAAGCTATCAGCCATACCAGCTTGCATCCAAGCAATTCCGTTTAACAAAGCATGAAGTGCTGTAGAACAAGTTATGGAGTGAGACAATTCTGGACCATTAGACTTTAAATCATGAGCAACCCAAGTGGAAATATTTCCCAAAGTGGTTGTTGGAGAGGCCAAAGTTGGTGTTTTTCCGGTTTCTAAAAATTCCTGATGATGCTTTTCAAAAAGTTGGGTAGCGCCACGAGAAGAACCAATATTAACGCCAAAATTTGAATTATGCCAACCCGCTTTTTTCACTGCTTCTCTTGATGCCATAATAGCGTAAAGAACCGAATTATCAAGTGATTTATATTTTAAATCCGAGTTTCGTAATGCTGCAACTTCTTGTGTTAAACTTTCAGATAATGGTGCAACTAATGCAATAGTTTTACCTATTTGCTTTTCAACAATCAATGATCTTGGATTCAGATATTCTTTCCAAACATTGGTAGTCGCTTTGCCTAATGGCGAAAAAGAAGCGATGGAAGTTATGGCAATAGGTCTTTTCAATGTTTTATTTTATTTAAACGCAAAGGTCGCAAAGTTTTATGCAAAGGTCGCAATGAATTTAATATTTTCGAAAATTGGCACACAGATAAAACGGATTCGACGGATTATCAAGGACGTTTTAAATTAATGTCCAAAATATCTATGTAAATCTGTAGCATCCGTCTATATCTGCGGCTAAATCATTTCGATTACATTTTCAATTGTAATATATACTTTTTCTAATTGTGCATCGGTAATAACATAAGGTGGCAAAATATAAACGATGTTTCCTACTGGGCGAAGAATGATTCCGTTTTCAATAAAGAATTTATAAAGTTTGTTACGCATTGTGCCATAATAACTTTCTTGAGTTTCCGTTTTAATTTCGAGAGCAAAAATGACTCCGAGAACACGGGTTGTTTTTACTTTGGGATGTAATTTTATTTTGGATTCAAAAGCTAAATGCAATTGGTTTATTCTAGCAATATTGTCTTGCATAGCTTCAGTTTGCAACAAATTGATACTTGCCAAAGCTGCTGCACAACCGGTTGGATTTGCGGTAAATGTATGTCCGTGAAAAAGTGCTTTATTTGTATCATCATCATAAAAGCCATCAAAGATTTCCTGAGTAAAAGTTGTTATCGCCATTGGAATTGTTCCGCCTGTTAATGCTTTTGACAAACACATCATATCGGGTTTGTTGACCAAATAATCAGAGGCAAAAGTTTTACCCGTTTTTCCAAAACCTGTCATCACTTCATCTGCAATAGTGAATACTTTGTTTTGGTTGCAAATGGCAATCATTTTATCTAAAACGTCTGGAGAGTACATTACCATTCCGGCTGCACCTTGGCAAAGTGGTTCGAAAATAAAAGCCGCATATTCTTTAGTTGCAACCAAATCCTGCAACATTTTCAAACTTTGCTCCTCATTTACTTTTGTTGGTACAGGAATCCGAACAACTTCGAGTAAAGAACCTTTGAATGCTTCTGTAAAAAAAGTAATGCCACTGCTAGCCATTGCTCCAAAAGTATCACCATGAAAGGCATCTTCAAAAGCAATGATTTTTGTTTTTTTGATTCCTTTATTATAATTGTATTGCAGCGCACATTTCAGTGCAACTTCCACAGCGGTTGAGCCGTTATCGGAATAGAATAGTTTCTTTTGATTATTGGGCAAAATGGTCATTAGCTTTTCGGCCAATAAAACAGCTTTGTCGTGCGTAAAACCTCCAAACAACACATGCTCCAAAGTAGTCAGCTGCTTATAAATAGCATCGGCAATAATTTTATTGGAATGCCCAAACGGATTTACCCACCAAGAAGCAATCGCATCTATATATTGCTTACCGTTTTCGTCCCAAAGCAAAGCACCTTCACCTTTGACAATTGCCGGAAAATCGGCAACGGTTTTGTGCTGTGTATACGGATGCCAGTTATATAGTTTGTCTCTTTCGGAAAGATTCATTTTTTACGAAAATAAAAGAAAGAAGCAAGAGAAAACACTGACGCTCTTTCAAAATTATAGTTGCAAAGATACATTAAGAAGTTTTCTTTCTTCTTGCTTCTTTGCTCTTGTTTCTTATAAAGTTAAAAGGTTTTCACGGAATTTATCAGCATAATAACCTATTACATTCGCATCAAAATAAGGTTCATTGTCAATACGTCCAATGAATTTTGCTCCTGTTTTCTTTAAAATGATTTCTTCAGTGGCTTTGTTTTCATCGCCCGAAAAGATGATGCCTGCAACAGTAATTTTTCTGTTTTGCAATCCTTCAATCGTTAATAATGTATGGTTAATACTTCCTAAATAATGACGAGAAACCACAATCACTTTATAGTCTTTTTGGATTAAATCAACTACACAATCGTTGTCGTTTAGCGGAACAAGAATTCCACCTGCGCCTTCAATTACAAGGTGATTGTTGGTTTTTGGTTCTGTTATTTTATTTAAATCGACAACAATTCCATCGAGCTGTGCAGCATAATGTGGACTTGCTGGTGTGTTCAATGCATAAGCATTAAGATGGAATTGGGATTTAGTATTTGATATTTGGGATTTAACTTTGTGTGTATCACCAAAGTCTAAATCTCCGGCTTGAATAGGTTTCCAATAATCGGCTTGCAATGCTTCAACTACTATAGCAGAAGCTACAGTTTTGCCGACATCGGTTCCGATTCCAGTAATAAATAGTTTCATTTGTGAATTTTATTGTTTTATTATAGGTCAAATGTAATCGCAATATTCTGCTTCAGTTTAGAGTGTTTGTAATGGCGATTTCATTTAATCAAATTCGTATTTACAGTTTTGACATTTGTATTTATGCTTTGCATAGATTGGGAACAGACTAGAAATCCACGAAAACAAAAATGCTAAAAAGGTTTTCCAGTCTTTGATTGACGTTACCATATCAACTTGTTCGGCACCACATTCCGGACATTTTAAAGGTTGATTATCATCATCTACAGAAAAGAGACTCACATCACCCAGGACTTCATTGGCTTTATCAAAATCTTCAGTTTTGACAAACATTTTCACACCGCCAACCGCATTGCTGTATAACGGATTGGAATCGACAATATTGTTGTCTCTCAAAAAAACTTCAATCCCCTGGCTTTCTAATTTACCTTGATAAATGATAGCTTCACTTGAATATTGAAATCGGCGTAAAAATGTAAACTTTTCTTCTTCCATAACTTAAAAAACAAAAGTAGCTAACAATTCCAAGACTTTAGAGATTTCATTTCCCGAATTATAACTATGCAGACAAAACCGCAAACGTTCCTGACCTTCGGGAACTGTTGGTGACAAAATTGGTTTGACATCAAAACCTTTTTGTTGAAGTTGATTTGCAATATTTTTCACTCTCTCATTACCCGGAATGATAGCGCACTGAATCGCAGATTTACTATAGACAAACATAGGTTTCAATCCCAATCGCATTTTTTCCTGATTGAACAAAATGATGTTAGTCTTTAATTGTTCAAGAGCTTCCATTTGCTGTTTCAAACAGCTGTACGATTGCAAAACAGTGGCTACAGCGTGAGGAGAAAGTCCTGTGGAGTAAACAAAACTTCGTGCAAAGTTGACTAAATAACTTTTTAATTCAATACTTCCTAATACCGCTGCTCCATGACAACCCAAACCTTTTCCGAAAGTCATAATTCGGGCAAAAACCTTGTCTTGCAATCCTAAACTTTGGACTAATCCTTCGCCTTGTTCGCCAAAAACTCCGATTGCGTGTGCTTCGTCAATAACTAAATAACAATGGTATTTTTCGGAAAGATTTGTTAGTTCTTCCAAATTTGGAGAATCACCATCCATAGAAAAGACACTTTCTGTTGCTATGTAAACTGTTGTCGGTTGTTGGTTGTCGGTTGACTGTTGGAATTTCGTGATTACTTTTTCTAATTCTTCTAGATCATTATGCCCAAATTTAAAAGACTTTGCATTACTCATTTGAATTCCGTCGCGGATGGAAGCATGACATAATTCGTCATACAAAATGATATCATTCCGTTGTGGAACTGCGCTAAAAAAACCAATATTAGCATCGTAACCCGAATTGAAAATGAGGGCGGTATCAGCTTGATGAAATTGGGCAATAATGTCTTCAGCTTCATTATATAAAACATGATTTCCCGAAAGGAGACGCGAACCTGTTGCGCCATTTACTTTTATATTTTTATCTAGCAGCAATTGATGTGTTTCGTGAAAGATAGTTTCGTTTTTGGCAAAGCCAATGTAGTCGTTGGAAGCAAAATCGATTAGTGAGTTTGAAGAAGGAAGTGATCGTAAAGCATTTTGTTCTTCACGCAGTTTTAGTTTTTTTTCTAATGATTTAGGCAATTTTTCCATCTTTCAAAAATAAGCAACTTTTATAAAAAAGAATTTAATTAAATTGATAATTTAAAGCATAGAATTGAAGAATATTTATAAATTTGGCAACCTAAACCTATAAAAAATGAAAAACATTTATGTTTCAATGATTTTGGCGTTAGTAAGTCTAACTTCTTTTGCTCAATCAAAAAACGTCTGGAAATCAATTAATGATTCAGAAGTAACTTCTCAAAACAAAATCAGAAGAAATTCAAACCCAAGAAATTTCGAATTATTCCGATTGGATTTAAATTCACTAAAAGCAACACTACAAAATGCTCCAATGCGAGATAGTAAAGTCATGTCTAAAGTTATTATTGAGTTGCCCAATGCAGAAGGACAACTTAACCATTTTAGAGTAGTTGAAACCCCATGTATGGAACAAGCTTTGGCACTAAAATACCCTATGATAAAAACTTATGCTGCCCAAGGAATTGAAGACCCAACGGCTGTTGCACGATTTTCTGTTACGCAATTTGGATTGCATAGTATGACGTTATCCGGAGAAAAGAGCACTGTTTTTATAGATCCCTATACTGAAGATAGAAATACTTATATCGTGTATGCCAAAAAATCTTTGGAGAGAAATGGAAATGATTTTATGTGTTTAACAGAACAGGGAATAGATTTACCATCTTTAGAAGAAAAGCAAGATAAAAATTCAAATGTTGTATTAAACATTAATGATAGAAAATTACGAACATATCGTTTGGCCCAATCTTGTACTGCGGAATATGGAAATATTTTTGCAGGTAACGGTACTGACGCCCAAAAAAAAGCCAATATTCAAGCTCAAATGACTATTACGATGACTAGGGTTAATGGGATTTATGAAAAGGATTTATCTATTACTATGGTTTTTATTGCAAATAATGATCAGTTGATTTATTATGGGAGTAACGCTGCTGATCCATGGAATGGAGAATTTAATACACAAACTGGATTTACAATAGACGAGACAATTGGTTTTGAAAGTTATGATATCGGACATAATTTTAATACTTCTGGTAGTGGTAATGCAGGATGCATCGGTTGTGTTTGTAGTACGAATTCTGATCCAAGCTCTGGGTTTCACAAAGGAACTGGAATGACAGGTTCTAATAATCCAACAGGAGATGCTTTTGATATAGATTATGTAGCACACGAAATGGGACATCAGTTTGGAGGATTTCACACGCAAAGTAGTTCAGGATGTCGTTCAGGAAGTGGTTTAACCGAAGTGGAGCCAGGTTCTGGTTCTACTATTATGGGATATGCAGGAATTTGTCCAACAAATGTTCAAAACAATAGTGATGATTATTTTGGATATGTGAATATTAGAGATATTTCGGCCAACATTAAGAATGGAACTAGTTCTTCATGTCCACAAATAACTGATTTTGTCAACAATCCTCCAACCGCCAATGCAGGAATTGATTATGTTATTCCTAAATCAACTGCCTTTATGTTAACAGGTACAGCTTCAGACCCTGATGGAGATGCTATTACGTATAATTGGGAACAAAATGATCCTAGTAATCCAAATTCTGCTTCGGCACCAACAGCTACAAGAGCTGTAGGACCAATGTTTAGATCGCGTCCTAGTTCTACTTCGGCTGTACGATTTATGCCTGCTTTAGCCACAGTTCTATCGGGAGCAACTTCCAATACTTGGGAAGTTTGTCCTTCGGTGGCAAGAGATTTAAATTTCTCATTTACAGTTAGAGATAATAAAGCGGGAGGCGGGCAAACAGCATCAGACCTTATGAAAGTTACGGTTAATGGAACTGCTGGACCATTTCTAATTACAACTCCTAATACAGCTGTCAGTTGGGCTGCAGGATCAACTCAAAGTGTAACTTGGGATGTGGCAGGCACTACTGCAAATGGAGTTAATACAGGTTTTGTAGATATTTATTTATCGACAAATGGAGGAAGTTCATTTCCGATATTAGTAGCTAGTAAAGTACCAAATGATGGTTCGGAAATAATATCAATTCCGAATAGTGTAGGTACTCAAAATAGAATAATGGTAAAAGGATTTAATAACATTTTCTATGATGTTTCTAATACTAATTTTACGATCACAGCTCCTACAGCCGCTTTCTTGCCAGCGTTTAATGGTGTAGCTGGCGAACAAAATAAACCTATTTGTACAGGAAATTCCGCTTCTTATGTTATAAATTATTCCGCTTTAGCAGGATTTTCAGGTACTACTTCTTTCAGTGCCACAGGAAATCCATCGGGAACAACAGTTAGTTTTTCACCAACAACAATTAGTGCTAATGGTACAGTTACGATGACTGTTTCTAACACAACTGCTGCTTCACCTGGATTTTATACCTTAGCTGTTACGGCAACCTCGGGAGCAACTTCTAAAGTTATTAATTACTATTTAGAATTATTTAATTCTGCTTTCCCAGCCATGTCGTTAACATCTCCAGCTAATTTAGCTACGGGTATTGCAACTACAGCAACTGTAATTTGGGCTGCAAATTCTAATGCTTCTTCTTACGATGTTCAATTGGCTAATGACGCTTCCTTTGCGGTTGTTTTAAATACCATTACAACAAGCACAAACAGTTATACATTTACGGGGCTTAATCAAACCAGTAATTATTTCTGGAGGGTATTGCCTAAGAACGTTTCTTGTTCAGGAACCTATAGTTCCCCATTTAAATTCACAACGGGTCAATTAGCATGTGCAGATTTTAATTCGACTAATATACCATTAACTATTTCTGCAACCGGTACACCAACCATCAACTCAACATTGAACATTCCTTCAGGGGGAACCATTAATTCTATTCGAGTTAAAATGAATGTAACACACAGTTGGATTAATGATTTAGTGGCTACTTTAATTAGTCCAACTGGGACCCAAATTAATTTATTTACAAACCCCTGCGTAAGTGATGCGATAGAAGATATTGATGCTACTTTTAGTGACAATGGAATTGCGATAGTTTGTGGAAATAATCCTGGAATTTCAGGAACTGTATTGCCAAATCAGTCATTAAGTGGATTGACAGGTCAAAGTTCAACAGGAACTTGGACGCTTAGAATTAGAGATGCCTATAACGAAGATGGAGGCGCTTTGAATAGTTGGGGTTTGAATATTTGTACTGTTTCAACAGCGCTAGCAATAAGTGATACTACATTAACCAATTTTGTAATGTATCCAAATCCAAATAACGGAACGTTTACTATCAATTTTGAGGCAGAAAACACCAATCCAGTAGAGGTAAGTGTCTATGATTTAAGAGGAAGAGAAATATATACCAGAAGTTATACTAATCAATCTCTTTTTAATGAGTCTATAGATTTAGGAGCTATTCAGTCGGCAATATATTTGTTAAAAGTTAAAAACGGAACTCGTTCTGTAACTAAGAAAATAGTAGTCGATAAATAAAATCAATTTGTACTCTAAAAATTAAAAGTCCAGCTTTAAGTTGGACTTTTTTATAAACGATATCTACTAACCCAGATTACCTCACTGAGATAATATCGGTTTTGGTGTTTAGTGAATTTCATTTGTAACGGCATCTATTTTATAAAGTGGAAAGCTGGAAACAGCACCTAATAAAAAAGCCCAACATTACTGTCGGGCTTTTTTCTTTTATTTCTATTGTATTAATCTGCTAATACAATTACTTTATTGTCTTTCATTTCAATAGTTCCTGAATTGATTTCTAAAAGGTAGTTTTGGTCGTTTATTTTGGTAAACTTATCTTCTACTTCTTTTTTGATATCAAAACTCGCTGCCTCAATTTTTACTACACCGTGTTTTAAAATAGAAACTATTGGTGCGTGGTTGTTTAATATTTGAAACGAACCTACTTCACCAGGTAAAGTTACCGAGGTAACTTCTCCTTTAAATAATGTTGCTTCTGGGGATACTATTTCTAAAATCATATTTATTTAGTTAATAGTTGATGGTTGATGGTTGATGGTTGAAATCTAACAACCAACAACTGACAACCGACAACCAATTACGCTTCCGCTAACATTTTTTCTCCAGCTTCGATAGCTTCTTCAATTGTACCTTTAAGGTTGAAAGCAGCTTCTGGCAAGTGATCTAATTCACCATCGATAATCATGTTGAATCCTTTGATTGTTTCTTTAATATCAACCAATACTCCAGGAATACCTGTAAATTGCTCCGCTACGTGGAAAGGTTGAGATAAGAAACGTTGCACTCTACGTGCTCTTGATACTGATAATTTATCTTCTTCAGATAACTCTTCCATACCAAGAATCGCGATGATATCTTGAAGTTGTTTGTATTTTTGAAGTATCTCTTTTACTCTTTGTGCACAGTTATAGTGGTCGTCACCTAAGATTTGAGCCGTTAAAATTCTTGAAGTAGAATCCAATGGATCCACTGCAGGATAAATTCCAAGCTCAGCAATTTTACGAGACAATACTGTTGTTGCATCTAAGTGAGCAAATGTTGTTGCCGGTGCCGGGTCAGTTAAGTCATCCGCAGGAACGTAAACCGCTTGTACTGATGTAATCGAACCTTTGTTTGTAGAGGTAATTCTTTCTTGCATCGCACCCATTTCTGTTGCCAATGTTGGTTGGTAACCTACCGCAGATGGCATACGACCTAGTAACGCCGATACCTCAGAACCTGCTTGAGTAAAACGGAAAATATTATCAACGAAGAATAGTACGTCTTTCCCTTGGTCTGAACCAGCTCCATCACGGAAATACTCAGCGATAGATAAACCTGAAAGGGCAACACGTGCTCTTGCTCCTGGTGGCTCATTCATTTGTCCGAAAACGAAAGTAGCTTTAGACTCTCTCATTCCTGGTTTATCTACTTTAGATAAATCCCATCCTCCATTTTCCATAGAGTGCATGAAATCTTCACCATATTTTATAATTCCTGATTCCAACATCTCACGAAGTAAATCGTTTCCTTCACGTGTTCTTTCACCTACTCCTGCGAATACTGAAAGTCCACCGTGACCTTTAGCGATGTTGTTAATCAATTCTTGTATCAATACTGTTTTACCAACTCCAGCTCCACCGAACAATCCAATTTTCCCTCCTTTTGAGTAAGGCTCAATCAAATCGATTACTTTAATTCCAGTAAATAATACTTCGGTAGAAGTTGATAAATCTTCAAATTTTGGAGCTTGTTTGTGGATTGGCATACCATTCGCTCCGGCTTTTGGTAAATCTCCTAAACCATCAATGGCATCACCAATTACGTTGAACAAACGTCCGTAAACATCTGGACCAATTGGCATTTGTATTGGAGCACCTGTAGCATTTACAGCAGTTCCTCTACTCAAACCATCTGTTGAGTCCATAGAGATTGTACGAACGGTGTTTTCACCAATATGTGATTGCACTTCAAGTACTAATATTGAACCATTTTTATTAATGATTTCTAATGAGTCATAGATTTTTGGTAGTTCAACATCTTTAGTATCAAATACTACGTCTACTACGGGTCCAATGATTTGGGAAACTTTTCCTATTGCTTTTGACATTGTTTATGTATTTATTAAATAGCTGTTTAGGTTTGAATAAAACATTCTTTTTTCAGAGCGCAAAGATAATTTTTATAACCCGAATAATCAATAATTATTTTATAAAAAAAAGAAGATTTTTTGAATAGCGATTAAAACAAAAAACCATCCCAATTAATTGGGATGGTTTTATATAGTAAATCTAAAATTTTCTAAAGTGAACTCGGAAATAATATTCTGTATTGTCCTAAATTGACTCCTTTGAAGTTTGAACCATAAGTTGCGTTAATAGCTTCTAAGAATTTATTAGCAATTAAAGCATATCCTTTTGGACTTGGATGAATTCCATCAAGAGAGAAAGAATTTCCGGTAACATAAGCAGAAGTCATTGTATATCCGTTATAAACCAATCCTCCAGTTGCTACTTGATTTAGAGCTGTATTAGCATCTACAAAAGCTAATCCTTTACTATTTGCTAATGCTAAAATAGTCGCATTATAAGCATCTGTAGCCGTTTTAACTTCAGCTGTTTCACTTGCTGTTAAAACTGCGCCATCTTGTAATGGAAATGATACACCCCTCACATTAAATGGTGATGGGGCGCCGGATTGGATATTATTAGGAGGTGAAATTAATCCACGAGTGGTTAATAAGATGTAATCTTTAGAACCAGCTGCATTACTAGCATGTCTAGCTTGTCCATAGATACTGCCTAGATATGCTGCTGTTGTAGGTCCAAGAACTGGAGTTAAAGCAGCAGTTATTTGTGTAGAAATATTTGGTAATGACTCATCTATTATTAAAAGTGGATTCGCCTCAATAGTTGCCGGATTACCATCATCTGTTGCTAAAGTTACAAAACGCGGTGGTAGTAAAGCTCCTGCTAGAGCAGAATTGATTCCGCCAAACAATAAATTTAATTGACCGGCATTAGCGGCAGGTAATCCTGGAATAGGATTTGTTGGAACTGAAGTAAAGAATGGAACTGAAGTAACATAAGGAATATTTGCTACAACTCCTTTTGCACCACCGGCTGTTAATTGGTTTACTAAAGTAGAATAAACACTTGAAAACACACTAGGATCAGTAATATCATTTCCGCCATAAGTTGCAGGATTTATATTTCCTAATTGATTTGTTCCAGTTCCTCCAGAAGTAGCATATGATAGCACATCGTTATTTCCAATCCATAATGAAAAGAAAGTAGGAGATTGGGCAACAGCATCAGCTAAAACAGTTGTTCCTGGACTTGATGCGAAACGAACAAAATAAGGATTTGATGCCCCTGAAGCTACTCCTGCTAAATTTCCGTAACCTGGCGCTACCAAATGAAAACTTTTTGCTCCAGGAACTCCCATATTGTTATATGGTCCAGTCAAAATATTGCTTACTTCCGTAGTTGTTGCGCCTGAAGCAGGTGTTGGAATATTTCCTGGTGCCAAATATAAACGAGGCCCTTGAATTTGAAATCCGCCTAATAATAAACCTCCTACGTTATCATTCATAAATGGGGTTCTGAATTCTCCTCCTCCAACTAATGCAAATCGTTGTGAAAGAATATTTGGATAGGAACCTTCCTGGCCAGCAATAAATAGAGCACCATCACTAAACCCTGCTGTTAATGAATTGCCTAAAGAAACATATTTTGAAAAATCCGCTGTTCCTGCCGTTAGTGGCAAACCGTCTGATGAATTAGTATCTATTCCAGCTTCATCATCACTACTACATGCTACAAAGGTTAACGAAACCAATAATAGCCATTTGAAATTTTTTATCATAACTTTTAAATTATATATATTGTTATTGATTATTATGGATTAATTGTTATTGAAGCAAACCATTGTTGTCCAATAGCTCCAGCTCCGATTACTTGGATATAGTCTTCTCCAAATAAATTGGTAGCTCCTACTTTTAAAACAGATTTTATTGTTGGAATAGCATAATTGATTTGAGCGTCAAAAACTAGGTTCTCTGGAACCATTCCATCAGCAAATGAAGCTTGCCACAAATATTCACTATTATATCTTAAGTTGGTATTGAATCCGAAGTTTTTAAACAATTTTTGATTTCCTAACGACGCTTTTACTCTGTGTTTTGGAGTGTTAAAACTTGGAATAAAACTTGGATCTTTTGCTTGGTCAAATGTGAATTCAGCATAATTATAATTAGCACTTAATTCAAAATCTTTATACACTTTTTTAGACAAACCGATACCGAATCCTAAAGAAGTTACTTCTGTTTTAGAGTTGTTGTACACTTGGTATACCCTTCTATCACCATTTGAGATAGCCGCAACTGGAGCATAAGTTGCCAAGTTAGCAGGGTCAAATGTATTCACATCACCATAATAAGGAGTCATAACTCTTGATTGATTCAAGAAGTCATTGTAAATATTATAATATCCTGTAATATCCACTGTTAAATCATTATTAATAACCGAACGATAACCAACATCAAATGCTTGTACTCTTTCTGGTTTAACTAAATCAATTTCGGCAACATCTAGAAGTGCTGCTGCGGTTGGTAATGGTTGTCCCGCTGCAACTGCTGCAGAAAATGCTTGTACAGATGTTAAAGTAAACGAGTTGCCATATGCTTCAACTCCTGATAATGTAGCAGTAGCATTACCACCGTTAATTGCTTGTCCTGCTGCACTCACAGGTAATGTTTCAACAAATCTTGTTAAGTTGTCCGCTGCAGAACCAATCAAAGCGAATGGTCCTAAATCCAAACCAATATAAAGGTCTTGAGTAGTCGGGTTTCTAAAACCAGTTTGATAAGACGCTCTGAAATTATGTTGTTTTTTATCTCCGGCAGAGTAAACAAATGATACTCTTGGCGAGAAAAACCCGTCAAAAAGCTGCGCTTTATCATATCTAACTGACCCAGTAAATTTTAATCGATCGTCTTTCATGAACTTTTTCTGAATTTGCGCATACGCTCCAAATTCACTATATCTAATTGGGCCATCAAAATCAGTAAAAATAGTTCCGTTAGAATTTAATTCATATTGTCTTGCAGATCCTCCAAGTTGAATTTCAGCAAATTTGATTATATCTTTAAAATTATAATTCACATCACTGTGATATATTTTAGATTGGTCTTGAAATCTAGAACCAGTTGTTAAACTAGGGTCAGCAGAAATAGTTGCTAAGGCATTATTAAACTCAGGAGTTCCTGGTAAAAATCTACCATTATCTGCAGTCGCTCTACCTGCTGCATGCGCTTGGTCTGGGGTTAGTCCTCCGGTAATTGCTCCAAGAAAGCCTGCGGCATATTGTCCAAACCATGTTCTGTCATCTTTCCATGCTCTGTTAACATTCCATGCAGCAAAACGCATATCGTATGAATCTCCTGCATTTTCAGCTGTTATATAACCTCTTGCAAAATAATTTTTTCCTTTGAATTCTAGTCTTGTTTGATTCATAAAGAAGTTTTTCAAGGAATATCTATTGGCTCCTTGATAAATAGTATTTCCTAAACCAACTTTATGTTGGAAAATGATTTCATTATCATCAGCCCATGGTTTAAAGTGTAGAGAGAAATCTGCTTTTACGCTTTTTACTGTATTATCATTTAAATCTTGCTCTCTGTAACCTGTTCTGGCTACATTATAATTTGGTAATAAATTAACAGCGGCAGGAGAAATCAAACCTGCAGCCGCCAAGCCAACACCGACACTTTTTAAGTTAGTAGAAACCTCATCTCCGTATAAATTCAATCCATCATAGTTTGGATTTACTGATGAACCAGTGTTGTTAACCGTTAAATCTCTTGTGTCGCCAGCAATCCATTCAGTAGCTCTTAAGAATGAGAAGTTAGCTTTCGCTGCAAAATGAGGTGTGAAAGCATGAGCAGCTCTAAGACCAAAATCCCAATAATCATTCGTTCCTGCAATTTCTTGCGTTGTTTGACCGTATTTAAAGTAGAAGCTTAATCCTTGATTAGTAAACGGACTTTTACTGTTCATGAACATGATACCGTTAAAAGCATTCGCGCCGTATAATGCTGAAGATGCTCCCGGAAGAAGTTCTACGTTTGCTACATCTAATTCAGAAAGTCCAATTAAATTACCTAAGACAAAGTTCAAAGCAGGAGAAGAGTTATCCATACCATCAACTAGTTGCATAAATCTTGTATTTGCTACCGTTGCAAAACCTCTTGTATTAACGGATTTGAATCCTAAACTACTCGTATTAAAATGCACTTCTTTAAGGTTTTCTAATCCATCGTAGTAACTTGCTGCTGTAGTACTTTTAATTTCTTTTAAGCTCATTCTTTCGATAGTTACCGGAGATTCTAAAACTCTCTCAGGAGTTCTAGATGCAGATACTACAATTTCATCAAGCTTGGTTTCTTCATCAGATAAAACTGCAACAATCTTTTGATTGTTTGATGAAACACTAACTTTTTTTGCCCCAAAACCAACGCTTGAAATTTCAAGGTCGAATGGTGGTTTTTTGTTAGTTGTTAAACTAAAATTTCCATCGCCATCCGTTACTGTACCTGCGCTATCGCCAGCTACTTTAACATTGGCACCAGGAATTGGTTCGTTCTTACTGTCTTTTACCGAACCCGTTATTGAAGTTTGCGCATAGGTTATGCCGCAAAAAAACAATGAAACGATAAATAAATAAATCTTCATTTGGTTATAATTTTGTTGGTTTAGGTAGCCAAAGTACAAATATTTCTTTTAAATTATCAAAAACATAGAGGGAATTTTATTGATACTTTAATTTAAGCCCAATTTATCAACATTGCATAATTTATGATATTTGTATTGAATTGAGATATTTATTAAAAAAATACTATGCATACATACAAAATCAAATAAAAATTTAAAAATCGTAACACATTTAACAAATAAAGCGAGAAAATATCTCGCTTTATTATTACAATCATTATTTATTTTAATAATTATTCCACCGTAACCGATTTTGCCAAATTTCTTGGTTGATCAACATTGCAACCTCTCATTACTGCAATATGATAGGATAATAATTGCAATGGAATCGTTGTTATCAGTGGGGATAAGGCATCAGATGTTTCTGGAATTTCTATAACGTGGTCGGCTAATCCTTTTACCTGTGTATCGCCTTTAGTAACAATGGCTATAATCTTTCCACTTCTTGACTTAATTTCCTGAATATTACTTACCACTTTATCATAATGCCCTTGTTTTGGAGCAATAACAATTACAGGCATTTGTTCATCAATCAAGGCAATTGGCCCGTGTTTCATTTCTGCTGCAGGATAACCTTCTGCGTGAATGTATGATATCTCTTTAAGTTTCAAAGCACCTTCAAGAGCAACCGGAAAATTATAACCTCTTCCAAGATATAAGCAATTGGTTGCGTCTTTAAATTTAGCAGCTATTTCTTTGGCTTTTTCATTAGTTGATTCTAATGCTTCGGTTACTTTTTCAGGGATAACTTCTAATTCTTGTAGATATCTATGAAAGTCAGAATTTGATAATGTTCCTTTAGCTTTTGCCAAACGTAAAGCTATCATAGTTAATACGGTTATCTGAGTTGTAAATGCTTTCGTTGATGCTACACCAATTTCCGGTCCGGCATGAGTATAAGCTCCTGCATTGGCTTCTCTAGAAATAGAAGAGCCAACAACATTACAAACTCCGAAAACAAAAGCGCCTTTTTCTTTTGCTAATTTAATTGCAGCTAAAGTATCAGCTGTCTCACCAGATTGTGATATGGCAATGACAACATCATTTTTATTAATTATTGGATTTCGGTATCTGAATTCAGAAGCGTATTCTACCTCTACTGATATTCTTGCAAATTCTTCTATCACATATTCTGCAACTAATCCGGCGTGCCATGAAGTCCCACAAGCCACAATAATTATTCTTTCGGCATGAAGAAATTTTTCTAAATTATCCTCAATACCTGCCATTTGAATAATTCCCTGATTAGCTAATAATCTTCCTCTATAAGTGTCTTTGATTACATTAGGTTGTTCGTAAATTTCTTTAAGCATGAAGTGTTCATAACCGCCTTTTTCAATTTGCTCCAAATTCATTTGAAGTTCCTGAATATAAGGATCAACTAAAGAGTCGTCTTTTATTTTTCTAATTTTTAGAGGTTTGTGTAATCTAACGATTGCCATTTCTTCATCTTCAAGATAAATGGCATTGGAAGTATATTCAATAAAAGGGGAGGCATCAGAAGCTATAAAAAATTCGTCTTCGCCAACTCCTATTGCAATTGGACTTCCTAATCTTGCTACAATAATTTCGTCTGGTTTTTCTCTGTCAAAAACACAAATAGCATAAGCTCCAACAACTTGGTTTAAGGCAATCTGTACGGCTTTTCCAAGTTTAACATTCTCTTTCTTTTTTACGTCTTCTATTAAGTTTACTAAAACTTCAGTATCCGTATCTGATGTAAATGAATAGCCTCTTTTTAGTAATTCTTTTTTTAACGGTTCATAATTTTCGATGATTCCATTGTGAATAATCACTAAGTTTCCTGAATTAGAAACATGTGGGTGTGAATTGATGTCATTTGGGACGCCATGAGTAGCCCAGCGAGTATGTCCCATTCCTATTGTAGCTTTAGAGGAAACCATGTCCTTCGATTTCTCTTCAAGGTCAGAAACCTTCCCTTTAGTTTTAGAAATTTTAAGGTTTTTGCCATCACACAACATGATTCCGGCACTATCATAACCTCTATATTCTAATCTTTTTAACCCTTTTATTACAATTGGGTAAGCTTCTCTATATCCGATATAACCAACAATTCCACACATAACAATAAATATTAATTAGGTTTTGTATAATAAATTTTAAGTTTTAATTTTTTGCCTTCTGGTAAACTTGTGGAAGTAGCGCCAGTTCCATATAATATGGTTCCTAACGGGCTCAAAACAGACATTGTTGGTGCGCTATTCAAGTTACTGTTTGCATTTCTTAATTTAGAAAAACCAACAATGTTAATGTTTTCGGTTACCGATAATCCTAAACGAACATTAGTAGAATCATTTTTGATTAAATTTCTAACATAATTTGTTATTCTTAAACTGTATTTGTATCCTTTTTCAGTTATTAAATCCGTAGTTTCATCTTTCTTTTGTTTTGTAATACTCCCGTTTTTATTTAACAGTATTCCTCCAAAAATAAATTTATTGCGTTTTGGGAAATTACCATCAGCTGTAAAATCAAATGTATAATCTAATAATATATTTTTATTGGTTAAATCATAAAGATAAATTCTATTTGGTTCAACCGTCTTGCTATCAGACATATTTGTTGCCGATTTATCTATGTAAAAAGTTAGATTCGCTTCGTTAATTAACCAACCATTATATTTAATATCATCAATCTCATCTGAAATACCATTTGGACCGGTTAAAATATATTTGGGATTTGTAACGCTAATAGGAAGATTTTCGTTAAAGCTATCATTTTTTACATACCCTTTTAAATCGGTTGAACCAAACAAATCAATGTAAGATATTGATCCTTCTCCACCTTTTAAGTAAAGTCTGGATGCTTCGTTAGAACTATTGGCTGCATTTAAGTACTCTGCATTTTCATTGGAGTTTTTCAATAAGCTAATGGTGTTTCCTGATAAATTTAAAGGGAATGATTTACTTACTCGTTCTTTTTTATACTCGTTTATTGTAGTAGTTGCTGGATTGTCTTTGGTTATTTTATCTTCTTTGTAAAAAATAGTTATTTTTCCTGCTCTGAAATTAATCATGGCCATGTTACCAGGATTTCCGTTTTCAACTTTAAAATATATGCCTCTAAAATAATTTTTAAATAGAGTATTATTAGCCAATTGACCACTTGGAGCATTTAATATTTTGTCATAAAAAACATCTGATCTTAGATGCAACCGCATTGAGGGAACACTTCTAGGTGCAGGATCTACAAGTGTAGTGCCATCTGCTTGATAAGTAGTTAATTTGTGTTCTCTTTTATCAAAATAAAACTCTTCATTTTCATTAGTATTGGCACTATTATTTAACAATACTGGAATTTTATTAGCATCTATTACACTGTTTTCATCTGTATAAAATAACTGTTGTTCCGTTAATGATTGATTAGGATCTAAATCTCTTAAAAAATAATTAGATTGATAAACACTTAACTTAAATTTTGAATTTAAAGTAGCAGTAGTTTGATCATAAGGTTTTTCTCCATAAATAGAATCTAAACGGTAGGTGTTTTTCCTTACTTCACTCTCTACAACAGTTTTTGTAAGCGTTTTAAAATAGGGTATATCCATAATTACGCTATCAATAACTGGAAGATCATCGTAAAGTTCGGTATTTGTATTATTAAAAACAGGATTTAGAGTTGAAAGTTCAACCTGAGTTACAAAGTTGGCAGTTGTAGTTCCAAATGCAGGGTTCGAATAAAAACCAAGTGCATTAATAGGCAAATTATTTGAAGCAATAGGCCCTAATTTTTGATTGTATGCTTTTACAGTAAATGTGCTGTCTACATCAAAACCAAAGTGATCATCCCCTACAATATCAGTGCCTAATTCATTAAAACCTTTATCGCAGGCTACGAAAATTATAGTTATTAATCCAACAATTAAAATTGGGCGTAAAAATGATTTTTTATACATAAATTTTTATTTCTTAAGAAAGCATACTCTTGTAAAAGTTCGTATATGCTTCAGTAAATTTATCTTTCGTGGCGAAAGATAAAAAAGGTTTTTCTGAAGATTCTATAAATTTTGTTAAACTTGCCGACACATTTTCAGATGCAATTATTACTCCATCTGAGTGTTTAACTGCTGCTTTGATAAGGTTTTCATAATTAGGCAATTCTAATTCCTGAATAGCATCATGAGGTACACCATCAAACTTTATTTTGTTTATCATTTCGGTATCTAAACTACCATCAAAAGACTGGCTATAAACTGAGGTTACTATTTTTGTTTCCGAAAATAAAGCTTCGTCTTTATAATAATGTTTCATATAAATTGGCAATAAACTCGCCATCCAACCATGAACATGAATAATATCTGGAACCCAATTTAATTTCTTAACAGTTTCTACAACGCCTTTAGCAAAGAATATCGCTCTTTCATCGTTATCAGGATACAACACACCTTCTTCATCACTGAAAGTGGCTTTTCTCTTGAAATACTCATCATTGTCTATAAAATAAACCTGAATTCTCTCTTTTGGAATAGACGCTA
>Ga0315907_10001594_pt1 | contig 30439 bp, 18 predicted proteins | sample LakEriMetagenome_3_FD_203525 | JGI IMG/M metagenome (GOLD analysis project Ga0315907, IMG submission 203525) | Freshwater fungal communities from buoy surface, Lake Erie, Ohio, United States - Buoy 12 MA123 | ecosystem: Environmental > Aquatic > Freshwater > Lake > Lake biofilm | place: USA...
GTCCATCAAACGTAACTCAAACAGCAGATGCAACAGTATGTGAGGCAGCAGTAACGATTGCAGTACCAGTAACAACTGATAACTGTAACGTATTGAGTGTAGTGAATGATTACAACACAACGAATGATGCAAGTGATGTTTACCCAGTAGGAACAACAACAGTTAACTACACGGTAACAGATATTCATACCAATACAAACACGACATGTTCATTCACAGTAACAATTACTGATGATGAAGATCCAATTGCAAATTGTAACAATTTATCTGTACAATTAGATAATACAGGAAATGCTACAATTACAGCTGCTCAAGTAAATAATGTTTCTACAGACAATTGTAGTATCAGTACAGTATCAATTAATACTTCAGCATTTACTTGTGTAAATGTTGGTGCCAATACTGTTGTCTTAACAGTAACTGATGTGAATGGAAATAGTTCTACTTGTAATTCAACAGTTACAATTATCGATACAGTTAAACCAATTGTAACTTGTTCAAATATTGCTCAAGTTGCTACAGGTGGTGCATGTAATGCATTGGTAACTGTAAACGTACCTTCATCAGATGCTTGTGGAATTGCATCTGTAACAAATACATTTAACGGAACAAATAACGCATCTGGTTCATACCCTGTTGGAGTTACGAATGTTACTTATACAGTAACTGATGTAAATAGTAATGTATCAACATGTTCATTTACAGTAACAATTACAGATAATCAAAATCCAATTATTACTTGTCCTTTAGCAGGAACGACTAATGTGAATGCTGATTTAGGAGTTTGTACTTATACTCAAACTGGAACGGTATGGAATGCAACAGGTACTGATAACTGTTCAACAGTAACATTATCTTATACTTTAACAGGTGCAACAACTGGTTCAGGAAGCAGTTTACAAAATGTTGTATTTAACCCTGGCAATACGACAGTTACATGGTTAGCAACTGACTTATCTGGAAATACTGCTACATGTAGTTATATTATTAATATAGTAGATCAAGAAAATCCAATAATATCATGTCAAGCAGATACAATTGTTGGAAATACAACAGATTATTGCAGTGGAAACCCAATATTCAATTTACCAACGGTAAGCGATAACTGTTCAATAGCTTCTTTAATTAGAACAACTGGTTTAGCATCAGGTGCTACGTTCCCAATGGGAGTTACAACACAAACATATGTTGTAACAGATGGTTCTGGTAATACAGCGACATGTTCATTTACAATAACTGTAATTGATAATCAAATTCCAACATTAATATGTCCTACTAATATCACGGCATTTAGTACATTAAATAACTGTGATAGAATAGTGAATTTCTCATTACCATTATTCTTAGACAATTGTCCAGGAGCAACAATGGTAAGAACTACTGGTCAAGCAAGCGGTTCTTTATTCCCTGTTGGAGTTACTACTGAAACATATGTTGTTACAGATGCAGTAGGAAATACAGCAACTTGTTCATTTACAATTACAGTAAATGATGCTCAATTACCTCAAATTGCTTGTCCTTCAAACATTACTGTTATGAGTACTCCTGGATTATGTGGTTCAGTTGTCAATTTCGCTACACCAGTTGGAACGGATAACTGTCCTTCTCCAATTACTACTTTAACTTCAGGGTTTGTAAGTGGAACATTATTCCCAATTGGAACTACAACTGAGACTTTTACAGTAACAGATGCTTCAGGAAATGCTAGAAATTGCTCATTTACAATTACGGTAACAGATTTATCTGTACCGACAATTACTTGTCCTTCAAATATTAGTGTTAATAATGACAATGGTATTTGTGGAGCAGTAGTTAACTTCATAGCTCCAGTAGGAAATGATAACTGTACAGGTTCTGTAACCACTCAAACTTCAGGTTTAGCATCTGGTTCTACTTTCCCAATAGGTACAACTAATCAATTGTTTACAGTAACAGATTTATCTGGTAATACTGCTAGTTGTTCTTTTACAGTATCAGTAGCAGACACAGAATTACCAATTCTTAGTTGTCCTTCAAATATTACTCAATCTAACGATCTTGGATTATGTAGTGCAATGGTTAATTTTACAAACATTACTGTAACAGATAATTGTCCAGGTTCTACTTTTGTCCAAACAGCTGGAATAGTTGATGGAGGTATTTTTCCTTTAGGAGCAACAACTGAGACATTCTTAGCTACAGATGCTTATGGAAATACATCAACTTGTTCATTCACAGTAACAATTACGGATACACAATTACCAACAATTGTTTGTCCAGCTAATATTACTCAAGGAAGTGATTTAGGTATATGTGGAGGTACTGTAAATTATGTAACACCTGTTGGAACAGATAACTGTTCGACAGTAACTACTACATTAACAGCTGGTCAAGTATCTGGAACTATTTTCAATATTGGAACAACAACGAATACTTACCAAGTAACAGATGGTGCAGGTTTAATTTCAACATGTTCGTTTACTGTAACTGTAAATGATACAGAAGCACCAGTGATAAACTGTCCTTCAGACACTACGATTTCAAATGTACCAGGACAATGTTATACTGATTTAACATATGCAGCGCCAGTAAGTACAGATAATTGTGGTATTGCAAGTGTAGTATTGACTTCTGGTTTGGTTAGTGGTTCTCAATTCCCATTAGCGACTACGACTGTAACTTTTGAAGCGACAGATGTAAATGGCTTAACATCTCAATGTTCATTTAATGTAACAGGTATTGATACTGAAGGGCCAGTCGTAATTTGTCCAAATAATATCTTGAAACCAGTTTTACCAGGTACTTGTGGTAATACTGCAAACTTTATAACACCGGTTCCTTCTGATAACTGTGGTGTATTATCGATGGTATTAACAGGATTAACAAGTGGTTCAATGTTCCCGGCAGGAATAAATACACAAACATATACAGTGACTGATATAAATGGTAACGTATCAACATGTTCATTCACAATAAATATTGTCGATAATGAATTACCAACAATTGCTTGTAATGGAGTAGATGGACATATAGAAACGGCATACACAAATAACTTATGTACATATGTACATTCAGGGTTAGCATGGGATGCTATTGGAACTGATAACTGTTCAGTGATCTATTCATACATTACAACATACAATGGAATAGATGATACAATTTCAGCAGCTACATTAAATGGTCATGTTTTTGATTTAGGAACAACTCAAGTTATATGGTCTGTTGCCGATCCAGCTGGAAATGAAGTGTTCTGTTGGTTTAATGTTGATGTATTAGATACAATAACACCAGTTATTACTTGTCCAACTCCAGCAACAGTGTCAACAAATAACGTATGTACATATGTTCAAAATACAAATGTATGGGATGCATTAGGAACTGATAATTGCCCAGTAAATACTACTTATAGTTTAACGGGTGCAACAACTGGATCTGGTTCAACTTTACAAGGAGTAACTTTCTTACCTGGATTAACGACTGCAACATGGACAGCTATGGATGCTTCAGGTAATTCAAGTACATGCTCTTATACAATTACTGTTTTCGACAGTGTTGCGCCTATCATAACATGTAATGTTTTAGGAATGCAAACTGTAAATACTGATTTAGCAAATTGTACATATGAAAATTTAAATCCATTATTTAACCCAACAGCTTCTGACAATTGTACTTTAGCAAGCGTTGTTGCAACATTATCAGGTGCAACTGTAGCTTCTACAAGTGATTTATTGAATGTGGTGTTTAATAAAGGAGTAACAAATGTAATTTGGACAGCAACAGATGCTGTTGGAAATTCTACAACTTGTTCTTTTGACGTTACAGTTATCGACAATGAATTACCTGTGATTGCTTGTAATTTTGTAGATACTTTAGATGTTTTTGTTGATCCAACAGTATGTAATAACACGAATACAAACCCGTTGTTAGATCCAACGATTACAGATAATTGTCATGCAGATGGAACGTACACTTTAAGTGGTGTTACAACAGGTTCTGGTTCAACATTAATGAATGTTGTATTTAATCATGGTGTAACAAGAGTTGATTGGACTGCAACGGATAGTTCTGGAAATTCTTCAAGTTGTTTCTTCTATGTTAATGTAATTGATAATGAAGCTCCAGCAACATTAGCAGTATTAGCACCAGTTTCATTCGAATGTACGGTAACACCTCCTACAGCAATTGATAACTGTGATAATGTTATAACTGGTACAACTACAACTGTATTTACACAAGGAGTTCATAACGTAACTTGGACATTTATTGATTTATCTGGAAATACTTCAACAGCAACTCAAGTTGTGACAGTGGATGACATTACAGCTCCAATTACTCCAGTGTTAGCTGATGTGATAGCAGAATGTTCAGCAACTGTATCGGTTATTCCTTCAGCTGTAGACAACTGTGTTGGAACAGTAAATGGAACAACATCAGATCCATTAACTTATACAGTTCAAGGTTCATATGTAATCACATGGTCTTTTGACGATGGAAATGGTAACATATCAACAACAACTCAGAATGTAATTATCAATGATATTACATCTCCTTTAATTTCAGCACCAATCGCAGTGAATGTTACTCCTAATAATGCAGGATGTACAGCAATAAATGTGAATTTAGGAACACCTATTTACAGTGACAACTGTACAGTAGATACTGTTTACAATGATGCTCCAACAGTTTATAACCAAGGAACAACTGTTGTAACATGGACTGTTGTAGATGAAAATGGTAATGCAACAACTTCAACGCAACAAGTTGTAGTCATGCCGGTAACATCAACAATAACTCCAGCTCCAGTTTGTGATATGTATACTGCGCCAGATAATACAGTTTATACTCAGAGTGGTGTATATACTGCAATTATTCCAAGTTATTATGGATGTGATAGTATCATTACTATAAATTTAACGGTTAATCATTCAACAACTTATACAGATGTTGTAAGAGCATGTGAAACTTACACTTCACCAAGTGGATTGTATACATGGACAAATTCAGGTACATATATGGATACAATTCCTAATGCAGTTGGATGTGATAGTATCATTACTACTATCTTGACAATAGATAGAATGCCTACAACAAATATGGTGACATTAACAAATAATTCATTATTTACAGCATTAGCTGACACAATTGAATACCAATGGGTAAAATGTGATAATGGATTTATTTGGGAAAATGGAAATGAGCAAACATTTACACCTTTGACTAGTGGAAATTATGCGGTTATATTAACTAATCATACATGTGTTGATACATCAGATTGTATGCCAATAGGATTAGATTTAATTGTACCACAAGTAATTTCTCCAAATGGTGACGGAGTGAATGATAAGTTTGAAGTAAATGGTATTTATGATTATCCTAACAATGTATTAATGATATACAACAGATGGGGTAATTTAGTATACCAAACACATGGATACAATAACGATTGGGATGGTAAAAATCTTGAGACTGTTGGAATAGGTGGAAACGACTTACCGGTCGGTACATATTTCTATGTGTTGGATTTAGGAAAAGAAGGAAATACTCCTGAACAAAACTTATTAAAAGGATACATTTATTTAACAAGATAATAGATTGTTGACCTTTCTGAAAAGGAAGGTCAACCCTAAAAAAAGAAGCGTATGAAAAAATTAATAACATGTTTAGTATTGCTAATGAATTTAGTAATAGCAAATGCTCAGCAAGACGCTATGTATACTCATTATTCGTTTAATATGTTAGCGATTAATCCAGCTTATGCAGGAAGTAGAGAAGTACTAACATTAACTGCTTTACACAGGTCACAATGGGTTGGATTTGAAGGAGCACCAGTTACGGATAATTTTACGATTCATGCACCATTGTTTAAACATAAAATGGGAATAGGTCTTTCTGCTTTAAATGATAAAATAGGTCCAGTAAACAATACTAGTTTTAATGCGAGTTATGCGTATAAAATTAAGTTTAAAATTGGAGGTCAATTATCAATGGGAATAAATGGTGGAATTAATTTATTACAAGCTAATTTAATAGGATTAACAGCTACTAATTATAGTGATGTAACAATAGCAAATAATACTAGAAATCAATTAACACCTAATTTTGGAGTTGGTTTTTATTTTACAAGAAAGAAATATTTTTTAGGTCTTTCTTCTCCGAAATTAATTAAAAATAAAATTGATCCTACAGCTCCATCAGGTTTAAGCTTAGAAAGAAGACATGTATATGTTACCGGTGGAATAGTATTAGGATTATCAAGAAATGTTGAGTTTAGACCGACAATGCTTGTGAAAATGACACAAGCAGCTCCGATTCAAACGGATTTGACGGCTATGTTTATTTTTAATAAAGTGTTAGAATTTGGAGGAATGTATAGAACAGGCGATGCTTTTGGGGTATTGTTAGGATATAATCTTGAAAACAATTTAAGAATCGGATATTCTTTCGATTGGTCACATGGAGTTCAAACAGCTCGAGTTAATGCAGGTAGTCATGAATTAATGTTAAGATATGATTTTATCAGTAAAACTAAAAAACGAATTGTTTCACCAAGATATTTTTAATAATTATTCAAAATCAAGTAAAATGAAAAGTGCTATTATATTAATTATATTAATGATAACTAGTTTTGGTTTTGGGCAGTTACAAAAATCAAAAACAGAGTTAAAAGGAGATAAATTGTATTTTATTTTTGCTTACCATGAAGCGATTAAAAAATATGAAAGAACAGAAAAAAAGAAAGATACGTTAACTTCAGAAGGTATCAGAAAACTGGCAGATTCTTATTTTAAAATTGGAGATTATAAAAATTCTGAAATTAGATATGCTGAACTTGTTAAAAAAACAGAAGCAACAGGAGATGACTTTTTTGCTTATGCAAACATCTTAAAAACGAATGGGAAATATGGTGATTCAGAGAAATGGATGCACTCATATTTTGATAAATCTCCAAATGAGATTAGATCAAAAACAAATCAAGTATTATTAAATAAAATTGAAGATTTAAAAAAAGATAGAGGGTTTTTTGCTTTAAATCAATTAAGTATCAATACTGAATTTCAAGAATTTGGACCCGCATATTATAATGATAGTGTCGTGTTTTCTGCAAATGCAATTCGACATGATGGAATGATTATTAAAAATTATATTTGGACGAATAAATCATTTTTGGATTTATTTATTTTTGATCCGAAATCAACTGATTCAATCTCCACTAAAACTGAATTTAGACCAAAGTTTAATAAAAAATACCATGAAGGTGCAGTATCTTTTACTTCAGATTTAAAAAGAATGTATTACACCTCAACAAATTATGATGAAAAGGCATTAGATGGAAGTTACAATCTTCAATTATATTGGGTAGATAAAAAAGAAGATAGCACTTGGAGTGAACCAATTTCTTTTGAATATAATGATAAAGAGTTTTCAGTTGGTCATCCATACATAACAAAAGATGGAGAAACGCTGTATTTCGCAAGTAACATGCCAGGAGGTTTTGGTGGTACAGATATTTATAAATGTAAAGCAACAAAAGCAGGTACATGGGGAAAACCAGTAAATTTAGGTCAGCACATTAATTCAGAAGGAGATGAATTATTTCCTTTTTTCCATGATAAAAAGCAAATCTTATTTTACTCATCAAATGGTTTATTTGGATTAGGAGGATTAGATATTTTTGCAACAACTCTTAAAGATGGCGAATTTGGAAAAGTAAATAATTTTGGTGCTCCTTTAAACTCACAATATGATGATTTTGGAATAATAATAGACTCTTTAATGAAAGAAGGTTATGTATGTTCTAATCGAATTACAGGAAAAGGAAGCGATGATATTTATAGTCTATCAATTTTAAAAGAATTAAACACGGAAGAATATATTCTAGAAAAATTAATTAATGGTGTTGTAAAGAATCCAGAAGGTAAACCAATACCAAATGCAAAAGTTGAAGTATATGATTTAAAAAATAAATTAATAGGCTCATTTACAACAAAAGCAGATGGGAAATTCACAATAAAAGCACAAGAAAATCAAGAGTATAAAATTCATACTTCTAAAGATTATTATGTTTCTGATACTTCAAATGTTTCTACTGTAACTGAAGAATTGTCAGTTTCAAAAAACATTACGCTTAACGTAAAAGAAGAGATTGTAATCATTGATAATGTTGCTTTTATCAAAGTTCAAACTATTTATTTTGACGTAAATAGTGCAGTACTTCGTGAAGACACTAAAGAAAAGATGGAAAATGTAATTCGAATTATGAATGAAAATCCAACGATGTCAATTGAGCTTGGTTCTCATACTGACTGTAGAGGTACTGAGAAATACAATATGAAACTTTCACAAGAAAGAGCTTTCAATTCTGCAGAATATATAAGAAAACACATTTCTAATCCAGATCGTATTCATGGTGTAGGTTATGGAGAAAGTCAGTTAGTTAATAATTGTCCTTGTGAGAAAAAAGTACTTTCTAGTTGTTCTGAGATTGAACACCAAGCAAATAGACGAACAGAATTTAAAATTATTAATAAAATAAATTCTGAAACAAACGGTCAGTAGTAAAATCAAATAATATTAAAAATAAGGAGTTTTGCTCCTTATTTTTTTGACTTATATTTTACAAAAATATTTATCCAAATAGATCTTCCAAATCGCATTATTAATGGTTGGAGAGTAAAAAGAATTGTAGATAATAATAAAAAAAATGGAATAACCTTCATTTCCAAATAAAGATAGAAGTAGGTTGTTAATCCAATTACTAAAAATGCAACGATAGGATAACTTGTCCAAAGTGAGCCTAAATAAAAGCCAGGTTCTATTTCAAAATCTTGTTTACAATTTGAACATTCTTTAGGCATATCCAAACTTTTTAAAAGTATATATGGACTTTTATGAGTAAATAAATCCCCTTCATGACAATTAGGACATTTCCAAAATACAATACTATGTAGCTTGTGCCCTTTACGAAGTGGATTTTTCATTTTTATTGTATTTCTGAATGAATTCCGTTCCAGAGATTAATTCTACATTCTAAAGCTCTTTTAGAATATTCAATTACTTCATTCCATTTATCTTCATCGTTTCCACATAATTCACCAATCATTGAAAGAGCCATTGGCCCGTGCTCACCTCCATCAACTTCTATATGTCTTTCCAAGTAATAAATTAATTTAGATAAATCGATATCTGAATTAGCATTTATATTTTTTACGATTTCAATAAACATATCTGGAATTAAATCTTCTCGACCAAATGTAAAAACACCAGCTATAATATGTAATTTATTTGTACTTATTGCTTCGAAAGTAAACTCTACAAATGCTTTTGTATTTTCATGAACTTGAATATTATTGAATGCATTTGAAACAGTTTGTTGTCCTTCTATCAAATGAATAAATGCCTCAATATTTTTAGTATCAGCTTTCATTTGAGTCATGGCATCGATATACATTTCGAAATGACTTTTAGGTTGGTTTAATTCATTCACATCTGTTTCTTCACCCAAAACAATTTCATTGATTAATCGCCTTGTTATAGGATTACCTTTTGGTGTCCATGGAATTGATACATTAGTTAAACCTATTTGAAGCGCTTTTAATAAAGACATAAAATCCCAAACAGCAAAGACATGAGATTCCATGAATTTTTGAATTGCATCAACTGATTTAATATCAGAATAAAGAGGATGATGAATTAATTGATTTCTTAATTCACTAATTTCATTTTCAAGTTTTTCAATATATGTCATAAAGTAAAAATCTATTAATCCTTATTTTTCAATAAATAATACAAATTTATAATTACAATTGCTCCGTTAGTTATAATTACAGGAATTGCAGATGATAGAACACCATATGATATAAATGCAGCGCATCCAAAAATATTTACAATTCTTAGTTTTTTAATATCTTTCATTAGGAAAGAAGTTAACACTAAAAATGAAGCAATATAACCAATAATTTCAGTTAAATTCATAGTAATAGTTTGTATGTAAAAAAGGCACAATTTAAAACTGTGCCTTTCGATTTATTATAAAGTTGAAATTCCTAATTCTTTCAATTGGTCAGCGTGAAGGGGTGATGGTGCATCAATCATTACATCACGTCCACTATTGTTTTTTGGGAATGCGATATAATCTCTAATTGAATCTGAACCGCCCATCGTTGCAACTAATCGATCTAATCCGAATGCTAATCCACCGTGTGGAGGAGCTCCATATTCAAACGCATTCATTAAGAATCCAAATTGAGCTTGAGCTTCTTCTTTTGTAAATCCTAATAAATCAAACATTCTTGATTGTAAATCTCTATCGTGAATACGAATTGATCCACCACCTAACTCAACACCATTCATTGCTAAGTCATAAGCATTTGCTCTTACTTTTCCTGGTTCTGTTTGAATTAAATGCATGTCTTCTGGTTTAGGAGAAGTAAAAGGGTGGTGCATAGCATGGTAACGATTAGAGTCTTCGTCCCATTCTAATAATGGAAAATCTAATACCCATAAAGGAGCAAATTCATTTGGATTTCTTAATCCTAATTCATTCCCCATGTGAAGTCGTAATTCATTCATTTGTTTTCTTACTTTATCCAAATCTCCAGATAAAACAAGTAATAAATCTCCAGCTTTAGCGTTTGCTTTTTCAGCCCATTTTGCTAATTCTTCTTCTGAATAGAATTTATCTACTGAACTTTTGAATGTACCATCTTCGTTACAACGTAAATAAACTAATCCTTTTGCTCCGATTTGTGGACGTTTAACCCAATCAGTTAAAGCATCTAATTGCTTTCTTGTATAAACTGCTGCTTGTTCTGCATTGATTGCTAAAATAGCTTCTGCATCATCAAAAACAGGGAAACCTTTCCCTTTAGTTAATTCAGTTAAATCAACGAATTCCATTCCGAAACGGATATCTGGTTTATCTGAACCATATTTTTCACTCGCTTCAGCATAAGTCATTCTTGGGAAAGCTCCTTCGAATTCAATTCCACGAACAGTTTTAAATAAGTGTTTGATTAAACCTTCGAATGTTTGTAAAATATCTTCTTGCTCTACAAAAGCCATTTCACAATCTATTTGTGTGAATTCTGGCTGTCTATCCGCTCTTAAATCTTCATCACGGAAACATTTTACGATCTGATAATAACGATCAAATCCAGAAACCATTAATAATTGTTTGAATGTTTGTGGAGATTGTGGCAATGCATAAAACTGACCTTCATTCATTCTTGAAGGAACAACGAAATCTCTAGCACCTTCAGGAGTAGATTTAATTAAATATGGCGTTTCCACATCTAAGAAATCTTGACTATCTAAATATTTACGAGTTTCTAAAGCAACTTTATTACGCAATCTTAATTTTTCTTGAACAGGATTACGACGTAAATCTAAATATCTGTATTGAGCTCTTAATTCTTCACCACCATCTGTATTATCTTCAATTGTAAATGGAGGTGTTTTTGCAGCATTTAAAATTGTAATTTCAGTAACTAAAATTTCAATTTCACCTGTAGGAATTTGATTGTTTTTACTTGAACGTTCAATTACTTTTCCTGTAACTTGAATAACAAATTCACGACCTAACTTAGAAGCTGTTGTTGCTAATTCAGCATTGTCTTCTGCATTAAATGCTAATTGTGTAATTCCATAACGATCACGTAAATCGATAAAAGTCATTCCACCTAAGTTACGAGAACGTTGTACCCAACCTGATAAGGTCACAGTATTTCCTATATTAGAAAGGCGTAATTCGCCACAAGTATGAGATCTATACATTTTTTCTTTTTTGATTTTACAAATGTAATCATTCAGTTAGAATTTAAACTTAATGAAAGTAGATATTCAAACTGAATAATTTAAAATAAAAAAAGGTGTCCATTAAGAACACCTATTAATAACAGTAATTATATTTTATAAAGGAATATTACCATGTTTTTTCATTGGTAATACTTCCGCTTTATTTTCTAACATTTTGAAGGCATTTATTAATTTGCTTCTTGTTTCTTCAGGAAGAATCACATCATCCACAAATCCTCTTTCAGCTGCTCTGTATGGATTGGCAAATTTTTCAGCATATTCAGCTTCTTTTTCTAACCATTTTTCTTGTGGGTCGTTTGCTTCAGAAATTTCTTTTTTGAAGATAATTTCGGCAGCTCCTTTTGCCCCCATAACTGCAATTTCAGCAGTTGGCCAAGCAAACACTAAATCGGCACCAATATTTTTTGAGTTCATTACATCGTATGCACCACCATATGCTTTTCTTGTAATTACTGTAATTCTAGGAACAGTTGCTTCTGAGAATGCATATAATAATTTAGCACCATGTGTAATGATTCCTCTCCATTCTTGATCAGTTCCAGGTAAGAATCCAGGCACATCTTCCAATACTAATAATGGAATATTAAATGAATCACAGAATCGAACGAAACGAGCAGATTTTCTTGAAGCATCTATATCTAAAACTCCAGCCATTGAAGAAGGTTGATTAGCAACAATACCAATTGTTTTCCCTTCTAAACGACCAAAACCTACAACAATATTTTTAGCATAATCTTCTTGTACTTCACGGAAACTATTATCATCAATGATACAATCAACCACTTTGCGAATGTCATAAGGTAAAGTTGAGTTTGCAGGAAGTATAGAAGTAATAGTATTGTTTTTCGAAGTATTAAATTCAAAAACAGAAGGTTTTGGAGCTAATTGATTTGCATTTTGAGGAATATAAGTCATGAAGTCACGAACTTTTTTCAAACATTCTACATCGTTTGAAGCAGTAAAGTGATTCACACCTGATTTTTCAGCATGTGTTTTTGCACCACCTAAATCTTCCGATGTAACTTCCTCATGAGTAACTGTTTTCACAACATTAGGACCTGTAACAAACATGTAAGAAGTTTCTTCAACCATGAAAACAAAGTCTGTCAAAGCAGGAGAATATACTGCACCACCTGCACAAGGGCCCATAATCACACTTATTTGAGGGATAACACCAGAAGCTCTTGTATTTCTGTAAAAAATATCGGCATAACCAGCTAAAGAAACAACACCTTCTTGAATACGTGCACCACCAGAATCATTTAAACCAATAACAGGTGCTCCATTTTTCATTGCTAAATCCATTACTCTACAGATTTTTTCTGCATGTGTTTCAGATAAAGAACCTCCTAAAACAGTAAAATCTTGTGAAAAAACATAAACCATTCTTCCATGAATAGTCCCATAACCCGTAACCACCCCATCACCAGGATATTTTTGTTTTTCTAAACCAAAATAAGTCGAACGATGCTCAACAAACATTCCGATTTCTTGAAAAGAACCTTCATCTAATAAAAGTGTTATTCTTTCACGAGCATTTAATTTACCTTGAGAATGTTGTTTATCAATACGAGCTTTTCCTCCTCCTACTTTTGAAGCTTCTCGACGGTTTATTAATTCAAGATTTTTGTCCATTATTGTTAAAGTTTATGTCCATTTGGATAATGTACGCAAAGATAAACTTTATTCATTAATACAAAATTTTGAAAAAAGAATATTAATAAATAAATCCTAAATATATAAGATTAATTATTTGCTAATTTATTTTAGCGTTTTAATTAGATATCGACTTTTTGTATAAAATGATATTTCTTTTTAAAGAAAATTTTAGTACTTTTAGCATACTTAGTTAAAATGCAAACTCTATAATATTTATTACTATGAAAAAATTTCTCCTTTTAGGTAGTCTTTCTCTATTGACTTCAATTGTCAGTCTTGCTACCACAAAATCTAGTCGGATTGATAAAGATATTCCGGTTCATTTTATTTCAACACCAGATTTAACCCAGGTAAAAACAGAAGATGCAAAAAATGATAAAAATGGAATGTTTTATCGTATAGGAGTGTTTTCATATACAAATATCACAAATATCAATTCTGGGAAATGGAGTGTTTTGCCAACTGGAGAAAAAATGTGGCAATTGAATATTAAACATCCTGGAGCTGAAGCATTGAGTTTTTTATTTAGTTCATTTAATCTTTCAAAAGGTTCAATTTTTTATATTGAAAACAAAAAAGGGGAGAGAGTTTCTGATGTTTTAACAAAGGATGATATTTTAGAATACAATCAACAACATATTGCTTTGTGTTTCGGAGATGATTTAATATTAACATTAATTGATCCAGCAAATGTTGAACAATCTGAATTCATGTTAGATAAAATAATTTATAATTATCGCTCTACTGGAAATCCAAGCCTTTCAAAAATTAACGAATCTGACGCAGCATGTGAGGTTAATGTTAATTGTTCAGAGGGCACTAATTATCAAGATGAAAAAAGAGGGGTAGCTAGAATTTATGTTGTTGGAAATTCAGGTGCTGGATGGTGTTCAGGATCGTTAATTAACAATATTGGAAATGATTGCAAGCCTTATTTTTTATCAGCTTTACATTGTGGACCTTCACCAACAACTACTGTTCAACAAATGGCTACTTGGAAATTTTATTTTAATTACGAGTCTCCAAACTGTACAAATCCAACAACTGCCGGAACATTAGCTAGTAAATATGTTACGGGTTGTGTCAGAATATCAGACTCGAATGATAATAATGGTTCAAATATTACAAAGTCAGATTTTTTATTAGTTCAGTTAGGTACATTAGCTAATGAAGCAACAACTATTAACAAATTAATTACTTTTAACGCATACTGGAATGGATGGGACGCTAATAATACAGTTGTAAATTCAGGTGTAAGTATTCATCACCCTTCAGGCGATATTAAAAAAATATCAACTTTTTCAACGAATTTAATTTCATCAACTTGGGCAAGTACTCCAAACACACATTGGAGAGTTGTTTGGGCTGCAACTACAAATGGTCATGGTGTTACTGAAGGAGGCTCTTCAGGTTCTCCAATATTTACATATAATAGTGGAAACTCAAGAATTATTGGAACTTTATCAGGAGGTTCATCTTATTGTACAGCAACATCTTCACCAGATTTATACGGAAAACTTTCTTATCATTGGACTAATAATGGAACTTCTTCTAATCAACAGCTTAAGCCATTTTTAGATCCAAATAGTACAGGAACTTTAGTTATGAACGGATCATCAAATCCATGTAATTTTGTTGGTTTATCGGAAAAAACATTAAATAATGATGTGAAAGTTTATCCTAATCCAACAGTTGACATTATTAATGTCGATTTAAATGCTTTAGCAAATCAAAAAGTAGAAATTTCTATTTTAGACATGACAGGAAAAGTAATTTATACATCAAATTCTTCTGCAGGTAATTTAGTTAAAATTGATATTTCATCTTTTGGTAAAGGTATTTATCAAGTAATTTTAAAATCTGAAGGGCAACAATTGGTTCAAAGAATTTCTAAGTTATAATTCTAAAATTCATTACATGAAAGGTCAACTATTAGTTGGCCTTTTTTTTTGTTTTTATGACTGATTTCTGAGAAATTTAGACTAATTTTGCACTTCCTTTTTAAGTTTAAAGATGAGCACATCAAAAAAAATTACATCAGCATTAATTTCAGTATTCGATAAAACGGGTTTAGAGCCGATTGTTCGTAAATTACATGCTTACAATGTTACTATCTATTCAACCGGTGGTACACAATCATTTATTGAAGAATTGGGGATTCCAGTTGAAAGAGTAGAAGATTTAACTTCTTATCCTTCAATTTTAGGAGGACGTGTTAAAACATTACACCCAAAAATTTTTGGTGGTATCTTAAACAGAAGAGATTTACAAGAAGATCAAGCACAAATCGCTGAGTTCGAAATTCCAAATTTGGATTTGGTAATCGTTGATTTATATCCTTTTGAAGCAACTGTTGCTTCAGGTGCGGCGCATGACGCAATAATTGAAAAAATCGATATCGGTGGTATTTCATTGATTCGTGCGGCAGCAAAAAATCATAAAGATGTTGTAATTATTCCAAGTCAAGCACAATATGCAAGATTTGAAGAAATTTTGACAAATGGAGCAGGTTCAACTTCTTTAGAAGAACGCTATGCTTTTGCAAGAGATGCATTTAATGTATCTTCTCATTATGACACGCACATCTTTAATTATTTTAATCAAGGAGAAACAGAAGCGTTTAAACAAAGTATTCAGCAAGCACAAGTTTTACGTTACGGAGAAAACCCTCATCAAAAAGGAATTTTCCACGGAGATTTAGATGCAATATTTGATAAATTACACGGTAAAGAATTGTCTTACAATAACTTGTTAGATGTTGATGCTGCTGTAAATTTAATGAATGAGTTCAAAAATGAAGATCCAACATTTGCTATTTTAAAACACAATAATCCTTGTGGTTTAGCAATTCGTTCGACTTTAAAACAAGCTTACATTGATACATTGGCAGGTGATCCTGTGAGTGCATTTGGAGGAATTTTAATTGCTAACAAAGAAATTGATTTAGACACTGCTGTTGAAATCAACGAATTATTTTGTGAGGTTGTTATCGCTCCTTCTTATAATACAGAAGCGTTAGAATTATTGAAAAGCAAAAAGAATAGAATAATATTAGCACAAAAAGATATTGCTTTACCAAAACGTCAATTCAGAACTATTTTGAATGGTGTATTGGAACAAGATAAAGATTTAGTTACTGAAACAGCAGCACAATTAGAAACAAGAACAAAATTAACACCTTCTGAACAAGAAGTGAAAGATTTATTGTTTGCGAATAAAATTGTGAAACACGTGAAATCAAACACAATTGTTTTAGCGAAAGGTAATCAATTATTAGCATGTGGTACAGGACAAACTTCACGTGTTGATGCATTAACACAAGCAATTCATAAAGCAAAATCGTTTGGTTTTGATTTGAATGGTTCAGTTATGTCGTCAGATGCATTTTTCCCTTTCCCAGATTGTGTTGAAATCGCAGGAAATGAAGGAATTAAAGCAGTTATTCAACCAGGAGGATCAATTAAAGATGATCTTTCAATTGATTACTGTAATGAGCATAATATTGCAATGGTGTTCACAGGAAATAGACACTTCAAACATTAATTGAAATTTTTTTCACAAAAAGTGTAACAAAATTTCAGTTTTTACGAAGAAACTATGTAACAATTCAAGCTTCTAAAAAAAGCACCAAGAGAAAATGGGATTATTTAGCTTTTTAACGCAAGAGATTGCGATCGACTTAGGGACAGCGAATACACTAATTATCATGAATGATAAAGTAGTGGTAGATGAGCCGTCTATTGTTGCAAGAGACATTCAAAGTGGTAAAATTGTTGCCATTGGGAAGAAAGCACAACAAATGCACGGTAAAACGCACAAATTGATTGAAACGGTTCGTCCGTTGAAAGATGGTGTAATTGCGGATTTCCAAAGTGCAGAACAAATGATTCGTGGAATGATCAAAATGATTAATCCAGGTAGAAGTTTGTTTAATCCTGCTCTTCGAATGGTAATTTGTATACCTTCAGGTATTACTGAGGTAGAGAAACGAGCTGTACGTGATTCTGCTGAACATGCAGGAGCAAAAGAGGTATATTTAATTCATGAGCCAATGGCTGCTGCAATCGGTATCGGTATCGATGTAGAAGAACCAATGGGTAACATGATTATTGATATAGGTGGTGGTACATCAGAAATTGCTGTCATCGCTTTAGGAGGTATTGTTTGTGATAAATCAATTCGTATTGCGGGTGATGATTTTACAAATGATATTGAAGAGTACATGCGTCGTCAACACAATATTTTGGTTGGTGAGCGTACTGCAGAGCAAATCAAAATTCAAGTTGGTGCAGCTTTACCTGAATTAGATACTCCACCAGAAGATTTTGCTGTTCGTGGACGAGATTTAATGACAGGTATTCCAAAAGAGATTGTAGTTAGTTACACTGAGATTGCACATGCTTTAGATAAAACAATTTGTAAAATTGAAGAAGCGATTTTAAGTGCATTGGAGATGACTCCACCAGAATTATCTGCTGATATTTATAAAACAGGTATTTACTTAGCAGGTGGTGGTTCAATGTTGAGAGGATTAGATAAACGTATCTCTGCAAAAACAAAGTTACCAGTTCATATTGCTGAAGATCCACTTAGAGCGGTAGCAAGAGGAACAAGTATCGCATTGAAAAATGTAGAACGTTACCAATTCTTGATTAAAGATTAATATATTTCAATTATATTTGTAGTCCCGGGAAATTCTCGGGACTTTTTTCGTTTATATAATGCATAATTTAAGGGCTTTTTTTCGACGTTTTCGAGTATTCTTATTGTTCGTTCTGTTGCAAGTATTTGCCTTGTCAAATTATTTTTCTTCATTAAATTTTCCTCGTTCTCAATACCTTACAACAGCATCTGCAGTAGCAGGATCATTTTTAAGTATTGAATATGAGTTTACGAAGCATTGGAACTTAAGCTCAAATAACGAAAAATTGCAAAAAGAGAACATTCGATTAAGAAAAAAGAATCCAAATACATTTATTCGATTGAATAATGGAATCGTAAAAATAAACGATACATTATTTAAACAGCAATATGATTATATTCCTGCAGTTGTAATCAACTCAACATTCGATAAACGAAACAATTACTTCACGTTAAATATTGGAAGTTCTAAGGGTGTAAAAAGAGGAGATGGTGTATTTTCTGACAAAGGAATTGTTGGAGTAATACACAATACAAGTGCCAATTATGCAGTTGTTAAATCGGTACTTACTGCTGATATTAATTTAGATGTAATGATCGAAAATTCTGGCGCATTCGGATTATTAAAGTGGAACGGGAGTAGTGCCCGTATTGGTTCAATAGATGGTATTTCAAACGATATTAAAATAAAAAAATGGTCTAAAGTTGTTACAAGAGGAGGTTCAGGAATTTTCCCTAGAGGAATAATGGTAGGAAGAATCTTGAAATTGGGAACAGTTGAAGGAAAACCACTATGGGATGTGTCATTAGTTTATTCAGAAGATTACAGAAAAATTCAAAATGTTTACATTGTAAAGAATTTATTTCAAGAAGAGCAAAGTAAGTTAGAGGAAACAATACCAGAAGATAAAGAAGAATGAGATTAATCTTAGTACAATTATTTAGATTTTTATTTTTTGTGTTAGCACAGTCATTGATTTTCAATCAGTTGGAAGTCGGACTTGGTATTCACCCAATGATTTATCCTTTGTTTATTGTGTTACTTCCTTTTGAAATTAATGCAATTTTACTATTGTTAATTGCTTGTATTATGGGATTGAGTATTGATGCATTGTCAAATACTTATGGTTTACATACTTCTTCATTATTGGTACTTGCATATTTGCGACCATTCATTTTCAAAATTTTTGCACCACGTGATGGATACGATTCTAATAAAGAAGGTTCTATTTCAGAAATGGGTCAAAGATGGTTTATATACGTTTTTGGTATACTATTATTGATACACCATTTTTGGTTTTTCATGTTTGAAATGTTCAAATGGAATGAAATCTTATTTATTTTCCAAAAAACTATTTTAAGTTTACCGATATCCTATCTTCTTTGTATACTTTTACAAGTAGTATTCGTTAGTAAGCCAAAAGAAAGATGAATTTCGACGCAAGAAAGTATGTAATTATTGTTTTTATTATTACGGTTGGACTTATCTACATTGTCCGATTATTTTTCATGCAAGTTATTGATGATTCATGGACATTACGAGCGCAAGAAATTGCTGAAAAAAGGAAACAAATTGTCCCGCCAAGAGGAGCTATTTTTGATCGAAAAGGGGTTAAAGTTGTATCAAATAGAACTTATTATAACCTTATGTTTATTGAAGATGAAATTAAACATTTAGATACTGCAGCATTTGCAAAGGTTTTAGGATGGACTAAAGATTCTGTTGCGCTTCGTTTTAAGGAAATTGTAAAAGAGCAAGGAACATACCGCGATAAAAACGATAATTACAAGAAAAAACCTAATTATCAAAGTGATCGACCATATGCTTTTATCAAGGAAATGACCTTGGAAGAAATAGCAACTATCGCACCTCATTTAGATAAATTTCCTGGATTTTATGAGGAAATTACAAGTATGCGAAGTTATACTTATCCAAATGGAGCAAACATTTTCGGGTATCTTTCAGAAGTAAACGAAGAAGAAATAAAAGAAGATCATTTTTACAGGAGGAGCGATAATATTGGACGTGCAGGTATTGAACGTTTCTATGAAAAAGAATTAAGAGGTCAAAAGGGAATAAGATACATTGTAACTTCTGCAAGAAACAATGAGTTGAAGCCTTACATGGATGGAATTTACGATACAATTGCAAAACAAGGACCGAATTTTAAGTTAGGAATTGATATTTTACTTCAAGAATATGGAGAAAGATTAATGAATGGAAAAAGAGGCTGTATTGTTGCTATTGAACCTTCAACAGGTGAAATTTTAGCCTTAGTATCTTCTCCAACTTATGATCCAAATTTAATGGTAGGAAATAGAAATATCGCTAAAAATTATCCAAAATTAATATTGGATAAAGATATGCCGTTATTTCCAAGACCTTTAGCAGCAGAGTATCCTCCAGGATCCATATTCAAATTATTACAGTCTTTGATAGCATTACAGGAGGGAGTAATAACTCCTGAGTCAGGATTCCCATGTAACAAAGGAATGGTAGGTTGTCATAATCATGCGAGTGCAGGAAATTTAATGGATGCGATTAAATTTTCATGTAATCCATATTATTATGCTGTCACTAGACGTATTTTACAACAAGGAAAAAAGAAAAGTGTTTTTGCAGATGCTGAAATTGGTTTAAATAAATGGCATAAATACATGATGAGTTTTGGATTAGGACAAAAGTTTGATGCAGATGCAACAGGTTTACGTCCAGGATTAATTCCAAATTCTGCTTATTATGATAAATGGTATGGTCATTTAAGATGGGCGTTTTCTACGATTCGATCCATTTCAATTGGTCAGGGGGAGGTAAAATTGACTCCATTGCAAATGGCGAATATTGCTTGTATTATTGCAAATAAAGGTTGGTATTACACGCCTCATTTTGTAAAATCAATTGGAAATAAAGGATCACTACCTCAATTTAGAGTAAAGCATAGATCAATGATTGATGCAAAACATTACGATCCTATTATAGAAGGTATGAGACGAGTAGTATATGTTTCAGGAGGTACTGGAGGTAGAGCAAAAATTAACAATGAAGAGAAAATAGTTGTTTGTGGTAAAACAGGAACAGTCCAAAATCCACAGGGTGAAGATCACGCTGTTTTTACCTGTTTTGCACCAATGGATAAGCCGAAAATTGCGATTGTAGTTTTTATTGAAAACGCTGGTTTTGGAGGAACATGGGCTGCACCAACTGCAAGTTTAATGATCGAAAAATATTTGACTCGAAAAGTTAAAGACAAAGAAAAAGAGAAACGAATTTTAGAAGCTTCTTTTAAAAATTAGTGAATGAGACAGGGAGAAAAATTAACCAGCCATTTAGATTGGCCATTATTAATTACGTATTTTCTATTTTTGATAATGGGAATGGCGACTGTTTATTCTACTGCACTTGATCCAGATCATCCAAACTTATTTGATTATTCTCAAAAATATGGAAAGCAGGTTGTTTGGTTAGGAATTTCACTTTTTTTAGGATTACTAGTATTTTTAATTGACTCAACAATTTATAGAAAATTTGCAGTTCCGATTTATATTTCAACTTTAGTTTTATTGGTAGTTGTATTGTTTATGCCACCTATTAATGGAGCTCGTGCTTGGCTACAAATAGGAGGGTTTGGTATTCAACCAGCTGAGTTCGCTAAAACAGGAACGGCCTTATTATTAGCAAGATACATTAGTTCATTAAACATAAAACAACAGAATTTAAATTCTGTTTTGGTAGCCAATGCAATCATGATTGTACCGATGATTTTGATTTTATTACAACCCGATGCAGGTACATTTGTCGTGTTTACTTCATTTTTATTTGTGATGTATAGAGAAGGATTGACATATGATCCATTGGTTTTAAAATTGGTTAACACGATTCCGGGAGTAAAATTTAAGCAAACTTGGGTTGGAACTCACTTTATTCCGATCATGTTTGCGATCGTTTTTTTATGTATAGTTACATTGTTGTTAAGTAATAATACGATTACATTTAGCTTTTTACCAGGTCTTATAATTCCGGGGTTTTTTGGTGTTATCCTTTCGTTAATAGTATTTTGTTTAATCGCTTTTTTATTCTTAAGATTTATTTCTACAAAACGTGAAAGAAGAAGAATAACAACGGTAATTATTATTGCATTTGTTCTTTCCGCTTCAATAGCTTCAAGTGTTAATTATTTATTTCAGGGATTAAGAAAACATCAAAAAGACCGTATTGAATTATTTTTAGGTTTACGTGAAGATCCGAATGGAGAAGATTACAATCGAAATCGTGCGATGGCAGCCGTAGGGTCAGGTGGATTAGCAGGAAAAGGATATACGAATGCTTCTGTAGCGACCATCGAAAGTAATCATGTACCTGAAAGTGAAACTGATTTTATATTTTGTCCATTTGCTGAAGAATGGGGTTTTATAGGCACTTTTATTTTAATAGGAATGTATATGTTTATGTTCTTAAGAATCATTATGATAGCTGAACGACAAAGATCAAGATTTAATAGGGTTTATGCATATTCTGTTGTTATGATTTTATTTTACCATTTAGCAGTAAACATAGGAATGAACATTGGATTTGCACCTGTAATTGGTATTCCCCTTCCGTTTTTTAGTTATGGTGGATCATCGATGATGTCGTTTTCCATGTTGATGTTTATTCTATTAAAATTAGACAGTCAAAGAAGCCATGTTTTACAATAAAATCAGTTAAAAAGAATTGGTGATTGAATCAAAGATTTCTTTATTTTTACATAAAATTAGATTTATAAAAAATGAGCAATAAAAATAACTCTAAACAATTTGTTTTCGATGATAAACAGAAAAAGAAAGCAACATATTTGTTTTGGTTTATAGCGACGTTTCCATTATTATTGGTTTCATGCTTATTATTATTTCAATCGGAAGATGATCTTCCACCAGTAGCAATGTTAGCAAATCCACCAGAATTGCTAGCTTCTGTAGTTTATGCAGATGATGGAGAATCAGAATTAGGAAGATATTGGAAAATTAATAGAACGAGTGTTCCTTACAAAGCAATTTCGCCTTACGTAACAGATGCGTTAATTTCAACAGAAGATGAGCGTTTTGTAGATCACTCTGGTGTAGATTTCAAAGCTATTGGTCGTGCGGTTGTTAGCGTTGGAGGTGCTGGAGGTGCATCGACAATTTCTCAACAGTTAGCAAAATTATTATTTACACTTCAACAACGTGATAAAGAAAATATTGCAAGAGCAAATGGGATAGCATATACAGGAAATTCATCTACTAAAATTGGAAGATTATTCAGTCGTGTAGGTGAGAAAGCAAGGGAGAATATCATTGCAACTCGTTTAGAAAAAAGATATACGAAAGAGGAAATCATTACAATGTATTTGAATCAATTTGATTTCTTGTATAATGCAGTTGGAATTGAAAATGCAGCGAAAGTTTACTTCAATAAAAAGCCAAAAAATTTAACAAAAGATGAAGCTGCAATGTTGATAGGGATGTGTAAAAACCCAACACTTTATAATCCACATTCATTTCAGATTAAAAATTATAGAGCCTACTTAGCTGAAGAAAATGAAGTTGCAGAAAGTAAAGTAACAAAAGCCGAAATTGCAGAGAAAAGAAGTGAAGACAGTTTAAGAGCAGTTAAAAGAAGAAATCAAGTATTATTTCAATGGTTAAAGAACAGTAAATCAAAAAATAAAGCACTTCGAATAGAATTGACGCAGGAAGAGTATGAAAGGTTGTGTAAGAAACCTTTGAAATGTAACTTCCAAGAAGTGGATCATAAACGAGGAATGGCACCTTATTTTAGAGAAGGACTTCGTAAAGAATTGACAAATATTTTAATGGAGAAAAAACCTGACGGCACATTAAAATACAAAAGAGAAGATGGAGCACCTTGGGATATTTATGGTGATGGATTAAAGATTTATACGACGATTAACATTGATATGCAAGAGCATGCAGAGGAAGCAATGGAACGTCATTTGAAAGAAAATCTTCAACCAGCTTTTGATGATAATAACAGACATTTGAAACATTTTCCATTTTCTAATGATGCCACAGAAGAAGAGATAGATGGAATTATGCGTTCAGCACGATTGAATTCACCTCGTTATCTTCAAATGGAGGCTAAAGGAGCTTCAAACGAAGAAGTTAGAAAAGCGTTTAGTACACCTGTAACTATGCGAGTATTTACGTTTAAAGGTGAAAAAGACACGACTTTAACTCCAGATGATTCAATAAGATATTACAAATCATTTTTGCATGCAGGTCTAGTTTCTATTGAACCACAAACTGGTTTTGTTAAAGCTTGGGTTGGGGGTGTTAATATTGATCACTTTGCTTATGATCATGTTCGCCAAGGAAGAAGACAAGTAGGTTCAACAATTAAGCCTTTCGTTTATGCATCTGCTTTAGCAATGGGAGTTGTGAAGCCTTGTACAATGATTCCAGATATTGCTCATTGTGTTGATTTGAGAAATGCAGATGGAGTAATTGATGACCGTTGGTGTCCAAAAAATGCGAGTGGAATGTCAGGTGGAATGTGTTCAGTTGCAAATGGATTAGCACAATCTAAAAATAATATTACAGTTGGGGTAATGCAAAAAATGGGTGGTGTTGCAGGTCCTAGAACGATTGCGAAATTGTTAGAGAATATGGACATAAAGTTACATCCAAATGATGTTGTTCCTGCGATGTGTTTAGGTTCAATGGATTTATCTTTGTATGAAATGGTAGCAGCTCAAGCAACATTTGTAAATCATGGAATTTATAATCGTCCGACAACTATTTTGAGAATTGAAGATAGAAATGGGAATGTTATTTACAATGCAAAACCTTATTCTAAAGAAGTTCTGAATGAAACAGTTGCATATGAAACTTTAAGAATGATGGAAGGCGTAGTTCGTTTTGGAACTGCTGGAAGTTTACGAGGAGGACAATCATGGGGGAATGTAACAGCACCAACAGCAGGTAAAACGGGTACAACTCAAAATAACTCTGATGGTTGGTTTATAGGTTTAACACCTGAATTAGCAACAGGTGTTTGGGTTGGAGCAGAAGATCGTTCAGTTCGATTTAGATCGATGAATTGGGGTCAAGGAGCAAGAATGGCTTTACCAATTTATGGTTATTACATGCAGAAAGTTTATAAGGATCCTAAAATTGGTATTTCTACAACTGCTTTTGAAAAACCAGAAGATATTGATGAAAGTGAGTTTTCTTGTAGCGGACAAATTTTACCGCCAGCAGCAGATGAAGTTGAACAAGATTCATTAACAGATACATTTGGAATTTAATTCCTAAAATTGATTAAAAATAATACGATGAATAAAGTAGTAAATAACGTTGAAGAAGCTTTAAAAGGAATCGAAGACAACATGACTCTAATGGTTGGAGGATTTGGTTTATGCGGAATTCCAGAAAATTCAATTGCTCAATTGGTAAAAATGGGTAAGAAGAATTTAACGTGTATTTCAAACAATGCTGGAGTTGATGATTTTGGTTTGGGATTATTACTTCAAAACAAACAAGTTAAAAAAATGATTAGTTCTTACGTTGGTGAGAATGATGAATTTGAGAGACAAATGCTTTCTGGTGAATTAGAAGTAGATTTAATCCCACAAGGTTCTTTAGCAGAAAGATGTCGTGCTGGAGGTGCTGGAATACCTGCTTTTTTCACACCTGCAGGTTATGGAACTGAAGTGGCAGAAGGAAAGGAAGTAAGAGTTTACAATGGAAAACCACATATTTTAGAAACAGCATTAACATCTGATTTTGCAATTGTGAAAGCATGGAAAGGTGATACGGAAGGAAATCTTATTTACAAGGCTACAGCGAGAAATTTTAATCCAATGATGGCAACAGCTGGAAAAATAACGGTTGCAGAAGTGGAAGAATTAGTTGAAGCGGGTGAATTAGATCCAAACGATATTCATACACCAGGTATATATGTTCAACGTATTTTCAAAGGTGAAAAATTTGAAAAGAGAATTGAGCAAAGAACTGTTAGACAGAAATAAATTTTAATGAATTTTTTTTCGCTCGAAAACAAATTATTAGTAAGAATAGTATTTTTATTCTTACTAATATATTTAGTTTTTCGAGCTTTTATATTGCCACCTTATTGTGATGAGATTTCATCACTTTTTGAATACATTGAATCAAAACGTTTTATAGAAAGCTCATTAAAAGAATCAAGTGCGAATAATCATTTATTCAATACTTTATTAGCTAAATTATTTTATTTGATTTTTGGAGATAATTTCTTCTTTTTAAGAATTCCCAATATTCTAGCATTTATTCTATATTTTTTTTCAATTAAATCGATTGTAAAAAAGAGTGTTGTGTTAAAATATCAATTTTTAACATTTGTTGCACTGAATACTGTTGTCTGGATTTTTGAATATTTTGGATATTTAAGGGGTTATGGTTTAGCATTAGGTTTTTTATTTTGTTCTATATCATACTTGCTCGCATGGTTAAAGATTAAAAGTGTATTAAAATTAGTTTATGCTTTCCTATTTATTTGGCTATCCGTTTTTGCTAATTTATCTTTTTTTAATACAAGTCTGATTTTACTTTCATATAGTATTTTATTAATTATTCTAAACTTTAAAACCCTTTCAAAGAAAGATTTATGGAGTTATGTAATTCTCATTATTGGATTTATAATTATTTTATTGCCAATAGTTAAATACAGTTTTAAATTAAAAACAGTAGGTGCACTTTGGTGGGGAAATTTAGATGGTTTATGGAAATGCACAGGATATTATCTTTCAGAAATTACATTTTTCACAACAAATGATTTAATCAAATATATACTTATTATACTTATTGTTACCATTGGTATAATAGGGTTATTCAAACTTCTAAAGGCAGGTCTAGTAAATTTTATTAATTCTATCGAAGGAATTTTTTATTTATTATTTTTTGGTAATATTTTAATGATAGAGGTTTTAGCCTTTCTTTTTGAAGTTAATTATCCTCGAGATCGAGCAGCGATTCAATTGGTTCCCTTTTTTATAATTGTTTTTGTTTTATTTTTTCAAAATATAAAGAAGATTAATTATTTATTGTTTTCATTAGTTTTTTTTCCAACTTCATTTTTCTTAAAGTTGAGTTTACATTCTTCTGTCTATCAAAACAACTTACGTATTTCTAATAAAACAAATCAATTCATTCAAAACCATATAAATAAGGGAGTTAGTTATAGCGTATATGGCCTTCTAGAATTACCACTTTATTACCAATTTAGAAATGATGATATGGTCAAATTATTTAATTCTGAAAAGTATTCAAAATTAGTTGAATCTGACTATATAATAGTTGAAAATGATTATAGACCACCTCAATATTATAAACGAGAAATGGTCGATGAAACGGCAAATGTTTCAATTTATAAAACTACAAAACACTTCAAATACAATGTAATAAAGGATACAATTATTCGATCACTTAGATCAGAAAATGATTTATTATGTTTCAGAGGAAATAGAATTGATACGCTTATGAAGAGTAGTAAATTTAAAGTTGAAATTTCAGGTAAAATAGAATTTTCAGATTTAAAAACACCTTTTCACTTAGTATTGACTTTAGGAGATTCTTTAAATCCATTAAATTATTATCATGATAGCGATTTTTCAAAAATGAACGCAGGTAAAAAATCATTTAATTTTGTTTGGAGTAGTCCTGTATTTAAATTAGAAAAAGACAAAACATATGTTTCAATTTATATGTGGAATATTGACAAACATTTTGTTAGATATAAAAACATTCATTTAAGGATGTTAAGTGTTGAAGAGAAATAGTTTTCAGTTATTTTAATAAATTAGACAGATGATAAAAGATAATTATCATAAATTTGAAAAAGGTATAACAATCTCAGTATTCTTATTTGTTTTCAGTTATCTTCTTATTCGTGTTTTTTACAATGAAACACTTCATGATGAAATAGCAACTTACATGTTTTATATTTATCAGGGAGATTTTAAAGGTGAAACGATCGTTTGGGATGCAAATAATCATTTGTTGAACTCATTTATTGGCAATAAATTATATCCAATTTTCAAAGATAACATTAGTCTTTATCGACTTCCAAACCTATTCGCCTTCGTCCTTTATTTTTTTGGTTTAAGAGAATTATTGAAAGAATTAAAAACGAAATACCTAAGGCTAATTGCATTAATTACATTTTGCTCGTTAACGATTATTATTGAATATTTTGCACTTTGTCGCGGATACGGATTGTCTTTAGGATTTTTTATTTGTGCATTGGTGTTTCTTAAAAATTATTTTAGGAACCATAAATTAAGTGCGCTATTATTAACTTATGTGTTTTTAATTCTAGCAATTTCGGCTAATTTGACTTTTATTGTAACTAGTTTAATGGTTTTTGGAATCGTATGTTTAGAACAATTTATTCATTATAGTACGTTAGAAAAGAGACAGCATTTTGTTCGATTACTTTTTCATTTTTCATTTTTATTACTACTTTTTCCTTTTATCAAATTTAGTTTTGAGTTAAAAGAACACGGAGCATTATATTATGGTTCTTTAGAAGGTATATGGGATGTTACAGGTAAATCATTGAATGAATATATTCTATTTTTGAAAGATGATTCTTTGATGTATCTATATGCAGTTTTATTTATTGTATTAATTAATTTTTTGATTAAACGCCTTTTTAACATAAAGCTAAAAGATTATTTCACGGATCAATTTTTAATTCACGCAGTATTATTTTTTGGAAATTTAGTTGCGATTTTATTTTTAGCGAACGTTTTAAATGTTAATTATCCAGAAGATAGAACAGCATTTTATTTAGTCATTCCATTTTTATTAATGCTTTTTTACTTTATAGATCAATTTAAATTAACTCAGAAAACTCAATATCTCTTTTTAGTGTTCCCCGTTATTTTCCTTTTCCATTTGAACATCCATTCATCCGCATTTTCACCAGAACAAAGAATGACAGATTTGGTTTATAATAAAGTGAAAGCTCAAATTAAACCTTCTGAAAGTTTGATGATTTATCAAACGATGGCATGGAATTGGCCTTTTAGAGAATCATTTCAAAAAGTAAAGGCAAGTGCTTATAATATTTCAAATCCTGATGCTATCCTCACGGATTATATTATTACAAATACAGATAAATTCAATAATAAAAATATTTTAAATTATTACGATACGCTCGTTTATGATCCAGCGAACACTTATATTGCTTTTAAACGAAAAGTTCCGTTAATAAAAAAATTACTTTATACATCTTCACCAGTTTTTTATGGGAATTTAGCGCAAGAGTTCATTCCTATTTTAGAAGAAGATTCGTTGAACCGTTTTTTCGGAAAATCATTACAGATTAGTGTTGCAGGTAAATTAGAAACATACCAGCCTAAAAACAAAATTCAATTGGTTCTACAAACGTTTAACAAAGAAAATCAAGTAACAAATAATTTCTATTATTCCTTTGAAACAACTTATCAAGGAGATTTGATCAATGATACTTTTTTACATCATTTTATTTTTGAAAAAATCACGAAAGACGATGAATTATTGAAAGTGTATTTATGGGATCGAAAAGTTGAAAGCGTAAAATTGACGAATGCGAATTGTAAATTTTATGAAATTAAGAATCCAAAAGTCAAGAATAAATAAAAAGATAGCTTAAAAAGACTTCTTTTTTATAAAATATACTTTACTTTTGAATAGTTAAAAAACGAATTAAATTTAATTGAACGATTATGGCTCTTGATAAGGTTGGAATTGCAAAACGAATTGCACAAGAATTACAAGATGGTTGGTATGTGAACTTAGGAATAGGTATTCCAACTTTAGTCGCTAATTACATACCTGAAGGTATTGAAGTTGAATTTCAATCTGAAAACGGTATTCTTGGAATGGGAGCATTTCCATTCGAAGGAGAGGAAGATGCCGATTTAATCAATGCAGGTAAACAAACAATTACAGCAAGAAAAGGAGCTTCATTTTTTGATTCAGCTACCTCTTTTGCAATGATTCGTGGTCAACATGTTCAGTTAACTGTTTTAGGAGCAATGGAAGTTTCACAAGATGGAGATATTGCTAACTGGAAAATTCCAGGAAAAATGGTAAAAGGAATGGGTGGCGCTATGGATTTAGTTGCTTCAGCAGATAATATCATTGTTGCAATGATGCATTCAAACAAAGCGGGTGAATCTAAGATTTTGAAAAAATGTACTTTACCTTTAACTGGTGTTGGATGTGTTAAAAAAGTCGTAACAGAGTTAGCCGTTTTAGAAATTAAAGAAGGAAAATTTCATTTATTAGAAAGAGCACCAGGTGTTTCAGTAGAAGAAATTATCTCAAAAACAGAAGGAGA
>Ga0315907_10001602_pt1 | contig 30309 bp, 18 predicted proteins | sample LakEriMetagenome_3_FD_203525 | JGI IMG/M metagenome (GOLD analysis project Ga0315907, IMG submission 203525) | Freshwater fungal communities from buoy surface, Lake Erie, Ohio, United States - Buoy 12 MA123 | ecosystem: Environmental > Aquatic > Freshwater > Lake > Lake biofilm | place: USA...
GGCCTGAGTTGGGCTATGTGCCCATCGCCAAAAGCGAGGTCTACCTCAAGGGCTACAGCCTGGAGAGCCTGCGCGAGCTCGAGAACAAAAAACTGCTCACGCCCGCCTCTCGCGATGGCTTGTATTTCGACAACACCTTGCGCGGTCTGTTCAAGCTGGTCGCCCAAGGTTGTGGTTTGTCGGATCAACACGGCATCCATGACGTGGCCGGTGCCAAAGACACCTTCGCCCTGGCCCCGCTCGACAGCCGCTTGTTTGACGAAACCACCATGCCCCTGTTGGCCAAGGTGCAGTTTACCAACCATGTGTGGCAAACCATCATCCGCCTCATGTCGCTCACCCGTGGCAAAGGCAAGGGCAGAAAAGGCCGCGTCAGCTACCAGCTGCTGTCCATCAACCAGCTGGGCGCTGTGTACGAAGCCCTGCTCAGCTACCGTGGCTTCTTTGCCGCCGAAGACTTGTACGAAGTCAAACCCGGCAAAAAGAAAGGCAAGGGCGCAGAAGAAGAGGGCGACGGGGAGAGCGACGACGAAGACACCGAAGCCGAAGACGACACTCCAGCCCGTGGCCGAAGCCAAGAAACCAGCGGCGACGACAAACTCGACAACGCCTGGTTCGTGCCCGCCAGCCGCCTGGGCGACTACACCGAAGACGAAAAGGTATACGACATCACCGAAGCCGGGCACCGCCAACTGCGCAAGCACCCGCGTGGCAGCTTTGTCTACCGCCTCGCTGGGCGCGACCGCCAAAAAAGCGCCAGCTACTACACCCCCCAAGTGCTCACCCAGTGCTTGGTCAAATACGCCCTCAAAGAACTGCTGGGCAGCGACCGAGTCAAAACCGCCGACGACATCCTCACGCTCACCGTGTGCGAGCCTGCCATGGGCAGCGCAGCCTTCTTGAACGAAGGCGTCAACCAACTTGCCGAAGCGTATCTAGAGCGCAAGCAAGCCGAACTCAAAACCCGCATCCCCCACGACGCATACCCGCAAGAGCTGCAAAAGGTGCGCATGTACCTGGCCGACCGCAACGTGTACGGCGTGGACTTGAACCCCGTGGCCGTGGAGCTTGCCGAAGTGTCCATCTGGCTCAACGCCATTTATGGCGAAACCGACGCCCAAGGCCAGCCCAAACCCGCCCGCGTGCCCTGGTTTGGCTATCAGCTGTTCAACGGCAACAGCCTGATTGGTGCCCGGCACCAGGTATACAAAACCAGCAGCTTGGACAAAAAAGCCAAACCCGCATGGCATGAAGAAGCACCGCGCCGCGCCACAGCAGACCAGCCGCGTCAGCCCGACGAAATCTGGCACTTCTTGCTGCCTGATCCCGGCATGGCCGACTACACCGACAAAACCGCCAAGGCGCTATACAAGGACGACTTCGACAGCCTGAAGACATGGCGAAAAGCCATGATGAAACCGCTGGAGCCCCACGAGCTGGCCCGGCTGCAACAGCTCAGCACCCGCGTGCAAGAACTCTGGAGCGAACATACCCAAGCCTTGGCCCGCGACCGCAACCGCACCGAAGACCAGCTGACCGTCTGGCCCCACCAACACAAGGCCGACACCAGCACCACCATCACCCGCGCGGCCAAAGAAGCCATCCGCAAACAAGGCCTGCTGAACGAAGACGGCGACTTGGCCACCCCGTTTCGCCGCCTCAAACTGGTCATGGACTACTGGTGCGCCCTGTGGTTCTGGCCCATCACCGCCGCACAACAACTGCCCAGCCGCGAACAGTGGTGGATGGAAGTGGGCGCCATTTTGGAAGGCAGCATCGTCGAGATTGGCCTGCAGCCCGGGCTGGACCTATTGCCCACCGAGCCCGAAGAGCCGCAAGTGGTGGTGCCTGATGTGCAGCCCAGCCTCATGGGCATGGAACTGCAAATGCCTTTGGCCCAAGCGACCGACCAAGCCAACTTGCACAACAAACATGGCCAGTTGCGCATCAGCAAACTGCGCCAACACTTCCCCCGCATTGCCTTAGTCGAGGCCGTGGCCGCCAACCGAAAGTTCATGCACTGGGAGCTGTGCTTTGCCGACGTGTTGCTCCAGCGCGGCGGCTTCGACTTGATCTTGGGAAACCCACCCTGGCTCAAGGTGGAATGGAACGAATCCGGCGTGCTGGGCGAGCGCAACCCCGTGTTTGCCATCCGCAAAGTCAGTGCCAGCGACCTGGCCAAACTGCGCGCCGATGCCTTTGAGCGTTTTGCGGGCTTGCAGGAGGCGTGGACCTACGAACTGCAAGAAGCCGAAGGCACGCAGAACTTCTTGAACGCGGTGCAGAACTACCCGCTGCTCAAAGGCATGCCAGCTAATTTGTACAAGTGTTTCATGCCGCTGGCTTGGCAGATCAGCAGCACCAAGGGCGTGACGGGGTTGTTACACCCAGAAGGACCCTACGACGACCCCAAAGGGGGCGCTCTTCGTGAAGTCATTTACAGCCGGTTGCGAGCACATTTCCAATTTCAGAATGAGTTCCAGCTTTTTGTTGGAACCAACGACCATGGGCGGCTGAAGTTTGGCCTTCATATTTATGGTCCTGTTCGGGACCAAATTGGGTTCGCTCACATCGCCAACTTATTCGCCCCCTCAACCGTGGATGCTTGCCATGCAAATGATGGAAATGGGGTAGTTGGTGGCATCAAAAACGAACAAGGCCAGTGGAACACCGCTGGCCACCGCGATCGCATCGTCAAAGTCGATGAAAAAGCCTTGGCCACCTTTGCCCAGCTCTACGACGAGCCCGGCACGCCGCCACGCCGCGCCCGTCTGCCGGCACTGCACGCCGGGGCCTTGAGCAGCGTGCTGGCCAAGCTGGCGGCCTACCCCAAGCGGCTGGCCGATTTGGGGGACGACTATTTCTCCACCGAAATGTGGAACGAAACTGCGTCACAAAAGGACGGCACCATCGTGCGTCGACCTACCACCGACGCAGGTTTTTCCGCGGCGCCCGAAGACTGGGTGCTCTCTGGCCCGCACTTCTTTCTGGCCAACCCCTACAACAAAACCCCGCGCAAGGTTTGCACCGCCAACGGCCACTACGACATCATCGACCTCGAAACCCTGCCCGACGACTACCTACCCCGCACCAATTACCGTCCCATGGCCGACAAAGCCGAATACCTGCGTCGCACGCCGCAGGTGAGTTGGACTGAGGAGGTAATGGTTCAGATGCATTGGGGCGATATGTCTCCTGAGGAGGCTGACCGAAGCGGGGAATATGGCGAATGGCCTAGAACAATCAACCGGCCAGTTACCGACTACTACCGTCTTGTAAATCGTGAAATGATTGGCTCATCCTCGGAGAGGACGTTGATCACGACTTTAATGCCGCCGGGCGCTGCGCATATCAACACGTTGCTAGGACATGCGTTCAAAGACGCAAGGGAACTTTCCGGTGCCATGGCGTATACGCAGTCCTTGCTGGCCGACTTTCGAGTCAAGTCGACGGGCATGGGGCATGCCAACACCACCTTGGTTGGGCAGCTGCCGATCCCGATGTCTTGGCAACCAGGAGTTGTTTTGAGAGCGTTGTCACTCAATTGCCTCACCACCTACTACGCCCCCTTGTGGGAAGAGGTCTACGACATCGCCTTCACCGAACAGCAGTGGAGCCAGCCGGACAACCCCCGCCTGCCGCATGACTTCTGGCCCAACCTCACGCAATCCTGGACCCGCCATAACGCCCTGCGCAGCGACTACGCGCGCCGTATGGCCTTGGTGGAAATTGATGTGCTCGTCGCCCAGGCCCTCGGCCTCACGCTCGAAGAACTGCAGCTCATCTACCGCGTGCAGTTCCCGGTCATGCAAGGCTACGAGCGCGACACCTGGTACGACATCAAGGGCCGCATCGTGTTCACCAACAGCAAAGGCCTGGTCGGCGTCGGCCTGCCCCGCAAAGGCAGCCGCACCACTCCCAAAACCCGCATCACCACACCCGACGGCAAAACCAAAGACGGCAACCACGGCTGGGAAGACCTCTACAAAGACGGGGTGTTCCTCGTCCCCGACGGCACCAAGGTCGAGATGACCGTCACCGACGACACCTTGCCCGGCGGCCCCCGCCAAGTCACCCGTACCTTCACCGCGCCCTTTGCACGGGCCAATCGAGAGGAAGACTACCGGACGGCTTGGGCGTTTTTTGCCGACACATCAAACAGTTCAAAATCAACCGATACAACGCACTGAACAACATGAACGACCAGATGAACCCCTTCATTTCATTCTTAACCAGTAGCACGGATGTGTTGATCTTTGCTGCTTGTATTCTGATCGCAGCATTTTTGGCGTTCTTCTTTTGGTTTTTGCCAGCGCAGAAAAGTGTCACTCTGGGTGTTCGCAGGATCAATGCAGCCTTAGTTCAAGAACCGAGAGCTTGGGGCGAGGTCAGGGCACGTGTTCGATCCATTCTGAAGTTCCACCCATATTTGGCTTCAAGTTGGTTAGAAACGGAGGAGCGTGTTTTTTCCGTGAGTCAAGGAGGGAATGCCAGGTCAGTGACTTTTGGAAGTCCAAAGGACCTGTGGAGCTCCTCTGCACTCTTGAATAGAAGGTTCAACCTTGGATTGGCTGACGCCATCCCAAATATTTTGGTTGGCGTCGGGTTGTTTTTTACGTTCGTGTTTCTTTCATGGGCCTTGGTGGATACAACTGCTGCTTTAACTGAAACCGGGGCATCAGTTCAAGACACGCAGCAAGCCATCCGTGAACTGCTAAAGGTGGCTGGCGGCAAGTTTCTAACCTCCTTGGCTGGTTTGCTGGCGTCTATTTTGTGGACCTATAAGTCAAAAAGAGCGTTGAATGAGCTGAACAAGGCCTGTGACGAGCTCTTGGATTCATTTTCAAAACTTGTTCCAGGTAACGGGGCTGAACAACTGTTGATTCAGCAAGTTGAAGTTGCCAGCGACAACATGTTGGTGAATCAGGAAATCCTCACAGAAGCACGAGAGCAGACAGGAACCTTCAAAAGGTTCGAGACCGACTTGGCGGTTACATTGGCCGGTGCCATTACTTCTTCCTTCTCTCCACAGATGGAAGCCATGACCAATAAATTGGTCGCTGCTATTGATGGTTTGAGTGAAAAGCTTGGCACGATGAACCAAGAAGCCTTGCAGAAAATGCTGGAAGATTTCGCAGCAATGCTCAAGCAGGCTACCGACTCCGAAATGGCACAGCTCCAACAGACCTTGGCAGATTTGGCATCAAAGTTAGAGGGCGCTGGGGTCAAACTTGGCGAGGGTGCTGGCGAGGCTGCTGACTCACTGACAAAGGCGGGTGCTGAGCTGGTCGCAAGGGTTCATGAAATTTCAGAAAACTTGGCTACGGGTGCAACCAACATGGAGACTGCTGCAGGATCTATCAAGCTGGCCATGAATGACCTTGAGGTAACCATAAAGGATGCTGAAACGATCGGCAAACGTGGAGCCGCATTTGTCGGTGAAGCTTTGGATAAAACAGGAAGGACCATTCAAAGCCTTGATTCCATCTCCGGGGGGTTGGTGGAGGCGGCGAGTTCATTGCAGGCAGTGGGCGGAAAGATTGGTGAAGTCGTCGATAACGTTGAGGAGCTCTCTCGAGAGCAGAGGGCAGTTGTAGCGGCAGTGCGCGAAGTTGCGCCTTCAGCTCAGGCAGCGGTTGAACGCGTAGCCAATGTGCTGGAGGTAGCAGGCAGACAGTCCAAAGAGTCCATTGAAGCTACGGCTGCCACTTTGACAAGGACAGTTGCCTCTATCACTGAGGGTGTCACCACCTACACAGACCAAGTTGCAGATTTACACCGCAAGATGGATGCACAAATGGCAAAGGCCGTTGGAAGTTTTGACAAAGGTGTGAATGAACTGGCTGAATCGGTGGAGGAGCTTTCGGAAGCAATGCAGGCAGGCATTGTTCAAGCCGCGAGCAGCTTTGATCGTTCGGCGTCGTTGATGGCCGGATCGGTTAAAGAGTTGTCTAATAAGCTGGCTAAAGAATAAAAGGCCAAGACATGTTTGCACGCAGCACACAAAGATCTGCCGAATCATTGCCTGAAGCCGAGCAAAGTTACTTGGCTTCCGCAGCCGACTTAATGATCGGTCTACTTTTTGTGTTCATCATCATGGTGGCATTTTTGGCTTTACAAAAGAAAGCTGAAGAGGAGGCCCGGGCGGGCGATCGAGACCCGCGAGGTGCCGTTACCGTCGCCATCGGTGAAGAAATTCGAAAAACGTTACCGAGCGTCAAGATCGACCCCGCCAGTGGCGTGATCACCTTGCCGGAGGATTTGCTGTTTGATCTTGGTAGCTCCGTATTGAAGAACTCCGCTGTCGAACAGCTTGGAACCACCTCCAGGAAGTTGTCTGAGGTGCTTCGGTGCTTTGTTTCAAATCAAAAATCTAAGCACCCTTGCCCCGTGAATCCTTATGGACACGAAATCGAAACAATTTTTATTGAAGGTCACACTGACAGCATTCCGATGAATCGCCCGGGTGGCAACATCACCTTGTCGCTAGATCGCGCCATTTCTGTCAATGCATCCCTGGTTCAAGGAACTGTCCTTGCTGACTTCAAAAATAAAGATGGACATCCCATTTTTTCCTACAGTGCATATGCCGAGAGCAGGCCGTTGATCAAAGAAAACCCAGCTGATGGTCGTAATCGCCGTGTTGATTTGAGGATCGTGTTGACCTATAAGCCACCAGAAACCATGTCCACGATCGGAGCAGTCAACGCTGCTGTCAAACACTGATCATGTTTTCTCTTTTGCCCACATCCATGGCCAAGTTGGAGGCTGCTGTTCAGCGTCTCGACGATCCGGGCATTCCACCGCCACCGCCTGACATGCTGGAAATTGGTGAGCGCCTGCGCAGGGTGTATGCATCATCACGTGTTGATGCCTACACAAGTTTGGGGCGAAGTGAGCTTAGAAAACTCCCTTTTGCTTATTGGCTTAAGGGTGTGCCCGATTTGCCTTTTGTAGAAGCAGATTTGGTGAGGAAATATTGGAGTCAGCATTTACCCAATGCTTTGTCTTTGGGCCCTCGGCGAGCAAAACGTTGGCTTGCACCTTTGTATTTTATTTATTGTGATCAATTCAGCTCTGCAGATCGTGAATTTCAAACCTACTCCTCTAATCTGGTTGCTTCTTTAAAAGGTGCAGAGGGTCTGTTCGCTCAAAAACTGCAGTCTCTGCAACAAATCCACAGGTTCTTTAGTCCTTCAGACGCTCCGGATCGTCTGGCAAAGCACTTTTTTCTGGACAGAAATAAGTCGTTGGAAGGGTTGCTACAAGACCTACAGTTGTGGCCTGGGTTTGTTTCATCAAATTTCGGCAACGCAGTTTTTAGCTCAGGTCTAAATTTGCCTGTTGAAGATTTACGCGACACGCAAACAGTGCAGCGTCTTTTGGACTGGCTAAGGCGAAGTACCGCAAGTGTCGTGAAAACAGATTTTCGTGTCCCGTTTGCCAATGCATTGTTGGGATGCTGGGTTGGCCGAAAACCCTCTGACCAGTTGAAAAACATTTTGGTTGAGTTTTTCATCACGCACTACGGCGATCCACGGTTTCAAAACCACTTGCACTTCCAGTGGGATGGGGTTTCTATCCAAGCCAAGGGTGTCATCCTGAACTGGTTGACGGGGGATACCCTACGCGGTTTCATGAAGTTGCTGCAACGCACAGCGGATGAAATTTGGCAGTATCGACAAAAATTCTGGATGGCTTATTACGAACGTGGCTATATCGATGAGGCGTGGATGGCTCTGGGTGACAACGCTCAGTGGGCAGCCCAAAGCCTCAAGATGGATCAAAAGGGCATGGGGTACGGCCATCTGGATGGTGGTGCAGCCAGTAACCAGTCGGTTTTGCTCATCAAGATAGGTGGCTTGGTTTTTACTGAGTGGAGTCACAACGGCAGTTTGCGGGCTTACGTTGAGGGTAATCCTCAAACTCCACAGCTTTATCAGAGAACCTATCACGGGGCTGATTTGCGATCGGCGACCTCACTCGATTTTCACGGTGCTGCAAATATGAACCCTGAACTTCGGCATATGAATTCTGAGGGGGGCACTTGGCAGCGAAAAGCCCGTGACTTTATTCGTAAGCGGACCAACGTTTACATCAATGATTCGGAGATTTTGTGAAACTTGATTTGACACCAACTGGTGTGGCTTGGGAGTTGAATACCTCTGCTGAGAGCTGGTTCAAATCTCTACCCATTCAGGCAGCAGCGGCATTGAATGAGTTTTTGGAAGAAAACCCCCAGCTGCTAACAGAGTCAAGGCTTGCAGTTCCGGCATCAATCGTTTCCACATGGTCTGAGACCGCGGCTGTTCAATTGGGTTTACCCACGAACTGCCCTTTGGCTTTTGATGTTCGTCTGTCTGGGGCAATGGGAAAACCTGGTGCTCAAATCAGTGTTCGTTGGCTGCAACCCGGTAAGACCATCACAGCACGGGATGCGAACGCAGTGGGTTTGTGGCTTGACTATCAAGACAAAAAATACAGGATCAATGCCCCCATCTATCAAGTGCTGGGTTTGATTGATCGATTCAATGAAACTCGAGATGCCTCAATCGAAGATCAGTTCCGATTGTGGGCAGATATTCAGGCTGCACTGGGTGATGCTGGGACAGAGCAATTAACAGACAGTTTTTTGCGATCATTCCGGGTCATCACGGCATCAGCTTTGACCTTCGCCATTCGTACGGACGCCAGAGGCGATGTGCAGATTGACCCAGTGCTACTAACGGCAGAGCGCGATGCTTCCAGTGAAGGAGTATCCAATGTCCGGGCTTTGTCGGAAGCAGACGAAGCACTGTTTCCTCAAAGATTGGACCAATTGCGGGAGGGCGTGCCTGCATTCCCTTTGAGTCAGGGTACTTATGTGGTGGCTGACGAGCCGCTGCAGCGAGCCCTCACCGCGGTACGAAAGTTACGTCAAGCGCCAGCGGAACAGCGAAAACGCGCAGCCATGTATCCTGAAGCCGTCATACGAGAAATGCTGGGAGCTGACGAATCCGAACCTACGGTGTTTGTTGAAACTGAGAAGTTTGCTGATCGTGTTCGTGATGTAGGTGAGTGGGAAGCTCCCGTTTTGCCATGGATAAAAATCTCACCACAAAAGTGGGATGCCCCGCAGTCCGGCGGCATTCGTATTGGTGGCGTCGATTTGCCGCTTGATGAACCCACGTTAGCGCAAGCTATTCAGTCGATCCAAGCTGCCATCGCCGATGGCAAGCCCAACATCACAGTCGCCGGACAGGCTATTCCTGCCACTGCTGCAAATGCCAGCGCCTTATCGCAATTGCACCGTGCATTGACTCGTCCTTTGGTTGGGGGTAGTGGTGGCGACACAATTGATCCGACGGTTAAAAATGTCCTCATCATTGAAACCAATTTGGATGAGACTTCATTTACCCGCACGACTATGGGTAAACGACCCGGCTTGGAGCGCTTGCCTCATGGTTTGAAAACCACACTCAAAAAGCACCAAGAGCTGGGACTGGTCTGGCTACAAAAACATTGGATTCAAGGTAGCCGAGGTGCCTTGTTGTGCGATGACATGGGCTTGGGGAAAACCTTTCAAGCGTTGGCTTTTTGTGCGTGGCTGCGCGAATCTATGGAGGAGGGCGATTTACCCAAAAAACCTTTACTTCTAATTGCGCCTGTTGGTCTTTTGAGGAACTGGGAGGCCGAGATCGAAGAGCATCTGTTTGCTCCGGGTCTGGGCAATCTGGTTCGCGCTTATGGTGATCACCTCAAAACATTGCGCCGTGGACGACACATGGATGGCACGGCTGGTTTGGATACCGCCCGGTTGTCATCTGCGGATGTCGTGCTGGCTAACTATGAGGCGGTTTCTGACTATCAGTTGAGCTTTGGTGCAGTTCCTTTTGCGGCAGTAGTTTTGGATGAGGCGCAAAAAATCAAATCACCCAAAGCACGAATGACGCACGCTGTCAAAGCTTTGAATACCGAATTTATGCTGGCCATGACCGGTACGCCCGTAGAAAACCGCCTAGCGGACTTGTGGTGCATTGCAGATGCTGTGCAACCAGGTGCTTTGTCCGATTTGAAAGAGTTCAGCGCCAAATATGAGGTTGAGGGTGGGGATGTTCAGGGACTTCGGAACCAAGTTTGGCAAGAGGAAGACGCCATTGATCAGCGTCCGAAGTTGTTGTTGCGCCGTTTGAAAAGCGACAAATTAGAAGGGTTGCCTCAAAAGCATGAGCATGTATTAAAGATCGCCATGCCCGCTCGGCAACTCGAGGCCTACGAGCGAGCATTGGCAATGAAGGAGATATCAGGTCCAGAGGGCACCTTGGGAATGATCCATGCACTGCGACGAGTTTCTTTGCATCCTTCTTTGATCGAGGGGGGTGTTAAAGCATCTGAACTGAAGATTGACGACTCAGCACGTTTTGTCGCCATGATCAATATATTGGACAAGGTGGCTGCCACGGGTGAGAAGGTTCTGGTATTTCTTGAATCGCTTGATTTGCAGGATGCGGATCAGCTTCCTTTGTTGCTACAACGTCGTTACGGCTTGGCCAAATCTCCCATGGTGATCAATGGACAAGTCAGCACTGAAGCTCGTCAAGACCGGGTAAACGCCTTCCAGCGCGATAGTGGTTTCGATGTCATGCTTCTCTCTCCCAAGGCTGGCGGTGTTGGCCTCACTCTCACTGCGGCAAATCATGTCATTCACCTTTCGCGCTGGTGGAACCCAGCTGTTGAGGATCAATGTTCAGATCGCGTCTATCGTATAGGTCAAACCAAGCCTGTTCACATTTATTACCCATTGGCTTTGTTGCCAGAAGCCCCTGACCACAGCTTTGATTGGCAGCTGCAGGTGCTGATGAATCGCAAACGTCAGCTGGCTCAAAATTTACTGGTTGCACCTACTTTTACACAATCCGACTACCAAGATCTACTCTCTGGGTTGAATCGAAACTAAACCATAAATAGGACTTCAGGGATGCTTCCTTCATTGCTGGCCAAAGACATTCAAGAAGGTCTCAGGCAATTCCTAACCACCGGTTTTGAGGCGTCAGACGATTTCATGAGCGGCATCATGGACCGCTTCGTCAAAGATCCAGCGGGTTGGCTCAAAGGGCCCTACCTGCAGTTGGGATTGCCTTTTTCGCCGGGTGATTCTGGAAAGAACTTTTTCAAAGGATTTGAAACTCAGTTCCCCGGCTTCTCGCACCAAGAGGACGCTTGGAAGCGCCTGTCCACCGAGCACATGGGCCAAAGCACCCTGGTAGCCACCGGCACAGGCAGCGGTAAGACCGAGTGTTTTGTCTACCCCGTGTTGGATCACTGCGCTCGCGCTCAAAAGGCCGGGCAAGCAGGCATCAAGGCCTTGGTGATTTACCCCATGAATGCGCTGGCTTCTGACCAAGCGCGCCGTTTTGCTGAGCTGGTGGCCAGCGTGCCAGCCTTCAAAAATTTGCGTGTGGGTTTGTATGTGGGGGGTAACGCCGAGGGGACGGGGCAAGGTGTGGTCATGACGGCCACCACGGTCATCACTGACCGCGATGCCTTGCGCAAAAACCCGCCCGACATTTTGCTCACCAACTACAAGATGTTGGACTACCTGATGCTGCGGCCCAAAGACCGCACCTTGTGGGACAAAAATCAAGCCGACACCTTGCGTTATGTGGTGGTGGACGAGTTGCACACCTTTGATGGAGCGCAGGGCACGGACTTGGCGCTGTTGCTCCGGCGGCTTCGTGCCCGCTTGAAGTCTCCTGATGGACACCTGATTTGTGCGGGCACTTCGGCCACCTTGGGTGGCGCGTCTGACACTGCCCCGTTGCGCGACTACGCGCGTCAGGTGTTTGGTGTGGCGTTCGAGCCTGCTTCGGTGATCACAGAGAGTCGCCAGTCGGTAGGCGTGTTTTTGGAAGAGTCCACCATCGACTACGTGTTTTCTTCGCTCACCAGTCCCAAAGAGGCCTTGGATGCGACCCAGTTCGCCACGGCTGAAGATGCGGTGAGAGCATGGCATGCCGTGTTTTTCCCCGATGTGACACCACCTATTGACGTGTCGGATTTGGCTTGGCGCATTGAGTTGGGTAACCAGCTCAAAAAGCACCAGATTTTTGTCAACATGCTCAAGCTGGTCAAAGGTCAGGTGGTGCATTTCGAGGACCTGAAACAGCAGCTCAAAAACGGTTTGCCTTTGGCCATGCAGCCTTGGGTGGCTGAAATTCTGGACGCCTTGCTGGTGTTGGTCGCCTGGGCCCGTGTGCCGGGTGGTTCGGCTGGGCGGCCTTTGCTGAACTTGCGGGTGCAAATGTGGATGCGCGAGTTGCGTCGCATGGTGGCCAACTTGGCTGTTAACCCCAATGATGTGAAGTTGCGTAGCAGTGCCGACATTCCCGCCACGCCAGATGGCATTTATTTGCCACTGATTCAATGCACAGCCTGCCGTACCACGGGCTGGTTATCTCGCTTGGTTCAGTCCAGCAGCAAACTCTCGACCAAGCTCGATGAGATTTACAACACCTGGTTTGCTGCAAGGCCCGATGCTACACGCCTGTACGCCGCCAGCAGCTTCCAACGCCCACAGGTAGAAGGTGTTTACCAACAGGCCTGCGTGGCTTGTGGCAACTTGCAAGCTAACGGGGCAACAGCTTGTGTTGCGTGCAGTGAAGAGGCTTTGTTGCCCGTCTTTCGCGTCACCGAACAGCGAACCGGAACACAAGGTGAGGTGCAATACACCCGCCACGACAACAGCTGCCCAGCTTGTGGCGAACGCGATCGCATGATGCTGGTGGGTGCGCGCAACGCCACATTGGGTGCCCAGGTGGTGGAGCACTCTTGGGCGAGCCCGTTCAACGACGACAAAAAACTCATCGCTTTTTCCGACTCGGTGCAAGACGCCGCGCACCGCGCCGGTTTTTTTGGTGCACGCACCTACCAAAACAACGTCCGCATGGCCTTGTCGAAATTGATGGATGAGGTGGTGCCGACTGCTTTGCCTTGGTCTGAATTTTTGGACCAAATGGCTAAGCGCTTCGATCAGCCCGGCAGTGTGCTTCACATGCCGCCTGAGCGGTTGGTATCTGAATTCATAGGTCCAAATATGACCTGGCACCCGCATTGGGCGGTTGAGCTTATACAAAAAGGAGCTTTGCCAGCCAACAGCCGTTTGCCCGAATTGGTTCGAAAGCGATTGATGTGGCAAGCCGTGAGCGAGATGACTTACATGAGTCATCGAGGGCGAACCTTGGAGCGCATCGGCAAAGCCTGTTTGACCGTCCCAGTTCAAACGCTAGAGCCCTTGGTCAACAACCTGCTGCCGGTGTTTGAAGAGCAATTTGGACTCAAAGGCCTGAAGCCGTCCACCCTGACACAGTGGCTGTGGGGAGCATTGGCTTTCATGCGCAAGCGCGGTGCCGTGTTGAGCGGTGGCTTAGAAAAGTACGCCGAAGACGCCAACGTTTACGGCTTGAGCCAAGTGCCGGGGCGCAAGGAGTGGATGCCCCCCATGAGCCCCTACACGCCTCACCCCGTGTTCGTGACGCTGGGCAAACACAAAGACTTCGACAGAGTCAACGGCGACCGCAAAGCCTCTTGGTTTGAGCGGTGGGCCGATGCGGTTTTTGTCAGCCAAGGTCATTTGTTGAGTCAAGGGCAGGGTGCTGAGTTGTTCACGTACGCCGCCGACCTGATGGTGCGTGAGGGCATCCTTCAATCCACCGAAAGCCATTTGGGCATCAGTTTGGCCATCGACCCCAGTGCTTTGGTGTTGTGTACCGATGTCAAGCGTTTAACGACTCCCCAAGGCAAGCGCACGCTGACGGTGCCCTCGGCTGACGCAAGCGCATTGTTGGGTATGCCGTGCCTGGAGTCGACCGATGAGCATTACGAAACCATCGCTGATGCGGGTGGCTGGCTGGCCAAACGCTACAGCCAAGGCGATTTGCGGCGCGTGATTGCGGCAGAGCACACCGGTTTGTTGGAGCGAAAAGAGCGTGAAGACCTTGAGTTGCGCTTCAAATCCAAAGAGCCCAAAGCGTGGTTTGAAAACCTGTTGTCGGCCACGCCCACGTTAGAGATGGGCGTGGACATTGGTGACTTGTCCTCAGTCCTTCTCTGCTCGGTGCCGCCCAACCAAGCCAGCTATTTGCAACGCTTGGGCCGTGCTGGTCGACGCGATGGTAATGCCATGACCACAACGCTGGCCGACGGAGCCAGCCCACACGACCTGTATTTCTTTGAAGAGACACAAGAAATGATGTCGGGCGAGGTTGCCCCTCCAGGTGTCTTCTTGCAAGCCGCTGAGGTCTTGCGCAGACAGCTCTTTGCCTATTGCATGGACGACTGGGTGAGTGGTATCAAAACCTTGACTGCCATGCCAGATAAGACCTCGACGGCGCTCGATGCGGTTGAAGCGCTTAACCAAGACAAGTTTCCCTACAACTTGGCCAACCACGTGCTGGCAAATGAGCAGCGCTTGATGGACGGGTTTTTGGCTTTGTTGGGCAAGGACATCGATCAGACGGTAAGCAACCGCTTGCGCGACTACATGCAGGGCCATGATGACAAAGACGGTATGCGGACCCGTTTGCTCAAGGCTTTGGAGGACCTGGTGGGGGAGCGCCGCAATTACCGCAAACGCAAAGACCAAGTGGATGTGTTGATTCGTGCGGCCAAACTCAAACCGCAAGACGACGTCACCCGTGAAGAACTCGATAACCTGGATCGCGAACGCGGGAAGTTGATGGAGCTGGTAACCGAGATCAACAAACGGGATTTGCTGGCCACTTTGACCGATGTGGGCTTGATACCCAATTACGCCTTCCCTGAGGCAGGCATTGAACTGAAGTCGGTTCTGTGGCGAAAGAAGAGTGAAGGCGAACAAGTCCAGGGTAATTACGTTGCATTGCCTGCCTTGAAATATGAAAGACCGGCCAATTCAGCCTTGTCTGAATTTGCACCAGAGAACCGGTTTTATGCCAACCAACGGCGGGTCGAGGTAGATCAAATCAACATGGGCTTGGCCAAAACGGAAACATGGCGGTTTTGCCCTTCGTGCCAACACATGCAAAACCTCGAAGTTAGCCAAGACACCGAGGCGGTATGCCCGCACTGTGGCGACGCTATGTGGGGCGACGCTGCTCAAAAGCGCACGTTGCTGCGGTTCAAGCAGGCCATTGCCAACAGCGACGACACCAAGGTGCGCATCGACGACAGCGCCGATGACCGCGAACCAAAAATGTATGTGCGCCAGTTGCTGGCCGACTTTGAGCCCAAGGACATTCAAGTGGCTTGGCAGATCGAGAACGGTGGCTTGCCCTTCGGTTTTGAATTTGTGTCCAAAGTCACTTTTCGGGACGTCAACTTTGGCGAGTTGGCTAAGCCCGGGGATGCATTCAAAGTGGCCGACAAGGAATCGGGCCGCCCTGGCTTCAAACTTTGCAAGCATTGCGGAAAAGTGCAAAAGCCTCCGAAGCGACAGACAGACCCGGTAGGACAAATCCACAGTTTTGATTGTCCCAAGCACGGCTCAGAAGACACCGATAACCTGTTGGAGTGTTTGTACCTGTACCGAGAGTTCGAGTCGGAAGCGCTGAGAATTTTGGTGCCTTACACCCGCTCGGGTGTGGACGAAGAGGTGGTGCAGTCGTTCATGGCGGCTTTGCAGTTGGGCTTGAAAAAACGCTTTGGCGGAAAGGTAGACCACCTGCGCATGGTGGAGCAAGACGAGCCCGGCAAAGACGGTGGACCCAGAAGGCACTTCGTGATGCTTTACGACTCGGTGCCCGGAGGCACGGGCTATCTGCACCAATTGCTGGCACAAGACGCTGGCACATTGGCCGATGTCTTGCGGATGGCATTGGATGCAGTTAGGGGTTGTTCGTGCAACGAAGACCCCGAGAAAGACGGTTGCTACCGATGCGTCTACCAATACCGCTTGGGGCGCAACATGCAGGTCGTGTCTCGCAACCGAGCAGCAGAGGTTCTCTCGGAATTGGTAGGCTCACTGCATCAGCTGGTTCAAGTCAAGACCATTGGCGAGATCTACATCAATCCCAATTTCGACTCTGTTTTGGAGGCGCGCTTCATTGAGTCGCTCAAACGCATGAGTGGAGTGGCGGGCTTGCCCAAAGTGAAACTGGTGCAAGACATCGTTAACGGAAAGTCTGGCTTTGTGATTGAGGTTGGCGGCCAGCGCTACCGCATTGAACCGCAGCGAAACGAGGAGCCTTCGAGTGGGGTCCAGGTGGGAAGCAAACCCGACTTTGTCTTTTGGCCATGGCAGAGCGGCACTTTGCGCAAACCAGTGGCGGTGTTTTGTGATGGTTGGCAGTACCACCAAAACTCTTTGAGAGAAGACGCCAACAAACGAAGTGCTTTGGTGCTCAGTGGGCGCTACTGGGTGTGGTCAGTGACCCACGACGATGTGAAGGCAGCACTGGATGGCAATGCGCAAACCGACTTGGATTCGCCCACGGCCGCTTTGCGTAGGCATGATGGTGATCGTGCGCCAGCCAACCTACCCAGATCGGTGGGTGGGGCATTCTCAAGTCATGCCGTGGCTCAGTTGCTATCGTTCTTAGGGACGCCACCGGGTTCTGGCGCACAAGACGAGGGCATGAGCCTGATTCAACGCAACGTGTTGTGGCTCAATTTCTTGATGGTGCCCAACACGGCAGAAGAAAAGACCTTGGTTGAAAGCAAGATGAGTCGTTGGTTGTCACAACTCCCCGAAGAGATGCAGGCGCCTAAAGCTGGGTTCGCCCCCGTGCTGTCCAAAGGCAATGCCGCACCGGCGGTGTTGAGTTGGTGGCCCATGGCGTATGCCAAGGGTGAAAAAGATGGGTTAACAGCGCCGGGCGTGGTTTTGCTGGATGATGTGGAATATCCGGATACTGATACCCTGCGTTTGAATTGGCGCAAATGGTTGGCGCTCTATAACCAAGAGCAAATGTTGCCCGGTATGTTGTTGGCCACCCGTTCGGCCATGGATGCGGGCGATTGTGCTGGCTGGTCGGCATCTCATCACGGTCATACAAGCGCTGGTGCCAGCAGTGGGGATCAGCAGATGCTGGCCAAAGACTGGGCCGATGCGATTGAGCAGTCCTTGGCACCTATGCAGTCCGGTTTGCGCGAGTTGGCCTTGCTGCAAGTGCCTGCACCCATGATGGGGCATGAGCTGGCGAACGACCGCCAGCAAGTGGTGGCCGAAGCCGAAATGGCTTGGCCCAATCATTTGTTGGTGGTTTTGACCGCCAATCAAGATGACATGGCCCAGGAGTGGGTCGATGCGGGTTGGACGGTGCTGGTCATGTCAGAGGATTACCAAACAATAGCAAAACAGGCTTGGGTGCAAGCCGTGGCTGAAAAATTGAATATGGACACGTCCGCAGAGGGAGCACAATCATGAGTTTGAAACCAAAAGTGGCGCTGTCGCAAGACTTCTTGTTGAATTTGTCCAAGTTGCCCTCAGGCGTGCAGTCACGGGTGATGAAGTGGGCAATTAAATTCCAGACCGATCCCAAGAGCTCTGGCATCAATTACGAAAATATTAACGCAGCGGCCGACGCCAACATGAAGTCCGTTCGCATCGACGGTGATTGGCGTGGCATTGTGTTTAAGCCTGAACGCGGTGATGTGTATGTGCTGTTGCATGTAAACAAACACGATGAAGCCTACCGGTGGGCAGAGCGCCGAAAGCTGATCATTAACCCTGTGACGGGTGCCATGCAGATGGTTCAGGTGGAAGATGCCCCCGTGTTGTCGAGCCCAGCACCAGCTCCATCACCCGCTCCGGTTGCAGAAAAGGCCAAGCCAGTCGCGCAGGACGTTTCAGATCACGACTTGATGGCTTTGGGTGTGCCCCCTGAATTGATTGATCGCGTTCGATCGGTGACCACCGAGGTCGAGCTGGACGGCTTGCAAGAAGCCTTGCCTGTTGAGGCTTATGAGGCCTTGTTCTTGTTGGTTGCGGGTGATACAGCAGAGCAAATTCTGAATGCGCGTGAAACACAGTTGAACCGTGCCATTGATACGGGCAACTTTGAGGCGGCGTTGCAAACCCCTGAATCCAAGTCTAGGTTTGTGTTGGTCGATGACGAAGCCATGGTAGCCATCATGAATGCCCCGTTGGCTCAATGGCGCGTGTTTTTGCACCCAACGCAGCACAAATTGGCTGCGGGTGATCGCAGTGGACCCGTGCGAGTGTTGGGTGGTGCGGGCACTGGTAAAACCGTGGTGGCTATGCACCGGGCCAAATGGCTGGCTGAACACCGTACCTTGGACAAGCAAAAGGTCTTGTTCACGACTTTCACCAAAAACTTGGCGCTGGATATTCAAGACAACCTCAAGACCCTGTGCTCCAAGGCGACATTCGAAAAAATTGAAGTCCGCAACTTGGACTCATGGGTACATGGATTCATGCGTTCAAGAAAGCTGGAACACCGGATCGTTTACGACCGCAAGGCCGATGGGGCTTTACAAGCCTGGCAAGCGGCGATGACGGTTAAAGATGTGAGCTTGGATTTGCCCGACAGCTTTTACGAAGATGAGTTGGAGCAGGTGGTGTTGGCCCACGGTGTGACCAGCAAAGACGATTACCGTGCGGTTCGTCGCACCGGACGTGGCATTGTGCTGAGTCGTGCCAAGCGCGATGCGGTGTGGCCTGTTTTTGAGGAGTACCGTGGGCAGCTGGCCTCTCGAAAGCTCAAAGAGGTGGACGACGCCTACAGAGAGGTTTCGCTGTTGCTGGACGGTGAGCGCGAGTCGCCAGATACAATCGGACTCTACAGCGCCATCGTGATCGATGAAACGCAAGACTTGGGTCCCCAAGCCCTGCGTTTGTTGCGCGCCATGATTGGACGAAACAACAACGATCTCTTTTTTGTCGGCGATGGCCATCAACGTATCTACACCCGCAACCGAGCCGCCATGAGTAAGTGCGGTATTGATATCCGTGGGCGTTCAAAAAAGCTGTACCTGAACTACCGAACGACCGACGAAATTCGCCGTCAAGCGGTCGCTGTTCTTGAAGGTTGTGAAATTGACGATTTGGACGATGGTCACGACGAGACCAAGCGCTACAAGTCTTTGTCTCATGGGCCAGTGCCAATGGTTGTGTCTGTTCAATCCACAGAAGAAGCCATGGCCAAGGCTTTGGCGTTGATGAATGACTGGGTGAAGCAAGATGGGGTTGATGGATCATCCAACACCTGTGTCATTGCTTCATCAGGCAAGGTCCGTGATGCAGTCGCGAAACACTTTCAAACCAACGGCATTCCAGTAGCCGTGATCGACGAAAACCAAAATGCGGGTGCCTCGCAGGCAACTTCATACTTTGCCACCATGCACCGCGCCAAAGGTTTGGAGTTTGACCGAGTGATCGTCTTGGCCCACAAGGCTTACATGGGCGATCCACTTGAGACAGGCAGTAAACGTAAATTGATTTATGTGGCGCTGACCCGTGCAAAAAAAGAAGCCGCATTGTTCATTGTTTGATTTGGTTTCACTTGTTTCCAAAATTGCTTCGCTTAAAGGGTTCACCAGTTTTGAATGATTTCCAAAAGGGAGTCTGATAAACGCGTGCGGCATCCATTCCTATCAAGTCTTGCTCATATAAGCCTTGAAAAAAGTCGTGCACTTGTTTTCTGTACCTGTTGTTGTTCTTGGTGCCGGCTGCAAACTCCTCGGGGGTTAAGCCCAGTCGAACTTGTTCTCGCCTCATTTCTTCGAGCAGATCTTCGATTTGTTCGTTAATACTTGACTTGGCTTTTTGCCAAGCTGAAATACTGAATGGAAGATCCTCTTTAAGCTCCACGGCGTTATAGATCAAAGTAGGCTTTTTGAGAAGCAGTGTGAGCAGCATCTGTTCTGATCGGCTCAAACTTGCGTTGCCACAGCAAATTTTTTCTTGTTGTTCTTTGCCTATTCCCAAGTCATTCAATAAAGCAACGCCGTTTATCAGTTCGCTTTTCATGATGCTTTCCAATAGTTTCTGATCGCTAGGCATGTCATTCCTTTAAAGGTGGTGTGTGTGACGTTATTTATATCACAGTAATATGTGACAGTGATTGTGTTACATTCAGCCCATGGATGAAAACACCTTCTCCCTAGACCAGCTCTGCACGCTCACGGCCTTGCCCAAGCGCACGGTGCGTTACTACATCCAAATTGGGCTCATGCCGCGCCCGGTGGGTGAGAACCGTGGCGCTAAGTACCTCAACAGCCATCTCGACACTTTGCTGCGCATCAAGCAGCTGAGCGAGGCTGGGGTGTCGTTGGAGCGCATCCGGGAAGTGCTCATGGGGGGTGCGTTGGACTTGCCGCCGCGTCAGCGCGAGGCCGGATCGATCGAGGTGCGCACCAGCATTTACATTGCGCCCGGTGTTGAGTTGGTGTTGTCGCCCGAACAGTCGGGCGCGTCCCCCGAGCAGGTGAGGGCTTTGGCCCGCAGCGTGCTCAAAGCCTGGACCCAAATTCAAAAGGACCCTTCATGAAACAAGCCCCCGCCACCATCACCAACGTCAGCGGTGACGACGCCCCTGCACTGATGTCCGTCACGGCCAAGGGCCGTTTGGAGGGCTTGCTCTTGTCGATGACCGTGAGTCAGGTGTTCAAGAACAACACGTCCAGCAACATGGAGGTGGTCTACACCTTCCCCGTGGCCTGGGGTGCGGTTTTGCTGGGGCTGGACGCCACGATGGGCGGTCAGCGCCGCAGTGGGCAAGTCATGGCTAAACAAACGGCCAGCAAAAAATACGAAGCCGCCATTGAAAAGGGCGATGCGCCCATCATGGTCGAGAAAAACCGTGGCGGCTCGTACACCGCTTCATTGGGCAGTTTGAAGCCTGGCGAAGAGGCGGTGCTGGACATTCAATATGCGCAGCTTTTGAACGTGGTCCAAGGCCAGGTGCGCCTGACCATCCCCACCACCATTGCGCCGCGTTACGGTGATGCGGTGCGCCAAGACGGCTTTCGCTTGGACCAAGTGCCGGGCTCCAATCTCTTGGCCGAGTATCCGTTTGGCGTGAGCATCGACATCACGGGTGCCATGGCCCAGGCCCGCATAACTTGCCCGTCCCACCCAGTGGCCCAGCAAAGCATGCAAGAGGGTGTGTGCATCAGCTTGGCTCGTTTGGGCATGTTGGACCGGGACTTTGTTTTGTTGCTGGAAGACCTGCCCGCCACCTCTTGGGCCTTGAGCGGGCCGGACAGCCGATCCGGTGAAGGCCACCGCGCCGCCTTGCTCAGTCTTTGCCCGACCTTGGCCAGCACAGAGGTGCCCGCCTTGAACGTGAAGATTTTGGTGGATTGCTCGGGCTCCATGTCGGGCGGCAGCATTGAGCAAGCGCGCTTGGCCTTGTCGGGCCTGACCAAGCTTTTGACCGAACGGGACCGTTTCAGCTTGACGCTTTTTGGTAGCGAGTACGAGCACAGCGTGCCGCCCGTCACCGCCGACCGGATGGGCTTGAAGCAGCTCAACATCGCCGTGCGCAACATGGATGCCAATTACGGTGGCACCGAAATGTCTTCGGCCATGGAGGCGGTGTTTGGGCTGGCGTTTCCCGCCGTGCCCGAACACGCCGAGGCCGATGTGCTTCTGATTACCGACGGGGATGTGTGGGAAGCCCAAGCCTTGGTGGACGCGGCCAAGGCCAGCGGCCACCGGGTGTACGCCCTGGGCGTGGGCAGCGCGCCCAACGAGAGCATGTTGGCCGAAGTGGCACTGGCCACCGGGGGTGCATGCGAGTTGGTGGGTGTGGGCGAGGACATGACCCAAGCCGTTCAACGCATGGTGCAGCGCATGCGCTTGGCCATGCCGGTCAAAGCCGAGTGGCGCACCCCGGCGGGCAGCCTGTGGAGCAGCCCAACCCCCAAACGCATCGCCAGCGGCGAAACCGTGCACCTGTTTGTGCGTACACCGCAGGCGCTGGCCGAAGCCCCGGTGCTGGCACTGGACGGGCAGGGCTCAGCAAGCCCGGCCTTGCAAGTTACCCAAGACGACGTGCTGGCCCGTCTGCTGGCAGCCACTCAAGTGGGCCTGACCCGCGATGTGGAAACGGCCCAAGCCTTGGCCGAGAAATACAGCCTGGTGACCGAGCACACCAACCTGCTGCTGGTGATCGAACGCGCCGAGGCCGACAAAACCGATGGCATGCCGCAACTGCACCGGGTGGTTCACATGACGCCAGCTGGGCACAGTGGGGTGGGGCATGTGGAGTTCGGCTTTCAAGAGATATCGCCCATGTTGATGATGCGAACGTCTGCCCCGATGGATTACAGCAAATTGAAAGGTCCGGCTCTATACAGAAGTCCGATCCGGCGCACTGGCACGGACAATGTGCCGTTCACGCCAGGAGCCATGGAAGACTTCGAAGTTCCAGCGTTCTTGCGCAAGGGCACCCCCCCCGTCACCCCGAGCCAACTGTTGGCCCGAGCCATCATCAAAGTCTTCCACGATGCTTTAGACGATGGTCACGAGTACCGCCAAGCCATCCGGTTGGTGGCCAACGCCAAGTTTGATGTGCCACTGGAACCTGCGATTGAGGCTGCCAAAGCCGTGGTCAAGTCCTCACTTAAGGCCTGGGGCTGCTTGTTGATGTGGGCCAGCGACAAGGCTGGCTATACACATGGGTTCACTGATCACACCCTGTTGCTGGTCATGGGGCAACTCAGCGGTGTTGACGAGGATAAACAAGCTGAGGCTAGAGCGCTCATTGATGAGCTGCTGGCTACTCAGAATTCATCTGGGCTGATCGAACCATAAGTGAATGTGATGTGGACAAGAATTGACTTGGATACAAACCTTCATTTTTGTACTTGCGTTCATTCAACAATCAGGTAAGATAAAGACTTGCATCAAGACAAGGCCCGACGGCCTTACCAACCTGCCCCCGGGCAAGGTGGACGCGAAAGCGGATGCGGCTCCAGCCGGAGCAACCAACCGGGAGATGCGTCGGCCCTCCTTAGAAATTCCGGAGGGCTTTTTTTATGTCTGAAACGACGCAGATCCACCCCGACAAAATCCGAGCTTACTTGGCCACAGACTACAGGCTCGGTCATACCGACCAAGACATTGTCTTGACCATCGGCCAACGTTCTGAGCGCCTTGCAGCATTGTTCGCTGTCAACGGCGTCAACTGCGGCGCATTCCTGACCGCTTACAACCCACAGGGCACGGTCCAGTCTGACGCTGCTAACCAAAAGGCCCACGCACAACTTGCTGGCCAACTTCAGGAGCTGGGACTACAGGCAATTGAAGGCTCTGGCAGCGAAGAGGGCACCGACTGGCCCTCCGAGAAAAGTTTCTTTGCATTGGGCCTAGCCTTGGAGCCTGCCAAAGTCATTGGCACTCACTTTAACCAGGACGCCATTGTCTGGGTCGGACCAAATGCTGTTCCACAGCTGATTTTGTTACGCTAAATTTTTTGGTCTGGCCGACCCTAAGGGCTGGGGGGAGTTGATCCAGATTGTCGCTCCCGACAGACTGTCAAATGCGGCTAAATAGGAGAACTTATATGTCCGTCGCTGAAATCATTGCCACGAACGAAACGGTGGCTGGAGTCGAGTGCTTGCTGACTGCTTCCGATAGCTACATTGAAACGCTCAGCATCATCCCGATAGCCGCCCTGCCAGGGCAGCACGAGCTGGTTATCAAGACAAAACTTTTGTCAGCCAAGAACCCAATGGAGAAGCGGGTCAAGGCCCGTTGCTGCATCGATGATGAGCAACTGGTGGCTTTGAGGGACTCGCTTAATGTGTACTTGGCAGAGCGGGCCATGATGGAAGTACAGCAATGAGCAACGCACATATAAATCGACAATCTGAGTTCCCCAGCGTAGTTCCTCTGCTTTGGTACACGCCGAAGCACTTTCATCACTCTTGGCAAGACTGGGATCATGCACTTGTGCGGTCGGCCACGGACCTGCCTCAATTGATGAAATATTGAAAAAAGTGGAGAAAATCAGCGGTGATATCGTGATGATAGATAACCATATTTTCAAACAAGTTACGCAAAAGGAATTGTTATGAGCCTTACTGCAGAACAAGCCCTGAGGGCATACGCGACAATGATGAACACGCAAGATGCATCATGTCTAGAGCCACTGCTGGCTGACGACTTTCACTACGCATCGCAGTGGGTGTTGGCTGAGATTGAGTCCAAAAATGAGTATCTTGGATATATCGTGCCCAAACTCAATGCAATCAGAAACACGGGGTCAGTGGTTTGGGCAGAAATGGGCTCGTTAGACCGCGAATTTCCAGGGCCATGTGTTGTTATGGCTCAAGATGACCAAGACAATCTGCTTGCTGTGGTTCTGGTCAAAGTCGAGGACGAAAAGATTAAGCGCTTGGATCTGTGTGGCGCACCTTCTCCGCACTCGGCACGTCGAACAGGAATCTACCCAGGGAGAAATGACCTCGATTGTTTGGAGGGACGTCATCCATGAATGTCACTGAGTTTGAAGTGGACAGTTCGGGAACCCTCACTGTTGGCGACTTCTTGGAACCAAAAAACCGCTCTGATTTTTACGAGTCTGTTTCGTATTCATGGTACGAATCCCCGGCACACCTTGCGAACGCCATGGAGGAGTGTCCGCCCCTTGCTTGGTCTGTTCACTCGATCTATACGGAGCTTCGTGAAGAGGTTCTGGCAGACATAGAGGGTATAGACGGTAGCTCATGGGAATTCAAGAAAAGAGCCGCTGCCTTGAACAATCGAGTCAAAGCAATGCCCGAGGATCCTGAACAAGGCGTAGAGGATTGGCTATTAGCGCTGACTTCTGGCGAGTTCGCTGCACAAGTTGTGCCCGTAATCGAGGAATGGTTTGACACACCACCTAATTGGAACTGGGAAGACGACCACTTACCCAAGAACGCAACCGCTCAAGGTGCCGCGCTGGAGTTTTTTCAGAGAATGGATGACGACATCCTCGATATCCTCGGAGTAAAAATTATCGAAGGAGAGCATCCGGGCAGCAGTTACTACGCAGCGGAACTTAACGGAGATATCGATCTGGCGAACAAAGCAGCCGCAGATGCCGGTATACCCGTGCGCTTTAAGAAATGCATGAGGTAACACCGTGGAAACGCTCTTTGACATGGCAACGTACCACCTCAACGAATTTCTAGAGGCAAAGTTCAGGGGGCGTAGTCATCTATGACAACTCAGCTGTATCCCCCATGGGTTGTCCTGCACATTCCGCACGATTCAACAGTTGTTCCTGCCCAGGCGCGATCGCAAATCCTGTTAGACGATTCGGCACTGGAACTCGAACTGCAGCGCATGACTGATCACTTTACCCACTCCTTGTTTGCCGAGCCACCAGGCGATGCAGCCGTGATTCGCGCGGAGGTTAGTCGCCTTGTCGTCGATGTAGAGCGGTTCTCCGACGATGGCCTGGAGCCGATGGCGGCGAGAGGTATGGGGGCCGTTTACAACGTGACCTCGCACCTAGAGCCCCTCAGAAGTAAGTTGTCGTCGGAGGATAGAGAGGCACTGATGCGCCTTTGGTATTACCCACATCACGAAAAGTTGGAGGTGGCTGTTGCGCTTGCCGTAGAGCGTTATGGTCGATGCCTTGTGATCGATGGACACAGTTTTCCCGCCAACGCTTTGCCTTATGAGCACGCTGATCGGAATATAGTACGACCAGATATTTGTATCGGAACCGATTCGTTTCACACCCAAAAGGCATTGGAGCAAGCCTTTGTTGATACCTTCGGACATGGGGGGTGGGGTGTGGCAGTAAATTATCCCTTTGCAGGTGCGCTGGTTCCACCAAGCCGGTATCGAACTGATCCACGGGTCCAAGCCGTGATGGTGGAGGTGAATCGCAATCTATACCTCGACCCAGTTAGCTGCAAGCCCAACGTGAATTTCAGTCGGATCGCATCTGAAATCAAAAGTCGCTGTGTTGAGGCACTACTTGCGTACGCGGCAACGAGTTCCCATTTGAGACATTGACGCGGCAGTCATGAGAAATTCAGACGACGATTACCCCGAAATTGGCAAGCGCCGACGAGGCATGGTTCTCGTTTGCCAAGGCGACGATCAACCAGATCAATTCGCAGATTGGCTTCAGCCGCTTGTAGTCGACTTTGAAAGACTCTCATCCCTCGCGTCCGAGTTCGACATCGAATTGTCAGCGCAAGACACGAAGGCGCCCATTGTCAGCGTTATCGAATTTTGTGAGCGAATTGGCGTCGAGTTCAGCTCAAAAATGTGGGAAGGATCACTAATAAGTGGTGTTTATCACTTGGGATGGATCAAAGTTGGAACAGTGCGGTCCGCCTCAGCGCAGGGTAGAAAGTTAATCCGAGCGATAGAAATGCGGGTGGATCTGGCTATACGTGAAGCGGTGATTCGCGACATTCAGCGTATCAAGGATTTAGACGAATTCATTGATCGAACTGCTGATGATCGAGCTGGTATGCGTGAAAAGATCGTTAATTTAAGTGCGACCTTAAACGCCACAAAGTTCGAATTAGCTGCCCAAAGCGAGAAGATTAGCAAAGAGGCCGAGTGCAGCACTCAAGAGGTAGACCGTGCCTGCGTTCGGTTTGCATCAGCCTTGATGTCGGGTAAAGCCTGCCGGTTGGTCGCGGGCCCGCTTGTACTATGGGACGATGGTGTCGTTTATGCAATTTGTTCCTGGGGCGGAAATCCGATCCCTGATGGATCTTCGCCAGCAATCCTGCTCGAAGCTGTTCAACTGTCTGGAAGACGCTTAGTTCGAGTCCAGGATGCAACCGTAATTGGCGGGTGGCTCAATCCAATCTATCGAAGAGGACCTACATCTATCAATGGGTGGTTGAGGGTTTGGTCGCTTCGAGAAAAGATCGCACGCACATTTATTGTTGATCCACCAGAGTACGCTGAGCAGGTCCAAAAGATTCATGAGGCGTTGGCAACTGACCAGTGAGTAGAAAACACGATGGAAATGAGCTCTTCCGAATGCGTTGACCTAAATGTGGCTTGCCAAGTCTTGGCGAAGAGTGCAGCTGTCCGGGCGCTGGTTAAGCAGTCTGTTGGCGCAGCCCGATTCAGTGACGCCTTGCTACTCATGCAAGAGGGAACTCTCGAAGGGGATCTTGGTGCCGATCTACATGGCCTTTTGGTTGACGCAATACGTAACGATGCTATGGATATTTGGTCAGGCGTGATAAGTCACCCGCATGATGATTATCCAATTCAAGTCAAAGAATTTCATGGCGTGTTCTGGGTATGGGCCATGGAGTACGATCCTGTTGGCTATTTTTTAAGCAGGCAGGACGCTGTGACATATGCCAGTTCCAATTGGGACGTCTCTGAGGGTGAGCAATGAGACGCTCCATACCAGAGGAGCTGAAGGCTATCCAGAGATTCGATGATGTCCACGAACTGGAGCAAGGTCACATTACCAAATCGGAGGTGGCGAAATGAGTACCCCGTGCTCCGTACAAATGTACGCTAAGCCGATCACGTCCTCGCTGGAAGACCTGAGTGGAGCTGATCTGGATGTTTTCTATACGCTGGTAATCATCAACCCTTTCGGCCCTACTCTGACTTTTGTAGCCAGCGTCGGCAAGTCGACTCTAAATTCGGCCCTTCCCTTGGTGAAGGTCATGCTCAATCCATTTAGCCAAACTGTTGAGCAAGTCGGGCGATTTATCGTTGGCGACACTTGGATTCCGGAGCAAGACTTTGAGCCGCTTATCGCATTGGACTACGGAAGTTGTCCAACATTGGTCTTGGCAAGTAATCAAATCCAAGAAGAGTCGAGGCAGCTAGTTGTCCGTCAGATCTTTGAACGGTTTGAGGATGACGTTGTACGAGTGGCTGCAAGCGTCAAGCGCCATCTCGGCGATCCTTGGAGCCGTGTCTCTGAAGCAATGGATGGAGGTGTGCACGGTGATGAGGCTGAAGATCCCGAGTCCGCTGCTGCCTATTTGTCGGATGTCGTTACATCAGAAGTGCATGTAAAACCAGAACTGCAGGCTCTGTTCTACGCATGGGCAGGGTCGATCGAAAAGACGGGAATATCTGGACACATTAAAGACACTGCTCTGAGTTCCGAAGAATTCAAGCGATTCTTCTTTGAGAAGATTATTCCTGCAGTCTGGCTCCCAGAGTTCAGCGAGGATAAAGAAAAGGAGCCCGAGGTCAAACAACCCCAGCGGCTAAAGTTCGACTCAATTGAGGATGTCGAGAAAATTCTGGCTTCGGGTGAATGGAAGCAATATCCTGAGCAGCAGTTGGTCGACCTTCTGCGAGTGCTTTTCTTTTGCTACGGCGTCGAGGGCGACACTTCATACATTGCCATGATTTCAGCGGTTTACAAGCACGCTGTTGCCGAAGGTCTGGATATTGATACCCGTTTGCTTCTTGAAAATGAAATGGTAGAACTGGTTGAAGCTGGCAAGGTTTTCCCTGTCGTTTTTTTACCGTTTTTGGTCCTTGACGAAGATGTGCCGATCACAACAAAAGCAGCAATCGATTTCGTGTCTTCGTCTGAGTACGTCAACGGTGAGCTCTACGCATTTGGTGAACTCCGCAACTTGTTTGCTCAATCTACCCTTGCCAATCGAGCTGCCGTTTTCGGCGCACTTGTCGCTATGGGTGACGAAGAGGTGCTGGCATTCTTAGAAGAGTTACGCGTCCAACTGACTGCTGACGAAGTTCGAGAGGCGGCTAGGGTCCACACGCAGTTCCCGCAACATCGCTCCATTCAGTTCTGGTTGCGCTGGGCCAAGGACCTTGTGAAAAGTCCCAATGATGACGACCAGCGCAATTTCGGATCCTGTGCTTCGGCTCTAATTCTTGTTTTGGAGCACGACATTGTTGGCCGTGTTTCGGCTGGTAAGCGGAACTTCCCATGCCATAAAAATCTACAGGCGATCACTATTGAGCGCGAATGGTCTATTGATGACTATGCAGAAATTCTTGCGTCGGATTTTTATGCCATTGAAGCAGCGGAATCTGCACCGCGACTGTTTTCAGATGTTTTGCGAATGTGGGGGTTGAAGCCACAAGCTGATTTGCTTGAGCAATTCATTCCAGATAGTGGTATGCGCCAACCTCCAGACAAGCCCCTGCGCGACTTGAGCGCGCAGTCTGACGCTTCAAGTGCTGAAGGATTCTTATCTGGATTTTTAGGTCGAAAAAAATGAGCAAAACTCAAGAACTTCTAGATCACGCTGAAGAACTTATGAAGGTAGGAGAGCACGAAGATGCATTTTTGTATTTTGATGCCGCCTCAAATCTTGGAGATCCCAAAGCTCAATATCTTTCAGCCTTGATGTTGGAGTCTGGCATTGGCACTGTTCAAGATGTTGAAGAAGCAAGGCGACTGTTTTTTTCTGCTGCTGAGCTTGGATATTTAGAAGCGCAAGCCCATGTAGGTGGTTTTTTCGCCACTGGTAATGGCGTCGAAGTAGATTACGAACAAGCTGCATTTTGGTTTGAAAAAGCAGCTAGTCAAGGGAACCCAACGGCTTTAAATGACCTTGGAAATATGTATCGTTGGGGCCTTTTTTTTAAGAGAGATGAGGAAAAGGCAACCACACTTTATGAGCAAGCTGCTGAACTAGGTTGTGACGCAGGGCAGCTTAACTATGGAAGTTTCCTAGTCCGCTCAGAAAATCCAAAGGAAGTGGCAAAGGGCGTAGCTTTTCTTGAGCAAGCTGCAGCAAACGGATTGGCAAAAGCTCAGACGACTCTTGCCCTTCATCATGTCGAAGGAAAAATTGTTCATCAAGATTTTGATCGTGCATTTAACTTGTTCCAAGCTGCTGCTCAATCGGGTGATGTGGAAGGCATCACAGGGTTGGGTATGAGTTATTTGAACGGGTACGGCTGCGAGAAAAGCATAGAACGTGCAAACCAACTATTTGAGATTGCAGCCGAAAAAGGAGCAGCCCAGGCTCAGTTCAATCTTGCATGGTCCTATCACTACGGACTGGGCGTTGAACGTGACTTTGGGATCGCTTTGAAATGGTATTCGGCAGCAGCTGAGCAGGGCAATCCTGGCGCTATCCGGGGTGTTGGAGAGATGCACGAGATGGGTGCAGCTGGGCTACAGAGAGACCTAGTTAAGGCAGCGCAACTGTATGAGCAGGCCGCTGAGATGGGAGACCTTGTAGCGCAATACAACCTTGGAGTTTTTTATGAATATGGAACAGGTGTCCCGGTTAACCGAAGACTTGCTGAGAGCTACTTAGAGAGATCGGCAATTCAGGGGCACAGGTCTGCCCAACTGAATTTGGGATTGCTTCATAAATCTGGCGTCGATGGTATCCCTGACTTCAAAAAAGCGATCTACTGGCTTCAGTTGGCCTCTGAAGCTGGAAACCCCAAAG
>Ga0315907_10001608_pt1 | contig 30238 bp, 16 predicted proteins | sample LakEriMetagenome_3_FD_203525 | JGI IMG/M metagenome (GOLD analysis project Ga0315907, IMG submission 203525) | Freshwater fungal communities from buoy surface, Lake Erie, Ohio, United States - Buoy 12 MA123 | ecosystem: Environmental > Aquatic > Freshwater > Lake > Lake biofilm | place: USA...
TTCTGCAGAGCAATTATGATTTCGACCGCGGGATGATCCGGAATCCGTTCATGTATGAACTGAGCAACCGGATGGGGCGCTGGGCTCCGCGCTGGAGGTTTGTGGAAGTCTTCGCCAACACGAATGGCGGGGCACTTGATTATCCGGGCGACTACATGGGGGTGTATGCCATCATGGAGAAGCCCGAGCGGGGGAGCGAGCGGATTGCGGTGGAGCGGCTTGATAAGAACGACCTCAGCGGGGACGATGTGACGGGAGGGTACATTGTGAAGGTTGACCGGCTTGATCCCGGGACCAATGGCTGGGTGACGTCGCGGAATTTCCCGCTCACGGAACCATTCGGGAGCGAGGTGCGGCTGAACTATGGTTATCCTGAGGAAGTGCCCCTGCCGGGACCGGTGATTCCGGCGGCACAGTCGGCGTACATCCGGAATTACGTGCAGGCCTTCGAGGATGCGGTTGTCCAGCCCGACCGGAAGAATCCGGCGACGGGACTGCACTATACTGATTACATTGACCGCGATTCGTGGGTGGACCACGGCCTGCTGAACATTCTCGCGGCGAATGCCGACTGTTTCCGGCTGAGCACATACATGCATAAGCCGAGGAATGGAAAGCTGGTGGCCGGGCCGATCTGGGATTTTGACCGGACGATTGGTTCGACCGATTCGCGGAGCACGAGTCCGCTGGGCTGGAGTGCGGCGCAGCCGGCTACGGACATTCTGACATGGGGATGGTGGAAGTACCTGTGGACTGATCCGGATTTCTGGCAGGCGTATACGGACCGCTGGTTTGCGCTGCGCGATGTGATTCTGCAGGATGCGGCGCTCACGGGACTCGTGAATGAATTCGAGGGGCAGCTGAGCGAAGCGGCGGTGCGGAACTATGCGAAGTGGACGGCCACGCCTCCCCGGGATGGGCCTGATGCGGGCACGCAGGGATCGTTCCGTGACGAGATGGACATTGTGAGGGATTGGCTGAAGCGGCGGACGGTGTGGCTTGATGCGCAGTTTCCGGTGCGGCCGCAGCGTGTGCCGGCTGGCGGACAGGCTGCCTCGGTGGTGCTGACGGCTCCGGCTGGCGGAGTGATTTACTGCATGCTGGACGGCCGGGATCCGCGGCTGCCGGGCGGCGGGGTGCGGCCCGGGGCGCTGGAGATTGCGAGTGGTGCGGCGGTGCCGGTGAGCGGAAGTGTGCAGCTGGTGGCCCGGGTGAAGCAGGCGACTGGGTGGAGTGCGCCCTCGACTGGATATTACTTCGGGGGACAGCCTGCGGCGGCAGCCAGCATAGTGCTGAGCGAACTGCATTATCATCCCGGCGACCCCACGCCTGGCGAAATGGCGGCAGGATTCCGGGACGCCGATGACTTTGAGTTTCTGGAGCTTCGGAATGCGGGTGCGGAACCCGTCGATCTGTCCGGCAGCCGCTTTACCGAGGGCGTCGATTTTGTGTTTCCTCTTGGAACCGTGATGGCTCCTGGGCAGCGGGTTATCGTGGTGGCGAACCGCGCCGCCTTTGCGGTGCGCTATCCGCAGATTGGCTTCGGTTCGGTGGCTGGCGAGTATGCGGGCGACCGTCTCAGCAATGCCGGGGAAACCGTGACCCTTGTGTCTGCTTCCGGGGAAACGATTTTCCGCTTTGCGTACGGGGTGGCTGGGTTGTGGCCTGCCGAGGCCGATGGCGGGGGACGAAGTCTGGTGAGGATCCGGCCCGATCCTGCCTTGCCTGCGGGCGATCCTTTGGCGTGGCGGCTTTCGGCTCAGCCGAACGGTTCGCCGCTCGGGAATGATGGCGACGATTATGGATCGTGGAAACTGGCTGGCGGCATCGTGTCGGATGAGGAAGACCGCGATGGAGACGGTCTGGGTGCCTTGCTGGAATATGCCACCGCATCCGATCCTGCCGTCCCTGGGATTGGGAATCTTCCGGTCGCGCTGCGCGGAACGGATGGGTCCTGGGATGTGACCGTGACGCGCCGCCTTGCGGGCGACGACGTGGAATTCCTGATGGAGACCTCGCCCGACGGAAGCAACTGGACGGCTGTGCCGTGCACGGTGCTGAGCCGGGCCGTTGCCGGGGAACGGGAACGCTTCGTGTGCCGGATGGCAGGCCCCGGGGAAGCCGCACGGTTGCTGGTGCGGTCGCGCTGGCGGCTGCGTCCCTGAGGGACCCGTTCAGAACATCATGAAGATGACGAGCACGATCACCGTGGGGGCGAGAGCTGCGGCGAGGAGGCCGAGGGGATTGATGCGGTCGTTGAAGTAATTCTTGAGGATGCCCTGACCGGCTGGGTTGGGGGCATTGGCGATGACTGTGAGGCCGCCGCCGGCGACCGCTCCGGTCATCACGGCGTATTTCAGGGAGTCGGTGAGGCCGGGAACCTGAGAGGCGAGGAAGGTGATGAGAGCATTATCGTTGAAGCCGGTGAGGGCGGCGGATCCGAGGGCGAGGGGCCATGGTCCGAGGCCATTGTTCATGACGGGTTCGAGCCACCATGACTGGCAGCGGCCGTGGATCACGAGGCCGGCGAGGAAGAATCCGACGAGCAGGGGGCCTTTGATGCTGAGTGCGTTCTGATGTTCGTGGGAAGCCTGGAGGAATCCGAGGAAAAAGAGGAAGCCGCCGATGAAGAGGACCGGGTAGTGGCTCGCGTAGACCGTCCATGCGAGGAAGGCGAGGTGGGTGAGGGTGACGCGCAGTGGAATGCGGGTGGTGCGTTCCCGCCAGTAGCGACCGGCTTCGCCATCCTGGATGCGGTCGTTGGGATCGCCCAGCTTCTGGAACTCCTTCCGGAAGATCAGGAAGTAGAGCGCATTGGAAATGAGGATGGAGATGACCGCGTGCGAGCCGAATGTTTTGAGCATGAAGGCGGAACTCCAGTTCCACTTGCTGGCGACCATGAGGACCGGGGGAGCGGCGAAATTGGTGAGGACGCCTCCGACCGAGACATTGACGAAGAGAAGGCCGAGGGTGGCGTAGGCGAAGGTGCGGCTGGGGCGGAGTTCGTAGAAGCGCTGGGCGAGGAGGAGAGCGCTGATGGTCATGGCGGCGGGTTCCGTGATGAGCGAACCGAGGAGCGGGGCGACCGTGAGCACGCTGAGCCACCATGCGGCCGGCGAGCCGCCGCCGAGCCGGATGGCGGGAATGGCGAGGCAGTGTTCCGCGAAGCGCACGACGGGTCGGGAGGCGCTGATGGCCATGATGACGACGACGAAGAGAGGTTCCGTGAAGTTGCAGTCGCGGTTCACGAAGGCCTGGACGGCAGTCCAGCCATGGAACCACCAGCCCGCGATGAGCAGGGGAATGGCCCACATGGCAAAGACGGCTTCGACTTCTCCGAGGTAATGGAAGAGCTGAGCCTTGAAGGAAGTGGGTGGTGGGGCATCGACAAACTGACTGCGGTGGCTGGCGGCTTCCGAGGCGTGCCATTCCGCGTGATATTTCTCCTCGGCGCGGTGGGCGAGGCTCTGGAAGATTCCGGCGGCGAAGGTGTGCAGGATGGCGCAGACGAAGATGACCGTGGCCCACACATTGAAGGGGTCCTTGCGGGCGCGTTCGGCGATGCGGGCCCCGAGCGACTGTTTGGATTCGGCCGTGGCCGGAGCGTATTGGTCGAGCGGGAGGGGGAACGAAGCGTATTGTTCGTCGCGTGATTCCGTGGCGGGCCAAGCCGGGGACAGTTTCTCGGCCGAGGCGGTGGCGTGGGGGGCCGATGCAAATGCGAGCAGGCAGAGGGCGAGGCGGATCAGTCGTGACACTGGGTTCATGGGAAAGACGCGCTGTGGTGGGCGGCCCGCCATCATGGAAGACGATTGCACTTGTGCAAGAGGCGGTGGTTCCGGCAAGTATGGGGATCATGCGTCCTTCCCTTCTGATCATTCCGGCGGCCCTTGCGGCATCGCTTCCGTTCGTATCCAGCCGCGCCGTGAGTACCGATGCCGAGTCGGCGGCGGCCGTGGCTGTGCAGGCGAAGGCCGTGGCGGACATGACGCAGGCTGCGAAGATCTTTCTGGCGAGTCTTGATGACGGGCAGAAGGCGGAAGCGGTTTTCCGGGCGGAGGATGACGAGCGGAAGAACTGGCACTTTGTCCCGCTCGACCGGAAGGGGATCACGCTCGAGAAGCTGCGGCCCGAGCAGGATCATCTGGCTTATGCCATGCTAAATTCCGTGCTGAGCAACGAAGGCTTCGGCAAGGCTGCGGCCATCATGAGTCAGGAGAAGATTCTCTTTGAGCTGGAGAACCGGGCCCCGCACCGCAATACCGAGAAATACTACCTCGCATTCTTCGGCGAGCCGTCCGAGACCGGGGTGTGGGGCTGGCGCTGGGAAGGACATCATTTTTCTCTCAACGTGACCGTGGCTGGTGGGAAGGTGCTGAGCATGACGCCGTCGTTCATGGGAACGAATCCCGGCGAAGTCCGCGAAGGCCCGCGCAAAGGACTCCGCGTGCTCGCCGAGGAAGAAGAACACGGGCGCCAGCTCGTGAAGTCGCTCAAGGACGATCAGAAGGCCGTGGCCATGCTGCCGGGTGACGTGCCCGCGGATGTCATCAGCAAGGAAGAGCGGAAGGCCGTGCCGCTGCAGCCGGCCGGCATTGCGGCCGACAAGCTTGAGCCCGGGCAGCGGGAAATGCTGTGGCGGACCATAGAAGAATACATCGGACGGTTCCGTCCGGATCTGGCTGGACTGGTGCGCGGGCAACTCAAGGCGGGCGGCGCGGGAACCATCACCTTTGCGTGGTCGGGCGGCACCGACGTGGGTCAGCCGCATTACTACCGGATTCAGAGCCCGGAGTTTCTGTTCGAGTACGACAACACGCAGAACAACGCGAATCATCCGCACGCCGTCTGGCGGGACTTTGCGAATGATTTCGGCGAGGACCTCCTCAAGAAGCACTACAGCGAGGCGCACTGAGAGAGCGGGCCCTGCCTGCCTGCCGCGGAGCCGCGGGTAGTCATGGATGACTGCCTTCGCTTCGACCTTCGACTGCGGCGCAACGAAGCCTTATGAGGAAAGGCCCGCCGCTCGCAGGGGGATCCCGTCACTAAACCACAGCGCAGCCGCTCATTCAACCACCTTGGATTCCGGATCCGCTGCCGGGCCCGGTTCTTCAACAGGCTCTTGGGGCGGGGTTAACGGCTATTCTGCGATGACGGCGGCGCGGGCGTTGTCGGTGCCGGTGCCGGTTTTTTCGAGGTAGTAATCGTAGCCTCCGGCGTAGGGTGTGACCTTGCCATTGTTGATGTGGAGGACGCGGGTGGCGAGGGAGCGGATGAAGTGGACGTCGTGGCTGATGAAGACGAGGGTGCCTTCGTAGCGCTGGAGGGCGAGGATGAGTCCTTCGATTCCCCAGATGTCGAGGTGGGTGGTCGGCTCATCCATGAGCATGAGGTTCGGGGGATCGACGAGGAACTTGACGAGGTTGAGCCGGCTTTTCTCGCCTCCGGAGAGGACCTTGCATTTCTTGAAGACTTCCTCGCGGCGGAAGAGGAACGACCCGAGGATGGCGCGGGCGTCGTCGTCGCGCAGTTCCGGGGCGCAGCGCTTCAGTTCATCGAGAATGGAGCATTCCGGGTCGAGCGTATCGGCGCGGTGCTGTGAAAAGTAGCCGAGGCGGGCATTGGAGCCGAGGCGGCGTTCCCCCTTGAGGATGGGGAGTTCGCCCGCGAGGATCTTGATGAGCGTGGATTTCCCGGCTCCGTTGGGGCCGACAAGGACAGTTTTCTCGCCGCGTTCGATTTCGAGATCGAGGTCTTCGTAGATCTTGCGGGAGCCGTAGGCCTGGTGCACGCCATTGAGCTGGATGATGCGCTGGCCGCTGCGCTGCGGCTGAGGGAAATTGAAGCGGAAGGCTTTGCGGAGCGGGGCGGGTTTGTCGAGCTTCTCCATTTTGGCGAGCTGCTTTTCGCGGCTCTGTGCCTGGGCCGCTTTGGAGGCGACCGAGCGGAAGCGTTCGATGAATTCCTGGATCTGTTCGATTTCGCGCTGCTGGTTGCGGTACGCCTGCATGGAGCGTTCCCATGCTTCTTCCTTCTGCTTGAGGTATCTGGAATAATTACCGGTCCACTGGGTGAGCTGGCCGTTGTCGATCTCGTAGATTTTCTCGATGATTTCGTCCATGAAGTCGCGGTCGTGCGAGATCATGAGGACGGCTCCCGGGTAGTGTTTGAGGTAGCTGCGGAACCAGAGCAGCGAGAGGAGGTCGAGGTGGTTGGTGGGTTCGTCGAGGAGCAGGAGGTCGGGTTCGATGACCAGCAGCCGGGCGAGGTGAGCGCGCATGACCCAGCCGCCGCTGAATTCGCGGGCGGGGCGGGAGAAGTCTTCTTCCTTGTAGCCGAAGCCGCGGAGGATTTTGCGGGCGCGGGCTTCTGCCTGGGGATTCTGAAGGGCTTCGTGCTTGGCCTGGGCATCGAAGTAGGCTGGCGCGCTGACGTCGCCCCGGTTCTCATGTTCCTGGAGGATGGCTTCGAGACGGTCCATTTCTCCGGCCTTGCCGGTGGCGATGTCGAGAATGGTTTCGTCGCCGACCGGTTCCCCTTCCTGGGCGAGGTAGCCAAGGGACGTCCATTCATCGCGGTTCACGTCCCCTGCATCCGCGGTATCCGTCCCGAGAATGAGGGAAAAGAGGGTCGACTTGCCGGCTCCATTGGGGCCGACGAGAGCCACGCGTTCTCCGTAGTTGACGGTCATGTCGGCGTTCTGGAAGAGAACGCGGGCGTTGAACGACTTGGCGACTTTGCGGAGGGTGAGCATGGACGGGGGGAGTGGAGGAAAAGGGCGGAGTGGTGCGCCTCAGCGGGAGAGTCCGGCTTCGATGACGGCGATGGCGTTGTGGCTGTGGATGCTTTCGAGGTTCTCGGCTTCGGCGCGCCATGCGCGGACACCGCGGAGACGGGCGGCGCGCAGGCCGATTTCGCGGACAAGGTCCTCGACAAAGACAGGATTATCGTAGGCGCGTTCCGTGACGAATTTCTCGTCCGGGCGCTTGAGGAGACTGAAGAGTTCGCAGCTGGCGGCTTCCTCTACGAGGGTAATGAGCTGATCCGGCCAGATGGGTGAAGCCGTTTCGATCGTCAGCGTGGCGTGGCCGCGCTGGTTGTGCGCACCGCGGTCGCTGATTGCCTTGGAACAGGGACAGAGGGTGCCGACGGGAACGCGGACCGTGGTGAGGAGCCGTGAGCGGCGGCCTGTGGCGACGGCTTCCCATGTGACTTCGTAGTCCATGAAGGCTTCGCGGCCGCTCACGGGGGCGCGTTTGCCGATGAACCATGGGAGCGAGAGGGTGACGTGTGCTTCCGTGGCATGAAGCCGGGAGCGCAGTTTTTTCGCAAGGCTGATGGCTCCGGCGGCATCGATTGCCTTGTGAGCGTCGTGCATTTCCTCGACAAAGCGGCTCATGTGCGTGCCGCGCTGGCTGGCCGGGACGCTGACGGTGAGCGAAGCCGTCACAATGCTGTGGAGCGAACCTCCTTCCGGTCTGGGAATGGACACGGGGTAGCGGAGGCTGCTGATGCCGGCGCGGGTGATCGCTAGATTGCGGGAATCCTTTTCGCTCTGGGTGTCTTTCAGGCTCATGAGGTGGGATCGCAGGAAAAAAATCAGGGGCGCAATGAATTACGCCCCTGATGGAAAGACTTGGACTATTGCAAACCTGCCGGTGGGCAGGATTGACCCGTTACGGGGCGAGGTTGACGGCACGCGCCCGCTTGATTTCGCGGGTGATCTTGCGGTGCATCCACGCAGAAATTCCGGTGAGGCGGCGGGGAAGGATCTTGCCGGTTTCCGTGGTGAATTTCGCGAGATACTCCGGATTTTTGTGATTGAGCTTGTCGATCTTGATGTCGAGGCGGCGGCGCGGCATGCGCTTGTTCGCCTTGCGGAAGTTGATGAGACGCTGCGGGGTCTTCGGTTGCATGGGAAAAAGATGGTTGGCTGTGAGAGGCTGTGGATCAGCGGATTTCGCGGTGCACCGTCCGTTTCTGCATGGCAGGGTTGAACTTCACCTTTTCAAGGCGGCCCGGGGTACGGACGCTCTTCTTGTTGCGGGTGGTGACGTAGCGTGACGGGTTTTTCCCGGCGGCGCGGGCTTCCGTGCATTCGAGGATGATGATTTCGCGGGGCATGAGAGAGAGTAATGAGTAGGGTCGGTGAAAAAGGGAACGCTCAGGAAGGACGACTGCACAGGAGAGCCATCCCAGGGCGGCGGGGCGGGGATGGTAGGTCAGTCATCCGACTTTTCAACTGTTTCTTTTCCGCCGTCTTCTTCCTCCTCGTCGTCGTCTTCGGAATCCATGAGACCGAAGAGGGAGCGGACGGAGCGGCGGCCACCGCTGGCGGAGACTTCACGTTCGTATTCTGCCTGACAATCAACGGTGAAGCGGGCGAAAGGGCGGGCTTCGAGCCTTGCCTGGGGGATTTTCTCGCCGGACATTTCGCAGATGCCGTAGGTGCCTTGTTCGATGCGTTTGAGGGCTTCTTCGATTTCGTAGAGGGCGTCCTGTTCCTTGGAGAGGAGGCTGAGGGCGAAGTCGCGGTCGTAGGCGTCGCTTCCGGCGTCGGCCTGGTGCATGCCGAAGGCGGAGGCTTCGCTGCCTTCTGCGCGGGCGCGGAGGGTTTCACTGGCCATGCCCGCAACGCTGTCCACGAGGGAGTCCTTCAGTTCGAGGAGTCGGGCCTTCTGCTTCTTGACGAAGGTGGCCATCGGGATTTCGGGATCCGGGGTCCATTCCTCGCGGATGACGGTCCGTCTGGCGATCGGCAATGGGTTCGTCTTGGGGAATGGGCGGCCCGAGGGCTTTGTGCCAGCTGGCTTCTTGACCGGTGCGGCGGGGGCGGTCTTCTTGGCCGGGGCCTTGGCGACGGTCTTCGGGGCGGGGGCCTTGGGTGCAGGTGCTGGTTTCGCTGCTTCGGCGGGAGCCTTGGTCGGCTTTGCTGGTTTCGCGGGAGACTTGGCGGTTTTGGCTGGAGCCTTGGCTGGTTTGGCTGGTTTGGCTGGAGCTTTGGCTGGAGCTTTGGCTGGAGCTTTGGCTGGAGCTTTGGCTGGAGCTTTGGCTGGAGCTTTGGCTGGAGCTTTGGCGGTTTTGGCTGGAGCCTTGGCTGTTTTGGCTGGTTTGGCGGGCATTGATTTTTTCTTCACCGGGGCGGCCGTCTTCTTTTTGGCGGGAGCGGGTTTGCTGGCGGTGGCCGGGGGCGCTTTGCGGGCGGCTTTTTTGGCGGCGGGTTTGGATTTGGTTGGCATCGGAGGGGCGTGACGATGGGGTTGAGGGGTCTGCGGGAGGGAGAGGGAAGGGGCCGCAGGCTGGGGATAGAAAAGGGGGCGGATCAATAGCGAGCGGGCGGGTCGTCGCAACTGCTTTTCGCCGTGGCTGGGTAGTGTGTGGAAGACTGGAGGGTGCCGTGCTTGTGAAAACTTTCACAATCGCACTTGCGGAAGAAAGCCGGGTGGCCACCGTCTGGGGAGGCTGAAGCGAAGCCCGATTTTCCCATGGCTGACACGATTCTCACCAATGCTGCTTACGATTCCAAGATCGAGGGAAACATTATTTTCACGAGACTGGACACGGCGATCAACTGGATGCGGAAGAATTCGCTCTGGCCGATGCCGATGGGCTTGGCGTGCTGTGCGATTGAACTGATGGCGACGGCGTCGAGCCGCTATGACATTGCGCGGTTTGGGGCGGAGGTGATGCGGTTTTCGCCGCGGCAGGCTGACGTGATGATTGTGGCTGGGACGGTGACGTACAAGATGGCATTGGCAGTGAAGCGGATCTGGGATCAGATGCCGGAGCCGAAGTGGTGCATTGCGATGGGGGCCTGTGCGTCTTCCGGTGGGATGTACCGGAGTTATGCGGTGCTGCAGGGAATTGACCGGCTCATTCCGGTGGATGTGTATATTTCGGGATGTCCGCCGCGGCCGGAGGCTTTGCTTGAGGGACTGATGCGGCTGCAGCGGAAGATCGAGGGCGAGGCTTCCTTTGTGGCGCAGAAGAAGGAATTGCTGGAATCGATCCGCAACGCCTGAGCATTGCGGTCGCCGGGGGACCAGGCGGGGCTAGGCGGCGGCGGCAACATTCTGCTGCCCGGTGGGCTTGATGGTATCCTTGGCGGGATTCAGTCCCTGCTGCTGGCTTTGACTGGGGAGAGGACGAATTCGGGGAGCCAGCCTTCGGTTCCCTGCTGATTGCGGCACCAGAGCCAGCCGCGGACTTCGCGGAGGGCGGTGACGGTTTCGCCGCGGACGACGGAGAGGTCGCGGGCGCTGAAGGGTTGGGTCACGGTGGCGGAGGCGTCCGGGGAACGCTGAAGGATTTCCTGGGGAACGTAGCTGCCGCGGCCGTCGCTGGAAGTGACCCAGACCCAGCCGGGCCATGAGGGATCATCCGGGCCGGTGGTGACGGCATCGCCTGGGGAGAGCTGGAGGGGCGAGCGGTCGACGACCGTGTAGTCGCTATTGGCGGAGAACAGCCTTGTCATGCTGGCGAGCGTGACGGTGGGCGCGGGTGGCGCAATGGGAAATTGCGTGATGGGTTCCAGCAGAGTCGTTGCGGCCGTTTCATGGAATTACCCTTGTGCGGACGCGGAGGAAGCGCTGCGGGCTGGCGGAGGTGGGTTCGGTGAGGCGGAGGGTGACGGATTCCGTGCCATCGCCGAGGTTGGTGATGCTGGTGGTGGTGACCGGTTCCGGGGACCATGGGCCGGCTGGATGGGCGGCGGATTCCGGGGACCACGACGTATCCGGGAGTCCGCGGCGGCGGATGAAGGTGAATTCGAGGAATTGGGAAGCACCTTCGGTGACTGCGGTGGCCGTGGCTGGGTCCCTGCGGAGGTCGCGACCGAAGGCGTAGGTGGCGAAGTGCGACCAGCCGTCACCATCGGGATCGGCGTCGGGGTCGGACTGCTGATTGCCGCGCATCCATGCGGTGAGGGAGAGGAATTCCTGGCGGCCGGGGGTACCGCCGGTGATCTGGGAGGGCTGCCAGTTGCTGCCGGCTTCCTGGGGATCCGGGGATCCAGCCGTGGGGGAGGGTCCGGCATAGACGAGCGAGATACCGCCATGGTCCGCTTCGGCGGGCCATGGGGCGCGGTCGTCGTAGGTAATGTCGTGGATGGCGTCGCCTGCTCCGAAGCTGAGTTTCAGTTGTTCGCCGGCGTTGCTGAGGCTCTGGCCTTGCTGCCATGAACCAGCGACGGGGAGGCCTTGGCCGTAGCGTGCGGTGAAGGCAGGCACATTGGCAGCCACCACGATGGATGCACCGGGGGCGAGCGTGGTTCCGGGGGCGAAGTCGAAGTCGATGCCCTTGGTGAAGCGGACGCCGGTGAGGTCGAGGGGAGTGATTCCGGCATTGGTGAGTTCGACGAATTCGAAGTCGCTTTCGGTGAAGCCGGCGGCCGTTTCTGCGGCGGAGGGGGCTGCGGGTTTGTAGAGGATTTCGGAGATGAGGAGGAACTGCTGGAGGGAGGCCACTGCGGTGCCGGGGGTGGTGGTGAACTGGGCGGGTGGGCTCCAGTGGCTGAAGCGTCCGGTATTGTCCTTGTAGCGGGCGCGGACGCGGTAGGTGTGGCCTGGGCGGAGGGCGCCGGCTGGAATCGTCATGCTGCCTGCCGGGTTGGTGATTTCGCCCGGCGTCCAGACTTCCGTGGCTTCGAAGATGCGGTCGTCCGCGGCGCTGTAGTCCGGCGAGGTGGGGTCGGTGATTTCGCCGGCGCGCCACTGAATGGCTGCGAAGGTGGCAGGTCCCTGGGGATCACTGAAGGCCGAGACCGAGAAGCGGAGGCCATCGATGGGGAAACCGGCGGCTCCGCTGTAGGAAATCGCGGGAGTGGCGGGCAGTTGGCCGGCATCGGGACCGTCCGAGATGGCGTCGAGGTAGGCGGCGCGGCCACCGGATCCGACAGCTGGTTCGCCTGCGATGGTGTTCCAGCCTGTGAAGCAGAACGCCTTCATGTCATCGGCCTTGGAGGTCAGAGAGCGCCATGAAGCGGCCCCGGGGGCGGGCCAGCGGGAGGCATCGGCCTGCCAGAAGCGTGCGAGAGTCGAGGAGGCGTCGTCGAGGATTTCGTCGACTGGGCCGCGGTTGCCGGGGTCGCTGCGGTGGAAGACGAGGTCGCGGAATTCGCGGATGGCATTGCGGTGCTGGATCTGCATGCCCGCGCGGTCCGGCTTGGGGAGTTGCCATGTGGGGGAATCCGGGACGTCGTTGCGGTTGTAGAGGGCATTGTTGACGAAGTCGAAGCCGTTGTTCCAGTTCGGGCCGAAGCTGGCGTCCCAGTCGTAGGGCAGGAACCAGCATTGGCCGAGTGGTTCGGTGCGTGAGCCATCCGGGTTGAGGGTGCCGGGGTGGAAGTACCAGTAGAGGTTCTTGACGCGGTGGCGGCCGGTGGGTTCGATGAAGATGTCGTAGTGGCGGATCGCTTCCTGGACGGCGTTGTATTTGTACCACAGCGGCATGTGGACGAACTTCTCCATGTCGGCCTGCGGCGTGGTGGGATGGATATTGTAGCGGATGTTATCGAAATCCTCTGCGTGGTCCGGGGCACCGGGGGCCTGGTAGCGTTCATCCATTTCGCCATTCTGGATGTAATCGCTCATCTTGTAGAAATTCCCGCGGGGGAGGTCGCGTGCTGCGAGGAAGTTGCGTCCGTCTGGAAGTTCGAGGGCCTGGTAGAGGCCGAAGAAGTCGTTCCCGGTGGTGGCATTGGAGGATTCCGCGGCATTGCGGACGACGCGGAAATGGACCCAGTGATTGTAGGGCATGGGGATGCCCTGGAGGCCCCAGAGTTTTTCGCCGGCGCGGTAGGGAAGGCCCCAGTCGTAATCGCCTTTGTTTCCGAAGAGCTTATTGAAGAGCATGTCTTCCCAGTCGCGCGGGTAGGGATTGCCCTTGTTGTCCTTGGCGGCGAACGGGTAGCCGCGGGGGAACTTGAAGCGGAAGTGGCGTTTGCCTGCGCCGTTGTAGCGGCTGTTGCCGCCGCGGAGGCGGATATCGACGTGGTCGTAGACCTTGCCATCGTACACGAGGGCACCCTCGAAATTGTAGAAGCGGCGGGCGAGCAGGACGCTGAGCTGGTTGTTATTGGCGAACTGATCCGCTGCGTTGTAGGCCATGAGGCGGTCGAAGTCTGCTGACCGCATGATCCAGTGGTAGACGGGCAGGGATTCGAGGTCCTGCGGGATGGCAGTGAACTGGCCATTGGCGTACGGCGGGGTGCCATTGTAGACGAAGGCCGCGAAGTTGCGGGACGGGTCGTCGGCGGCCGGGGCCCGGCTGGATGCACCAGCTGTGTCGGTGGTGGCGACGCGGTAGCGGACGAGCGAGCGGTGTGGCTGCGGGGGAATGATGGCGGTGAAGATGCCATCGCCGGCCGTGTCGCCCGGGACCGATCCGTCATCGCTCATGGGGATGGATGTCCATGCGGTGGCGGCCTCGAAGGCGGGATTGGGGAGTCTTGGGTAGTCTGGGTTGGCCACCACATTGCTGAGGATTTCCGCGTTGGTGCGGGGAAGTTCCGCGGGCAGGAAGGCACCGGGGGCGACGATCTGATGGAGGAGGGAAGCGCTGCCGATCCCCTGACGGTCCGAGATCCTTGCGGTGACCGTGAGAGGATTCCCCGAGTGCGGCTGCTGCGGCGAGTGGGTCACGCTGCGGATGGCCGGTCCCGTGCCGGCGGCATCGAAGACAGAATTGCGGGAGCCCGGGGTGGCCTTGAAGGAGGAGGCGGTGGACAGTTCTGCGTCGATGCAGAAATCGAAGACATTGTAGAGGGCTGGGTCGTCCTGGCCATTTGGTCCGCCGCGCAGCCGAGGGTCGTTGGCCCAGCCCTGGATGGCAATGGTATTGGTTCCGCTGACAAGGTATGCCGCCGCATTGGTGAGGACTGTCTCGCTCCATGGATCATTGCCGCGTTCATAGACCGCTCCGAAATTGGCAGGAGGGTTGGCTGGAGCATTGGCGGCGAAGCCGAACCGGGCGACTTCGCGTCCATTGATCCAGACGATCGCTGCGTCATTGCGCATGACTTTCAGCGTGAGTGCCGCGGGAGGCGTGCTGGTGATTTCGAAGGAACGCCGGAAGAAGACCGACTGGTAATTGACGGTGAAGTTATTGGCGACTTCGGCATTGGCGTTGCTGAAGGTGGCCATGTCGGTGGTCAGTCCCGTGGCGGCAGCGGTCAGCTGTGTGCGCAGGGTGACGCCTGTTTCCGGGAATGTGGCGACCGGAGCATTGCTGTTGATCTTGAAAAGGCCGATGGGTGCGGTGCCGGCGCGCCATGTGCTGTCCTGGGCATAGCCGTTTTCGGTCCATGCGGCGATGGGATCGGATGCTTCGGTGCGGCCCGGGCGGAAGCTCCATCCGGCGGTGCCCCTCGGGACGAAAGTTGTCGCTGCCGGGCCGCCGGTGGACGCGCGCCAGTTGCTGCCGAGGTCATTGTCGAGCGAGGGATGGACGAGTTCCAGGGATGGTCCCTGGCCATTGGGCGATACGGGCCATGGCGTCTGGATGCCGTAGTCCACCGAGTCGGCGACGATGCCGGCGGCGGTGCTCAGTTCGATGATTTCGCCATCGCTGCTGAGGCCGCCCGTCCATGGTCCGAGGGCGTCGGTTCCCCAGAGGGATTTGACGGTGGCAGGGTCCTGGGCGATGACGAGAAAGCCATCGGGTGGAATGATGGTGCCTGCGGGGAAGGTGTAGCCGATGCCGCCGGTGAATCGCCAGCCGCTTAGATTGACGGGATCGCCGAGGGGGTTGTGGAGTTCGACGAATTCTGCGCGCGTCCGGTTATTGGGTGAATTGTAATAGACCTCGTTGATCTGGACGTGGAGATTGGGAAGAGAGACCGTGAAGGCGAAGATGCGTTCGGTGGAGAGACCGGTTTCATCGGTCACCCGGATGCGGACCGAGAGGCGCTGGCCGAGAGCATTGGCGAAATTGCGCTGTGCAATCAGTTGGTTGCCGATGATGGAGAACGCAGCGTTGTCCGTGCTGCCGTCGCCATCGACGAGCGAAAACGAATGGGTTTCGCGGCAGCCGGGATCGACAGCCGAAAGGCGGGCGATGAGGCGGCCCGGGGTATCGTCCGTGCGGATGCGGTCGGCTGACAGCGTGATGCTCTGCGGCGGCGAGGGCGGGCAGACCGTGAGGCTGACGGTGGCCGCATTCGAGGCCAGCGTGGCGTCATTCACCTGAAACTGGAAGGAATCGGGTCCCGCGTAGCCGGGGGACGGAGTGTAGGTGATCAGCGGGGGAGTTCCCGAGAGCGAGCCATGGGATGGTGGTGAGACGATGGACCATGTGAGGGGTTCGTTGTCCGGGTCCATGGCCGTGAGGCGGATCTGGCGCGGGCGGCCGGAGGGAATCTCGACCGCCTGACTGTCGGCGACCGGCGCGTCGGGACGGATGAAGAGGCGGACGGAGGCGAGATTGGAGACGAGCGATCCATTGCTGGTGCGGACCGTGAATTCGTCGCTGCCGGCGAAGTCCTTGCCGGGCATGTAGACGAGGTTCGGTGCGGTGCCGCTGAGAGACCCCTTGCCCGGCGCGCTCACGATCTGCCATGTGAGCGGAAGGCTGCGGGGATCGCGCGCCGTCAGAGTGATGGCCTGCGGTTGGTTCAGGGGAACGAGGACCGACTGCGAATCCGTGACGGGTGCGGCTGGGAGCACCGTGACCGTGACTGGCTGGGATCGTGCCGACGCGCCGTTGCTGGTGGAGATGGTGTAGGTGGTGGTTGTGGCCGGCGAAATGGTGACACTGCCCGCGTTGGGTGTGGCCACGGTACCGATTCCCCTGTCGATGGATGTGGTGGTGCTGCTGAGCGGGTCCGTGATGCGCCAGTGCAGCGTGGTGGATTCTCCTTCGTAGATCGTGAAGCGGTCCGGTGCGAAGAGGTCGATATGGAAGGGGGTGGGAATCGGGTCGGGATCCGGTCCGGCGGCCACGCTGGCGGCGACATCTTCCTGGTGCATGGCACCGTCCCAGACGCGGAATTCGTTGAAGGTTCCGTTGAGGTTGGCATCGGCGGTCCAGTTCGATCGACCGAGCCAGTTGTTGTTGTCGCGGATGCTGGCGAGTGGTTTGCCGGTATCGATGGACGAAAGGAGCTGGCCATTGCGGAAGTAGCGCATCTGGGCGAGCCCGCCGCTGCCTCCGTCCGCATCGTAGACGATTGCGAAGTGGAACTCCGATCCGGCCGTGTAAGGGACCGGGACGTCGGCGGTGGCGCTGACTCCGCCCTCGCGGAATTCGAAGCGGTTCTGCGTCATGGTGCCCCCGATCTGAGCGGAGAGAATGATGTATTCATCGCCATTGCCGGTGCCGCCCGGGGCAAGAAGTTCCGATCCGCCATTCGCGAGCGAGCTTCCGAAATCGACGAGGCGCGACCAGTTGGAGGATCCATTGATGCTGACCCAGCCTTCGAAGGTGGCGTCGCCCGAGCGGTTCGAGAGGATCCCATTGGGAAGGTCGGCGTAGGGAGCCGAGGCAGATGCCCCACCGGGAAGCCGGAGGCCAGAACCAGTCCAGGTGGCCCCGGAACCACGGACAAAGGCCGGGCCCGCATCGCCGATGCGGTCGGGAATGGGAACGTTGGCGGCCGCCGGACCAGCGGGTTCGTTGAATGACCAGCGGTGGCGGAGCACGAGCGGCTGCGACCGTGGTGCCACCGTCGTCTGGGCCGTCGCGGTGCCATCGGCATTGACGGCTGTGATCGTGTACGTGGTGGCGGTTTCCGGCTGAAGGGTCACGCTGCCCGTGTTTCCGGTCACCGTCCCGATCCCGTTCGATATTGTCAGGGAAGTGAGCGGCTTGCCGGGCGGGGTCACGACGTTCCATGTGAGCGCGACTGGCTGCGCGGGCAGGAAGGACGGCGGAGCAGCCGAGAACGATGCGATCTGCGGCGGGGTCGCGATGCCGAAGCTGGCTGCTTCCGAGAAATAACTGGCAGCGATCTCGCCGGGCGAGAGCACGGCATCGTGCACGCGGACCCTGGCGAGGTAGATTCCCGAGTTGGTGACGACCGGGTTGCCATTGGCGTCGTTCTGTCCGCCGACCACGAACTTGAGCAGGGCGCTGGCTGGGTTGCGGTAGTGTGTGCTGAGCGTCCGGGGAGCGGAATTGCGCAGCGTTCCATCGGCGTAGAGCCGGACCGTGGAACCGTCGTAGGTATAGACGAGGTGGTGCCAGAGATTGGCGGTCGGGTTGCCATTCCAGCCCATGTCGGCTCCGCCCCAGTGGCCGACCGCTCCGTAGGTGGCATTGGCTCCGTAATTGAAGGAAAAATTCGTGGCGTCCGGCCCGCCGCGCCGGCCCCATCCGATGATGGTTTCCTCGTCGGCGAGGGCAGGATTGAGGACCCATGCCTCGACCGACCGCTGCCCGCTGCCGGCAATTCCCTCCGGCGCTTCCGGGCCTACATAGAAATTCGCCCCGCCATTGAGAAGGACCGAGCGCACAGGCGTCGCTCCCGGTGCATTGACCACGGCCGCCGTGCCGGCTGCATTCCTCGTGAAATCCCGGCCGGGGTCGTCGCTCACCAGATTGTCCCAGACCGGGAGCGATCCCAGCGGAAGCGAAGTGGCATCCAGATTGACAACCACGGCGGCATCGGCGGAAGCAAGGGCACCGAGCAGGCTGACAAGAGTGCAGAGACGGGGAGACGTCACGGATTTCATGGCGGGGATGGCGGGGGGAGATGCCGGCCCGGTGAAAACCGGAAGGGGGGAGCCCGGCGTGCTGTTCCAATGAATAACGTGGCCGAGTCCGCGAATCCATAAAGATTCCATGAAGAAATCGCGTCCGGCCACTTGAGGAAATGAACGCGTCCGCAGTCCGCAAAAGAGACTGGCGCAAATGCTTTGGATATCTTAAGAATCAGGCTGTGTCAGAGCGAGGCGATCATTTTTACGAGGAAGCGACCACTGCGCCGAAGTCGGCGTTTGATGTGTCGCTGCGTCCGCCTGGATTTGAGGAATTCACTGGTCAGGAGAAGGTTGTGGAGCTGCTCATGATGCGGGTGGAGGCGGCGCGGCAGCGTGGTGATGTGCTGGATCATGTCCTGCTGTGTGGTCCGCCGGGGCTTGGCAAAACGAGTCTGGCGCACATCATTGCAGCCACGGTGGGGTCGCAGATTCATACCTGCAATGGACCACAGATTGAGAAGGCGGGCGATCTTGCGGCGATCCTGACAAAGCTGGGCCGCGGGGATGTTCTCTTCATTGATGAGATTCACCGGCTGCATCCGAAGCTCGAGGAATACCTGTATCCTGCGATGGAGGACTACAAACTCGACATCATCATTGATCAGGGTCCCAGCGCGCGGAGCATTCAGCTGCCGCTGCCAAGGTTCACGATGGTCGGTGCAACGACGCGCAGCGGGATGCTGACTGCTCCATTGCGCAGCCGCTTCGGCATGATCAACCGGCTGGATTACTACAGTGTCGGGCAGTTGGCTGGCATCATCCGGAGGTCGGCTGGGCTGCTGGGCATCGAGGTGGAATCCGGCGGGGCCGAGGAAATCGCGGCGCGGGCGCGCGGCACGCCGCGGGTGGCCAACATGCTGCTGCGCTATGTGCGGGACTATGCGCAGGTGAGGGCAGGGAATGTGGTCACGGCGGAAGTGGCTGATGCGGCGCTGCGGCTCATGGACATTGACGCGGACGGTCTTGATGAAATGGATAAGCGGATTCTGGAGGCCATGGTTTACCGTTTCGACGGAGGTCCGGTGGGGTTGAGCAGTGTGGCCGTGGCTGTCGGCGAAGATGCGACGACCCTCGAGGAGGTGAATGAGCCGTATCTGATCATGAAGGGATTTGTGAAGCGGACGCCGCGGGGGAGGGTGGCGATGCCGGCTGCCTACCGGAAGGTGGGGGCACCGGTGCCGCCGCGGGCGGAACATCCCGATCTGTTTTCATGACTGCGGCAGCCATGGTGACGCTTGATGAAATCAGGGCGGCGGTCGGGCAGCTGGGGAATGTGGATTTTCTCCATGTGCTGTGCGGGCCGCTCCTGTTCTGGGGACCTCTCACGGGTGTCATGGTCCTTGCGGCGGGCTGCTGGCCGGGGCGTTCTCCGGTGATGCAGCGGCTGGGCATGCTGCTGCTGGTGCTGGGTGGGCTGGCGGTGATTCCGGTGGTGGCATGGAGACCGTCGGCGGTGCCGCGGAGTGTCATGGAAGTGGGGATGTGGAAGGATCAGGTGCAGCGGGTGCAGCAGCACCAATGGGTGTTTCATGCGCTCGCTTCGCTGGCGTTGGTGGCATTGTTCCTCGGAGGCACTGGAAGGATCGGGCAGCTGCTGCGGTGGCTGCTGGTGCTTGGTGGACTCTTTGCTGCCGTGGTGGGGCTGCACCTCGCGGACCGGGAAGCCCGCATTCATCATGCCGAAGTCGTGCCGCGGGCGGGCAGCGTCCGGCCATGAAGGATCGCACCTTATCTGCTGACGCGCTGTGAATGCTGAATTGCCGAAACTGGAATCCGGTCTGCAGCCGAAGCCCCGGCGTCGGGCGTGGCTGCGGTGGTTCCTGCTGATGATGCTGGTGCTGGCGCTGCTGCTGGCGGCGGTGCATCGGCCCCTGCTGCGCTGGCTCGTGGATTACGCCGGGCGCAAAGCGGCATCGAGCCAGGGCATCGGCCTCCAGTGGGAAGTCGATGGCTCCGTGCTGGGCGATCTTCGGTTGCGGGGCGTCCGGGCGGATGGTGGTGCCGCTGGCCCTCTGCGGAAGCTGACGGCTTCCCATGCCTCGGCTGAATACAGCGTGTGGCGGGCCATCCGGGAAGGACCGGGATCGGCCGTGAGTGCTCTCCGTTTGTCCGATGCCGAGGTCGAACTGGACCTGCGGAAACCCGCACCGGAAGCGGCGAAGAAAGCGCCCGGAAAACGCGGTCCGCTTCCACAGATCAAGCTGCCGCTGGTCGTCCTCGAGCGGGTCACTGCCACGGTCCGGCTTCCGGATGGCGACGTGATCGTACAGGGATTGGACCTCGAACTGCGGCCCGATGCGGTCGGAAACTTTGCACTCGGTGAATTAAGGCTTCCCGGAGGCAAACTGCCTGATCTCCGCAACCTCAAGGGCCAGACCCGTGCCTCGGACCACGCGGTCGCAATTGAATCGCTCAAGGGCATCCCGGGAATCGCCACGGCCGACGTGGTGGCATCGCTGCACCCACCCGGCGGCGGCGCATGGGAGGCTACCGTGCGCGCTGAACTGGAAGGATCGGGTCGCCTCGAGGCAAGCGTCAAGGCCGGTCCAGTCAATGGTTCGCCTCTTTCGGCTACGGTCTCCGCCACCGGCTTGCGGGAATCGTCGCTGGCCGCATGGCTGCCGCAGGAATGGCCCGTCACATGGCAGGTCGACCGACTCGAAGGTTCGCTCAGCGGCCTCGGTGGTCCTCTCAACGGACTGGAAGGCAACTGGCAACTGCAGGGTGGTCCGGTGCAGTATGAAGGGGTCGTGATCGAGCGCGTCGGAGCCACCGCTGCGGCTTCGGCAGGCAAGTGGCAGGCGGAAATCAGCGAACTGGCAACGGGGACGAACCGTTTGCGGGCGACGGCCTCCGGTTCTCTCCCGGAATCCCCTGCTGGCTTCCGCGACGCCGCTGTCGATGGTGCGGTGAACTTCGAGTTTCCTGAAGCCGCAGGATGGTTTGCTCCGGAAATGGCGGAGCGCATTCCGTTCCGTGGTCAGCTCAAGGGGCAGGGCGATTTCCGGGTCGACGGCGGACGCCTCGCCGGGGCCAGCCTCGATCTGGAAGGAAACCGCCTCGTGGCAGCCGGCGTGCCCGTGGCATCGCTGCGCGCCAAGGCCACCACTGAAGGAGAAGAACTGAAGCTCACGGAATGCCGGGCCAGCTTCGATAACCGGAACGCCGTGGAAATGACCGGGACGCTCGGACTGAAGGAACAGCAGCCCGTCAGCCTCCAGTGGAAGGCCATGCTCCCCGACCTCGCCAGGCTGAGCACCTTCACGGGCCGCCCCGGCCTGCCGGGCCCCGACGGCGGCAGCCTGACCGGAAGCGGAACGGTGGCTGGAAATCTCGCGGACTGGAAACTCCAGGATTTCGCCGCCAGCAAGGCCCATAGCGTCCTCGTCGCGCGCAGTGTCCGCTGGAAGGGAGCCAGCGTGGAGTCGCTCGATCTCGAAGCCCGCGTGCACGACAATCTCGTGGAATGCGAACGCGGGGTCGTCGTCCTCGATGCCCGCAACCGTCTGACCATCACCGGGCGGGGCGGCCTGCGCGAGCCGCATGATTTCCAGGCCATGGTGGATGGCGATCTCAAGCAGGTTAGGGGACTCAATGCATGGCTCGCCGCCTTCGGTCAGAAACCCCTGCGCGATGGCTCCGCGGCACTCCAGTGGCAGGGCAAGGGAACCGTGCGGCCATGGAGCGTGCAGGGCGGAGGACAGGTCAAGGTCAATGGACTCGCCCTCGAAGGCATGAAGGATGCCCTGTCCGCTGAAGTGCAGGCGAAGCACGAGGGCGAATCCGCAGCCTTTCCCATCCTGTCGGCCAAATTCGGAGATCTGGAACTGAAGGCCCCGGCCCGCATGGCTCCGGACCGGCTCACCATCCCGGCGCTGACAATGCGCTACCGGGGATTGCCAGCCGTGGAGGGCAATCTCGAAGTGCCTCTCGATTTCAGCACGAAGGGACCAGCCGGACCCGTCGCCATGGACCGGCCCATGAATGTCGCCCTTGCCGTGAAGGCCCTCGATCTCAAGGCCGTCATGGCGTCCCTCGGACGGAAATCGGGAGCGGTCGGAAAAGCCGATGCCTCCCTCTCCGTGCGTGGTTCCCTGCGCTCTCCCGATGCTTCCTTCCGCCTGACCGCTGCCGGTCTCAGCTGCCCGGCCGCCGCACGCCAGCTCAAGCCGGCGGCAGCCACGGTGGAGGCCAATCTGCGCAATGGACGACTCTCGCTGCGGGGCGATGCGCGCCAGGCTCCCCTTGAGGTGCTCACGGTTTCCGGTGGCATGCCGCTCGACCCGGAAGCCCTCCTGCAGGATCCCGCGGGAATCAGCAGGCTGCCGCTCGATTTTCAGATCAGTCTGCCCGATTCCAGCCTTGCGGCCCTGCGCCCGCTGGTCCCGGCGCTCACGAAGATCGAAGGCAAGGCCGGCCTGCGCGCCAAGGTGGGCGGAACCGTCGAGCGACCGGAAGTCACCGGGGAATTCCATGCCATGGCTCCCTCGGTCGCCTTCACGAAAGCGGATGTTCCCGATGCGCGCGACGTGAAGCTCCGGCTGCGCTTCGCCGGCACAAGGGTCATCATCGAGGAAGCCGGAGCCATGCTCGCAGGCGGTACGGTGGGCGCTCAGGGCAATGTCGACTGGCAGGACCCGGCGAACCCGGGCATCAATGTGCAGCTGCGCGCCAAAGAAGCCCTCGTGCTCCGTGACGATTCCATTTCCCTGCGCGCCGATGCCGATGTCCGCTGTGCCGGAACTCTCCGGAAAGCCGATGTCACCGGGAAGATCGAACTCGTGCGGGGCCGCGTCTTCAAGGAAATCGAATTCCTTCCGCTGTCGCTGCCTGACCAGTTGCCGCCGGCCCCTCCGGCCGTGACCATGGGCAAGAAGGACCCTCCCGCTCTCCCGCCACCGTTCGATCAATGGAACCTCGCTGTGGACATCGTCACACGCGATCCCATCCGCCTCCTCGGCAACGTCCTCAATGGCGGCGTGGTGAGCCAACTCAAGCTGAGCGGCACGGGAGCCAGGCCTGTTCTCGTGGGCAAGGTTTCCCTGCAGGATGCCAGAGTGCGCCTGCCCTTCAGCCGTCTCGCCGTCTCGCGCGGCGACCTCCTCTTCACTGCCGATAAGCCCTTCAATCCCACCCTCGATGTGATTGGCGATTCCTTCGTGAATGGCTACCAGGTGCAGGTCCAGGGATACGGCGAAGCCCTCAATCCAAAGGTCCGCTTCAGCAGCAGCCCGCCACTCCCGGAGGGCGAAATCGCTACCCTGCTCGCCACCGGCAGCACCAGCGAGGGCATTCAGGGCGGACAAGGCGAGGCCGCCAACCGCGCGGCCTTCCTTGTCATCAGTCAGATGTACCGCAAGATGTTCCGGAAGGGCATGGCCCCGCGCGAAAGCGACCGCGCCCCAAGGCTCAGCTTCAGCTTCTCGCCACTCAATAATGCCGGCGGCAGCCGCAGCATCTCCGCAGTCTACGAAGTCGGCAAAAACCTCGAAGCCATCGGCACCGTCAATCAGAGCGGATCCTTCCGGGGATTGCTCTACTACCTCATCCGCTTCCGATGATGGCCCGGTTTTTCCTCTTCCCACTCCTGCTGGCGTGGACCTGCTGGACCTCCGGAGCCGAGAGCCCCGCGGAATCGTCACGCCTCGTCACCCGCCACGGACTAACCGTCCGCGTGGATGGCGAGGTTACCTCGGTCTGGCGCGAACTGCGCTCGGTCGTCGATCTGCAGCTGACTCTCGTGAGCGATACCGTGGCCACCCCACCGCTCGCCGATGACCTCGCCTTCTTCGTCCGGAAGGAACTGCTGGCCCTCGGCTATGCCGCCGCTGAAGTCACATGGTCTCTGGAGAATTCCACGGCCGTGCTGCAGGTGACTCCCGGAGAACGCGAACGCATCGGACGCACCATCTTCCGCGGCACGGAAGCAGCCACCGAGGAGGAAATGCGCGCCATGCTCCTCCGCCCAACCAGAGAACGCTACGGCCGCCTCGGCCGCGAGGCTCCCCTCGTCGAAAGCGAAATCCGCGCCGGAGCCGCCCTCGTCCAGCGGCTCATCCAGTCGAAGGGATTCCTCGGTGCCACCGTGAACGAACCCGAGTTTGTCCGTAGACCCGGCGAACCCACCGAAATCGTTCTCGCAGTGAAGGAAGGCACCCGGACGGTCTTCGGATCAGTCTCCCTCAGCGGCGAATTTCCCGGCAGCAGCGCCGCCCTGCAGGCCGATGCCCGGAAACTCACCGCCCAGCCATTCAGCGAAGTGAAGGCCGAGGCCTTCCGGACCAGCCTGCTCTCCTCCCTGCAGTCGTCTGGGCATTTCGGTGCGACCGTGGAAACCTCGCTGCAGCCGGACGCCGCAGGCAGCAAGGTCGACGTCCTCTACCGCATCGAACCCGGGGGCGTGTTCCGGATCCGCCGTCTGGACGTAGGCGAGGAATTCTCGCGCGGCGCTCAGCGCATCATCCATGCCGGATTCCGCCCGGCGGAAGGCCAGGTCTGGTCGCTCAGCGACCTCGAACTCATGCAGCGCAGAGTCATGGATGCCGGCCTGCTCGCGACCATGGATGTCGAACCACAGAGAATCCCAGGCGACGCCATCGGCCTCGCTCTGAGAATCTCCGGAACGGAATCGCCGCGCCGGACGCTGGCCCTCTACGGTGGCTACGAAACCCTGCGCGGCCCCATTCTCGGACTGGAATGGCGGCACGTGAATGTACTGGATACCGGCGATACCATGCGGCTGCGCGCCGGCTGGGAAGCCGGTGGCCCGGAAGGCAGCCTGCGCTGGATCCATCCCGCCCTCTTCGCCTCCGCATGGTCGCTCGACACGGAACTCGCCGCCCTGCACGCCACCGCATGGAACTATACGCACGATTCCATCCGCCTCCGCGCCGCTGTCTCCCGGCAGTACGGCCGCCGTCTCGCCGTCAGCTTTTTCGGAAGCGTCTCAGCTGACAGCGCAGGGGGCGGTGGCCTCACGGAAGAAGAACTCGGGCCTTCCCAGTATCAGACGGCCAGCGGCGGAGGCCTTGTCAGTCTCGACTTCCGCGACAGCCCGCTGGTGCCGCATAAGGGCTGGTTCACCAGCGCCGAACTGGAAGCAGGCAACGCTGCCGTCCCCTTCGTGCGCGGCCGTGTCCGCTTCTCATGGTACCAGCCCATCAATGACAAACTGCGCGTGGCCGCCAACTGGCAGGCCGGAGCCGTCTCGGTCCGGGACGGCATCCGCAGGCTCCCCCTCGACCAGCGCATGTTCAATGGCGGAGCCAGCACCGTGCGCAGCTTCGGGGAACGCGCTCTCGGACCACAGTCACAGGGCGGAACCCCACTCGGTGGCTCGCTCATGCAGGCCGCCAATGCGGAAATCTCATGGGAATTCCTCCCGAATCTCGAAGCCGCCCTCTTCGCCGACGCCGGCAGCCTCAGCCAATCCACCAGCCCCTTCCCGGACTTCCCGGACGACCTGCGCTACGCCATCGGCCTCGGCCTCCGCTACGCCCTCCCGGTCGGTCCTCTCCGGCTCGACTACGGCCTCAATCCCGACCGCCGCGAGGGCGAACCCTCCGGCGCCTTCCACGCCACTTTCGGTTACGCCTTCTGAAACCATCGCCGCCACCCGAGACCGACCATGCCGATGAATGCAGCGTCCCGGACATCCTCACCGAGAAGCTCGCCGGGGCCAGCAAGACTGAAGCGCGGAGCAAGGCGGCTGATATTCCAGACGCTGCCGTCCGGAGCGTCGACCGTGGCCATGATCTGCGGATAGGGAAGACGGTTCCCCGGGCTCAGTTGCCGATGGCTCCGGATCCTTACCATGCCGCGCAGCGGCCGCACGTACCGGCGGGGAGGGCAGCCGCGGATCCGTGGCGGCTGGTGCTTGCACCGGCAGAAGTGGATCATTACGAGTAAGTTGCCGAAAACCCGGGAGTACGGAGCGGCCAAACAGAAACCTGACATTTCCCTGACATGAAAACAGCAAAGACAGCCGCTGCGCGCGGCGCGGCCCGCATCATTCTGATGAGTACCCTTGCGGTGACGGTGGCGCCGCTGGCAGCCGGGGTGCGGATGCCGACGGTGTTTACGGACCACATGATGCTGCAGCGGGACCGGCCGGTGCGGGTTTGGGGGTGGGCGGATGCCGGCGAGGCGGTGGAGGTTAAGCTGGCAGGAGCTGTGGCCAGCGGGAAAGCCGACGGCAAAGGGCAGTGGATGGTGGAACTGCCCGCAATGAAGGCTGGGGAGAATCTGGAATTGACGGTGACGGCAGGGAATACAGTGACGCTGCGGAACCTCATTGTGGGGGACATCTGGGTGTGCTCGGGACAGTCGAACATGGAGATGACGCTCAATGGCTGCGTGGGCGCGGAGGAGGATGCCAAGGGCGCGCATCTGCCGACCATCCGGCGGATCAAGTTCAACCATGTGGTTTCGGGAGTGGAGGAGGAGAATGCGCCGGCAGCAACGCAGTGGCAGGTGTGCACCCCGGAGACGGCACCGGGGTTTACGGCGGTGGGCTTTTACTTTGCGCGGGAAATTGTGAAGCGGACGGGAGTGCCCGTGGGCATTGTGGATGCGAACTGGGGTGGGACGCCCATTGAGCCGTGGATAGCGACGGCAGGCCTCGCCGGGGTGACAGCGCTGAAACCACAGTATGAGGCGAAGCTGGAAGCGATCCGGGGGTACCGGGAGCAGTTGCCGAAGGCACTGGAGTCCGTGGAGGCATGGGTGGCACAGACCCGGCGGGATCTGGACAGGGGAGCGCCGGTGAGCACGCCACCGTCCTTGCCCGGGCCACCGGATGCAGGGTGGAGCGGCATGTACAATGCCATGATTCATCCGATTGTGAACCTGCCGATCAAGGGGGCGCTGTGGTACCAGGGGGAATCGAACGGTGCGGAGGGCGAGAGCTACTATCAGAAGATGGAGGCATTGATCGGCGGTTGGCGGAAGCAGTGGGCTCAGGGTGATTTCCCGTTCTATTTTGTGCAGCTGGCGAGCTTTCAGGCCGTCACCGATGATGCCGCGGGCGGGAACGGATGGGCGCAGCTCCGGGAGGCACAGCGGAAGGCTCTGCAGATTCCCAACACTGGCATGGCAGTGATCACAGATACGGTGCCGCTGCCGGAGCGCGATGACATCCATCCGCGGAACAAATTCGATGTGGGGCTGCGGCTCGCACAGTGGGCGCTGGGCCGGGACTACGGGCTGAAGGATACGGTGGTATCCGGCCCGCTGCTCAAGGGAATCGAGTCTGCAGGAGGGAAAGTCCGGGTGAAATTCGAACACACGGGCGGTGGACTGATGGCGGGCAGGAAAGACGGGCTGGCGGTGGCGGCAGAGGATGCGGGCGCGAAGCTGAATGGGTTTGCCGTGGCGGGTGCTGACCGCAAGTGGGTGTGGGCTGACGCGGTGATCGATGGAGACACGGTGGTCGTGAGTGCTGGCGAGGTGAAGGAACCGGTAGCGGTGCGGTACGCCTACCGGATGAATCCCGGGGGGGCCAATCTGTATAACCGGGCCGGGCTTCCCGCGTCGCCGTTCCGGAGTGACGACTGGTGAAGTGAGTCGAGCAAGGAATGGAGCAGATGAATTGAAATCCTGACAGAACAAGATCATGAGAAACAGTTTGATTCCAGCAATGACGGTACTGGTGGCGCTGGCACCGGTGGGGATGGCCCAGTTTGAAGGATGGCCGAAGTCTGGCGTGTTTCATGTACTGACAACACCCGAGGGAGCGAACCTGCCGGAGTCGGCTGAAGTGCGGGACTTTCCGGTGCTGGTGAGACTGGACCGGGACTGGTTTGATTTCGCGACGGCGCGTGCCGATGGAAGGGATGTGAGGTTTGCGGATGGCGGGGTGGCGCTGGCCCATGAAATCGAGCGGTGGGATGCCAAGGCCGGGCTGGCGGAAATGTGGGTGAGGGTTCCGCTGATCCGGGGGAATGCGGTGAAGGAGCTGCGGATGTACTGGGGAAAGGAAGATGCAGCAGATACCGCGGACGGGCGGGCGGTGTTCAATGAGACGAATGGTTATGCGAGTGTACTGCATCTGCGGGATCCCGGAGCGGATGCAGCGGGCGGGACGACGCCGAAGGACGAAGGGACGACGCCGGTGGGCGGGGTCGTGGGCGAGGCTCGGCATTTTGCGGAGCGGAAGGGGATTTTCGGGGGTGACGGGATCACAGGTTTCCCGTCGGGGATGGGACCGATGACGACAGAGGCGTGGTTCCGGGCGGAGCGGGCGAATGGGACGGTGCTGGCATGGGGTGAGGAGAAACGGCCATGCAAGGTGATGTTCAATTTTCTGAGTCCGCCGCGGATGGCGATACAATGCTATTTTGCCGATGTGGAAGCAAAGACACCGCTGGCGACGGGTCAGTGGTATCATGTCGTGCATACCTATGCGGAGAAGGATTCGAGGGTTTACATCAACGGTGTGCTTGATGGGGTATCGGATCCGGTGCTGGATCTGCCGAAGACGTCGAAGTTCTGGCTGGGGGGCTGGTACGGTAACTACGGGTTCGAGGGAGATGTTGACGAAGTCAGGATTTCACGCGTGGCCCGGACTCCGGATTGGATCCGGCTGCAGTACGAGAATCAGAAACCACTGCAGACCCTGGTGGGACCGCTGGTTTCACAGGGGCGCAGTCAGGTGCTGATTCCGGATCAGGCAACCGTGGCGGAAGGGAGCGCGGTGGAGTTTCGGCTGGACGCGGGCGGCGCGCGGAAAATCTACTGGTCGGTCGAACGGGGCGGAGTCGAGACGCGCATGGCAGTGGACCGGTTCCGGTACCAGTTTGAGGCGGGGCGGGTGGCGGCGGATGAAGCAGCGACCGTGGTTTGCAGGGTCGTGATGGCGGACGGGGTGAAGGTGCTGAAGGCTCCGCTGACAATTAGGGAGGCGGTGCCGGAACCGGTGCTGGCAGCGCGCGGATTGGTGGTCCCGGAGACATGGGACGGACGAACGGAAGTGTTGATCGAACCGGTTCTGGCGAACAAGGAAGAGATGATGAAGGCGGGAGCCGGGGAGATCGCCGTGTCGTGGGAAGTGACGCCTTTTGCCGTAATCAAGGAGGAGCGGCAGGGGAAGCTGCTGCTGAAGCGGTCGCAGAACAGCGGCGTGCTGACGGTGAAGGCAATCATCAGCAACGGGGGAAAACCGGTGACGGCGAGCGGAACGATTGCAGTGACAGAACCGGCAGTCGATCCATGGGTGGTGCGGGAACCGGAGGCGGATGAGAAGCCGCGCAAGGGGCAGTTCTACGCGAGGGAGGGAACAGGCGAGGGCATCCTGCATTACCGGGGAATGGTGGATCAGCCGGCTGATGCGGTTTTTCTGCGGGTCACCGCGGATGGCAAGGAATACCGGAAGGAGACGGCGGTCCCAGATGGGGCAGGCCGCTATGGTTTTGCAGTGAAGCTGAAGCCTGGGCTGGTGCGGTATGCTGTGGCGTTCGGGAGAGTGAACGATGGGAAGGAGACGATCATGGAAGAAGTGGACGATCTGGTGTGCGGTGATGCGTTCATCATCGACGGACAGTCGAATGCCCTCGCGACGGATACCGGGGAAAAGTCGCCGCCGGAAACGAGTCCGTGGATCCGGAGTTATGGTCGGCCTAACGGGAATCCGGAGCACGATGGGGGGAATCTGTGGTGCCTGCCGGTGTGGAAGGCAGAGAAGGGAGAAGAAGCGGAACTGGGCTGGTGGGGCATGGAGTTGGCGAAGCAACTGGTGGCGAGTCAGCAGGTGCCGGTCTGCATCATCAATGCTGCCGTGGGCGGGACACGGATCGATCAGCACCAGCGGCGGATGGATGACCCGACGAACCGTGAGACAATTTACGGGCGGATGCTCTGGCGGGTCAGGCAGGCGAAGCTGACGCACGGGATCCGTGCCATCCTATGGCACCAGGGTGAGAGCGATCAGGGATCCGACGGTCCGACTGGCGGATATGGCTGGGAGACATACCAGAAGCTTTTCATGGAGATGAGTGCGGGGTGGAAAACCGATTTCCCGAATGTGGGCCATTACTACACCTTTCAGATCTGGCCGGATTCGTGCAGCATGGGCGGGAGAATGGGCTCCGGCGACCGCTTGCGGGAACGCCAGCGGACGATGACGCGGCTTTACTCACGGCTGGAGGTCATGTCGACACTCGGAATCGTGCCGCCCGGGCCGTGCCACTTTCCCCTGATCGGGTGGGCGGAGATTGCCAATCTGGTGCTGCCACTGATGGAACGGGATTTGTACGGGAAGGTGCCTGCGGCTCCAGTGACGGCCCCGGATCTGATGAGCGCGCGCGTGGTTGGCGCGGCAAAGGATGAGGTCATGCTGGAGTTTGATCAACCAGTGGTGTGGCGCGATGAACTGGCCGGCGAAATCTATCTTGATGGGGAGAAGGGCCTGGTGGCGGGGGGGCGCGTGGAGGGGAATGTGGTCAAACTGAAGCTGAAGGCTGGAACGGCGGCGAAGACGATCACGTACTTGAAGGAATCGTCATGGGATCAGATGCGGTTGCTGAGGGGGAAGAACGGGATCGCGG
>Ga0315907_10001609_pt1 | contig 30231 bp, 60 predicted proteins | sample LakEriMetagenome_3_FD_203525 | JGI IMG/M metagenome (GOLD analysis project Ga0315907, IMG submission 203525) | Freshwater fungal communities from buoy surface, Lake Erie, Ohio, United States - Buoy 12 MA123 | ecosystem: Environmental > Aquatic > Freshwater > Lake > Lake biofilm | place: USA...
GAGTTGTTTGAGTCGCACTGACGATAGGTACATTGAACTCCACGGCAAGTCCTCGTAACTCTTCTGCGATTGCTTTGATATAGGTATAAGAATTGACGTTGGCTCCATACTTCATCCTCGAAGACATGCAGATGTTTAGATAATCAATATAGATGATATCTGGTTTAAAGTTCTTCTTGATCTTCAATTCATTAAGAAGATGCCTGAAGTTTGCAGATCCAGCACAGGCTGTTGGATATTCTTTAACAATCAACTTGCCTGTAGTCTTAGACATAAGCTTCTCGATCTTACCCTTATAAGATTGTAGTGGTATGATCTCGAGCTGATCGAGAGGGATATCAAGAAGGTTAGAATCAATACGTTCAGCGATGCGTTCTTCTGCCATTTCCATCGTGATGTAAAGGACGTTATATCCCTTAGTCAAGTTAGATGCAGCACAATGACACATAAACAATGACTTACCAACACCAGTACCAGCAAGAGCAATGTTTAGTGTCTTGTTTGGTAATCCGCCGCCAGTAATTTCATTGAAGTAGTGCAAGTCGAACGGGATTCGACTTTCTTTCTTGTGGTAAAACTCATAACGTGCATCCGAGTCTTCAAGGAAGTCATGCCCAATATGCGTATCAAAAGATACTGCAAGTGCATCTGATAAGATCTGTGGAATGGCCCCTTTAGAGGCTTTCCCACTCTTATCATCCAATATTTGAATGGAGGCCATGATCGCGTTGTAGACCGCTTTTTCTTGACAGAACTTTTCTGTTTGGTCAAGTAACCATTGGATTTCAGTCTTCTCATCCGGTTTTAGCTCCGAGATCTTATCACGAGTCTTCTTAAATACTTCTTCATTGATACCATCTTTGTTTGATAGATCGATGATTAGTGCTTCTTTAGTTGGGAATGTGTTGTACTTCTTAACATACTCATCAACAAGATTAAATGCTAATTTATCAGAATAATCTTGAAAGTATTCTTCTTTCAAAAAAGGTATAACTTTTCTACCGTAATCTTCGTTTGTTAGAAGATTACCAAAGATTAGTTGTTCAATAGCCATTCGTTTTCCTTAGTAGCTAATTTGAAGATCTTTTAGACTAAAAACACCAATTACCCAATTCTCTGCAGCATCTTCGACATAATGCATAGATCGATCTGGAAATACACGGTGTTCTTCAATATCATTAATCTTATAGATTACACCATAATCGTTTCCATCATGCACTACGCGTGCACTACGATTGGAATATTCATCAACACCCTTGTACTCATGCAGCGTCTTCATCATCAACCTCCATGATTGAACCAACTGCCATCTTATAAGTATTTTTGATATAATCAGCAAAATCTGTATCCTGGAACATCTTGGTCCAAAATTCTTTATTATCTACAATGTCGCCAGCACGCATTGAAGGCTGTCTGACTTCGCCTGTTTCTTTATCTACGGTAGCATACCAACCAGCTTTAGGCTTAACAATGTAGCCACCATCAATAGCAACATCCAATAGGCCAGACCACCTATTAATACCTCCATCATAACTGACCGTGATAGGGATCTTAGACTTTTCTTTAACATAACGGGACTTCTCCACGTTGATTACGAAATGGTAGCCAGAGATACCATCCGCATCTTTTTCCTGTTGACGACCAAGGATCCAGATATTATCTGATCCATAGTAAGATCCAGTACCACCGCCAACGATATCCTTAGGATAGAGACCGATCTCCTTATATGTATGGTTGATCACTATCATAGGAATATCTTTAAGAGAAAGATGTGGTGTAATCATACGGAAGAGTGACTTAAGTTGTTTAGCACGAGACATGTCAGCAACTGACTTACCATCAAGTGCATCCTCAACTTCTTTCTTAGAAGCAAGGTTACCAATAGAGTCGATGATAATCATGACATGATCATTGCGATCAAGCTCTTTCATCTGAGCCATAATATCAAACTTCAATTCTTCGATGTCGGTGATAGGAGTATGCACAACAGACTCAAAAGGAATATTAAAGGTACTAAAATAGGACTGAGGAGTGCCGAACTCAGAATCGTAAAAAAGAACAATGCCATCTTTGTACTTCCTTAGAAAGGATGATGCCATTAAAAGAGCAAAGCCAGTCTTAAAGTGCTTAGATGGTCCAGCAAGCATTGTAAGGCCGGGTGTGATACCACCATCAACTGAGCCAGACAACGCAACGTTGATCATGGGTACAGGAGTAGGGATCATATCCTTCTTTGCAAAGACTTTACTGTCAAGTAGAGTAGATGTAAGATCAATCGTAGAATTCTTAATAAGCTTATCTTTAAGTGACATAACGACTCCTATTTGTCAAGTACTTTATCATCAATTTCTAATATACCAATATTTTGCTCTTTTGTAAACCGTTTTTGATTAGTTATACCAATATTTGCTGCTATTAAGAGTACGATAGCGAGAGGATCAAAAACAAAAACAAGAAGAAGAATGACCATCCTAACACTTCTTTCAAGGTTATCAACAGACTGTACTTCATATATGAGCTCAGAAATGTATTTGAGTGGTCCAACTTCTGCTTCGAGTTTTTTGATATCAGATTCAAGTCTAATTCTTTGTTCTGTATATGTGGATATATTTTTGACATGATCGTCTTTCCTTTTGACGAGTGATTCTCTCGTCTTTCTCTGCTGGTCAGCAGCTTTGAGTGCTGTTGCTGCTTGTCCACGATCAGTCATCTTATTTAATGCAGCATCAATTTGTTGTATCTGTTTGTCTAAGTCATCTATGCTTTGTTTTTCAAATCCAATCTTAGAGTTTAATATTTGTATTTGATCAGCAGTGCCAGTATTTAAATTAACTGTCTGGTCAATATGTGCTTTAGATAAGAAACCAAATATACCCATGCTTGTAATAAACATCAATATAAAAACAGCTGTACTTAAATATGTTTTAATTAGAAACGGTGTTTGCCTCCAGTTTCTATACAACCATGATGCTGTTACTAGTTTACCAACTTCTAATACAGATCCCATCACTACAACTGGCCAGAACGCTGACGCAAATATGGTCGTGAGACCTATGATTGAATAGTAGCCAGAGACACCCGATAGAGCTAAGGCTACTGCGAGTGCCAGATAGTTTATCATCCGTCTACGTAAGTATTAATTTTCTTTATGAAAGCTTGGATCCTTGCAGATCGATCGGGCCAGAGGATATATTCTTTATTAGGATCTTTTGATAAGTTTTGTAGTAAAGGCATGATCATATCTCTTAGTCCGTGTAACTTATCTTGAGCTTCAGCAGTCTTTTGTTCTACTGCTTTAGATTGTTGTTCTACTACTTTTTTTAGTTGTTCTTCGTGGGCTTTTAGTTCTGACTCAGATACAAGACTAAAGCCAAAATCGTCATCATTTAATTTCATGCGAACCAATCCTCTAACGTAGATATCTTCTTATTATTTACTTTCCAGTGTAGTACATCAAGTATAGACTTGATCGGATCAAGGAAAGCTCTATCAAATTGCTTATCATAGTCAATGTATTTATTAATCTCAAGTTGTTTAGGCATAGCAGAATTTGTAGCTATGACGTTTTCTTGTCTTGTGATAGGATTAGGAGTAATAAGATATGCAAACTTGATCTTATCACCATTAGCAATTGGCTGATGCTTCTTCTCGAGACCTGCATCTTTAATTACTTTATTGTAGAGGAGAGATGCTCTAACTTGGATCGGCAGAGATTTCTGATCAAGCTTGTAGTGAAGAGGGAATGTACTACCACCATCATTCTTACGAAAGTAAATCATCTTAACACTACGAGGAAATGCTACTTCTTCGAACTCCATGTTATAGAACCTATCTCTAAAATCTTCAATGAAGTTAAGGACAGTTTTCTGATCAGTATTCATGATGAGTTCTAGTGTTTTCTTAATGTTCTCACGGCAAGATGCGGGTGTAGATGAACGAACTGCTTCGATACCCATGATCTTAAGTTCTGGCTTTTCATACTGCACACCCTCGCTATTCCATACGTTGAGGATGTACATCTTCTTTGCTTTCCAGATACCTTTATTAGCGATGTTCTCTCGCTTCATCTGCATCTTCTGTTGATATGCATTCATCATGTCAGCAAGGTCTTGATACGACTTATTGATATAAGGCTGTATCTTCTGTTCACAGAATGCATCAAGCGCTCTAACTACCTCGTGATCATCTGTCATTTCCAACTTCTCAACGAGAGGACCCATGTTGACATACACCGAGTCAGTATCAGATGCAATCACATAGTCTTTATTATCCGTCTTGAGCATCTTGTTGAAGTATGCATTAATCTTCTGTTCGATCCAACGGATCGATAGCTGACCAGAAGTTGTGATTGCCTCCGCGTGATTAAAGTTGAACCACCTGAAGTATTGGTTACCCAACGCACCATATGCCGAGTTGAGCTGGATCTTTTTGGCAAGCTGGAGATTGTGATAACGCGATGCAAGTTTTTCGTCATCTTTGCTTTTCGTTTCTTTGAATCTTTTCTTGGCTTCAAGCATCTTGTCTTTGTAGATAACACGATCATTGTACATCTTCTCCATGAGTTGAGGCAAGAATCCTTGTGTGTCTTTACGGTACATACAACCATTGGCTGCATAAGCTACCATGCCATCACGATATTCCCAATTACCTTCTAGCAAATAATCGATTGAAGGAAATTGTGTACGACCAACAAAGGTTTCTGGTGAGATATTATATTGCATGATAAGGTGTGGATAAAGAGAGTTCAAGTCGAAAGATACAACCCATTTATGCATACCTACCTGCGGGTCTTTAACATAGCCACCAACGAGAGTGTCGTAGTTATCTTCGATCTTTTGCTGCGGGATGACGATCTTCTGATCCAACAGGTAGTTGTGGATGATAACATCCCACGGTCGAACTGTAGTTAGTGTATCCATATAGTTGACTTTGGCATCATATGCAAGCGCAAACACCTGCTTAATAAAACCAAGCTTATCTTCAAGACGGTCTACGAGCACACAGTCGTGAATGTTATAGTCGATGAACTTCTCGTAGTCTTTCTTGTAAAGATCCAAGAGACTATCATATTCAGAGTAATCGAGCTTACGTTCACCAAGGACGATGTTAGCGATATGGTCTAGACGATACGATTCTTGGTTAGTAAATGAAAACTTCTTATAGAGATGCATGTAGTCAAGGATAGTTACACCAGCAGGAACGAATGCTTGGTTCTTCTGGTCTCGAACGATGATCTCTTTCTCGTCGAGGAACTTCCACGGCGAAAGCTTCTTGGCTTCTTTCTCGCCAAGCTGGCCGATGATACGGTTAACGATATACGGTACGTCAAAGAACTCTACGTTCCAACCAGTCAATACATCTGGTGTCCAGTCAGGATGATTCCATGCAAGGATAAACTTAGCAAGCAGATCTTTCTCATCTTTACAAAGGACATATGAAACATCATCAGACTTTGGCTTATAGTAACCACAACCAAACACGATGCTACGACCATTCTTACGAAGAGAGATAGCAGTGATTGGTTTAGATGCTTGCTTGATATCCGGAAAGCCGTCATCGCTAGCTACCTCGATATCGATAGTCACTACTGAAACTAGTTCAGGATCGTAGTCGATCTGACCGGGATACTCATCATTGATGAATACGTATGGGTAGTTAGTTAGACCATAGAACTTGAAGTTAGATACGTCGCCATATTGCTTGACGAAGTCACGCGCTTCTCGCATAGAACTAAAGTTGATCTTGCCAACTTTCTTGTTGTCGAGAGTTAAATATTCGCCCTTATCAGAAGGGATGAAGAGGTAGGGTTGATAGTCTACCTCTTCACTAATGCGTTTACCGTTTTGATATCCACGTAGATAAATCTTGTTACCACGTGCATAGAAGTTTGTATAGAAACGTGACATTAAATGCTACCTCAAGACTGTCAATTATAGGCATATTATAACATATTTTAGATCAGAAGTAAATTACTGTTTACCAGCTATCTTCTCTTGTCCACGTGTCCAAGCAGCAACACCAAGGATGGCACCGAATGCCATGTGAATCAATCCACCATTATCAAGTGTGATTGACTTCCACGGGATGTATGTCATGCCTTTTAAGAATTGTGGCATGAACATCGCGATGATTGGAAAAGCAACGAAGTCACAGAAACACATGATCATGTAAAGCCAGCCCATAGCTGGTCTCCACATTGATTTCATCCACGGTTCTTCTTGCTTAGCGTTTTCCGCTTTCCATTTTTCTCTTTCTAATTCAATGGCTGCAAGTTGTGCTGCCTCTGAAACTTGTGGTGTTGCGCTTGGTCTTGATGGACCAGTATCAACATAACTAGTTTGTATAGATGCAGCTGCACCCTTTGTTGCGGGTGGTAGCTGATCCATCGCAGGCTTTGGTGCTACTGGTTCGTCGTCTAGTGTACCGAATTTAGGCATCATTAACCTCCAAAGATTTCTAAGGCTGCTTCATAATGATGCTTACGGTCTTCAAGACCTATTGTTCCACCGTTGATTTTTTTAGTTACAGTTAGGATATCATCCTTATCTGCCCATTGATTGAGTTCACGTGAATCCCAGAACCAACCTGCAGACCATGCTGCACCCTCTTCCGTTTCTAACCATGTAGCTGCTTCTTGTAACTCCATGTTCATATCAGAAGCGAATGCTTGATAGTTGCTTTTGCCTGTTAATTGAATAAGACCACGACCGCAGTAGCGGTAACCATCACCAGACTCAGGAGGACCGTTGCCCATTCTACTTGCGTAGACGAGGTTAGCAATCTTCTCTGGATTCTTGGCATACTCGTTTGGGTTCTTACCACGAAAATACTTCGGGAACACTTTTACGAGTGTCTCCGCCCTGTAGTTTAAGTTCTCCTTCCTAGCGCGTAGGCCACCAGATTCATGGCCTACTTGTGCTAAGAACATTGATATTCTTCTTGGATTATTGATCTCATAGAATTCCATTACTTCATTTAATGAATCTACGAATGCTTGAACGATGTCTTCGTCAGTGTCTTCAAAAAACTCATTCAACTGTTCAAATGTTACTAAAGCCATTTTAATCTCCTATATCGTAATCAGATCATAATATAGGGATTCATCATGGCTTATTTATGATTTAAGAACGCTCCAGTTTTAGTATGCCACTGATCTTGCAAATCTTTAATCTCTAATATTAGTTCGTAAATGAACTTAAACATGTTCATGACCTTGCAAAGTGCTTGGCAGCTTCAAACAAGATCTCTTCTCTACTAAGACCAAGACTTTTTAACTCATGATCTGTAAGTGAATTTAACTGTGAAATTGTTGACACGTATAGTGAATAGTTACTTGCCCATTTGGCAGCAGCTTCTAGTATATTTAACATTTGTGTAGTCTTTCTTTAGTTCGTATTAAATGAAAATGTGGCCAGTTGCTTTTGCCACCAGCCACATGTCACATTATGTCATGATATAATTACTTGTCTTCTACAAGAAGTTCTTTCTTTGACTTCTTTGAAGCTTCTGTATCTGTGATATCAATCTTCTTTGGCTTCTTATCTTCTGGAATGATATGTTCCAACCAGATCTTAAGGATGCCATTGACCATAGCAGCATTATTAACGACAACATTATCAGCTAGTGAGAATGTACGAGTGAATGCACGATCAGCAATTCCCTTGTGAAGGTATTGAACATCAATGCCGTCTTCTGTGAGAGTTTCGACAGTTGTTTGACCCTTGACAACAAGCTTGTTATCTTCGAGTGTAAGTTCGATATCTTGCTTACCAAACCCTGCAACAGCAAGCTCAACTACATAGACGTTATCGTCTGTCTTCTTGAGATTGAATGGAGGGAATGCAGCACCAGCAGTCTTAGAAATGTGTTCTACAGTTTCTGCCATGCGTTGTGCAACTTTATCAGCACCAACGAAGAACTTACCAAACTTTTCGAGATCAGCAAAAGAGTGGTCGAATTTATATGTAGGCCAGTTTGTCATGTGTTTTCTCCTATTAAGCGAGTATTATAATAATGGATCCATTAGGCATCCACAATTCTATATATATTCATTCACTTAAAAATGTCAATGGTTAGTGTGCATTTCTTGTTTCTTTTGCTTCAACTGACAGTGACATAGTGTCCATGTGAAAGTAATAAATTGGTGTTAATCCATGTTCTTTAAGTTTTTCACCACCTCGCAACATTAGACCAAAATTATTATTAACATCACCCATAGCGCAACACAATGTGTTTGCTTCTTTTAAGATTGATTCTTCAATTTCTTCCATAGTATTCATCAGTCCCAGAGTCCTCTATAGTATTTGCCAAAAAGACGTAATCCATTTCTAATACGATCATTATATTTGTTACTTGCTTCCAAGTCCCAACCATTTTCTTCTGAATAGAAGAGATCAATGTCACGTTCGGTATTAATAAGTTGATCAAAAGTCCAGATCAACTCATCCATGACCCAGTTATAACGTTCTTCTGCTTTCGAATCACTGCCATATTCATCTTTTACACCAGCTTCAATAGGTGTATCTTCTTCGTCAACAGAAAAATAACCGTGATTCTTTTCTTTGAGTTGAACAAGTAATGGATGAATTATAAGAGCAAGTGTGTGATCCATTGACCATGTATCATATGGATCAATATGGATTTTTACTTTACGTTTCTTTTTGTTATCAAACCAATTGCAAAAGTCAGATACCCATGTGCTGGCTAGCCAATTGCCGAGTTTATCATGAGCTTTATAGTCCCAACGTTTTAAACGAGGATCATCATCATCGTAAATACCATGTTGATCTAGCCAAAAGAAGATCTTATCAGCTATCTGATAAGGTCCTGTCCATCCTTTATAAGGTCCAATATTTACTTTCATGGTTCATCCTGTATGGTTTCATCTTCGATCGGTGGCCAATCAAGATTAGGAGCTTTTGCTTTCTCTGATTTAATTGCTGCTTCAAGAGAAGCAATGATACCGATACGAGCAAAAGCTTCTAGCTCTCCTGGTCCAAATTCTACAGTAGCATCAGCAGATCCGTCTTCATTTACTCTAACAATCTCAAGCTTCATGATGTCACTCCTATAAATAGAGGGTATGGGTGAAAGGAACTAAAAATGAACAAGCTTACCTTATATATAGCTGCCGGTATAATTGGCTTCGGTGTCCTTAGCGGTCTCTATTACAAGTGGCGCAAGGATATTGAACGCGAAGCCCTGTATGAATATAACCAGAAGCAGATCGAACAAAATCAAAGAGACCAAGAACGTCTTAGACAACAGCTTGAAGATATAGCCAAGAAACAAAAAGAAGTTGAAGAGGCTAATGCTGCTGATAAGAAAGAGTTCAAGGGCAAGATGGATGTTATCACTGCTGATATCGAATCAAAAGATACTGTAGATAGACCAGCTTCCGATGTACTTAAGAAGACTGTAAACAAACTAAAGGATGCACCAAAATGAAGTTGTTATTTGCCTCTCTTGTTGCTATCACGCTAGCTGGATGTGCATCTAAACCTCCTCAGGTTCTCACAAAGACTGAGATGCAGGTTGTAATGCCAGAAAGAACTATGTTCTATTGCCAGAATGTTCGCCGCTTTCCAAATCCAGAAACACTTACAGATGCACAGGTTGCTAAATTATTAGTTGAATTACATTCTAAAAATACAGAGTGTCAGAAAAATATGAATGCAGTTTATAAGTTTTTAGATGCTGCAAAGAAAGAAACTGAGAAGAGAGAAGAGAAGAAGTAATTACCACCAACCTAATTTTTTAAGATGACTGATCCTATCATCCCATAGTTCATTAGTTATTTTTTTATTTTCATCGGAGAGCTTTTGAACAAGTTTCCATGATTTACTCAATTGAGCATATAGACCATCAAAATCTCTATTGAATAGAAGATTATCAAGATCTATAATCTCAAAATTTATTTTTTGTTTATTTAATTCATCTAGTATAATTTTATGATTTAATAATCTGTCAGATTTTAAAATCGATTTTTCTGTTTTTTCAAAATTTTCTTTTATATTTGTTAAATCAACATTTGATTTATACATAGTATTTGATTTAACATACAATGTATAGAGAGATGTTAATTCTAACTTATAATCAATGTAGTATAATTTTATATTGTGTTTATTAAACAATTTTAATATAGTGAAGAATTTATCAAAAATGTCTTTACGATTAATATGATCATTAATATATGTAGTATGTGTGTTTATCAATGATCTACTGGTATCTTTTTTAAAATATTTAAAATAAGTTTCAAGATTTATATCTTCTAAAGATATATTTTCCCATTTGTTTGCAGAAAATTTATCTCTTATATTTTCATCTGCTATAGGAACAAATTTTTCTAACTCTCCTCTATATCCATTAGACCACCTATTAGATGATGAATAAATTTTATTTTTAGTTAGAGTCCAACCAGATCTAAATGATCTTTGTGTCACAGTGTCTAAAGTATACGAACACACATCTGTAAAATTAACTAAAAAATCTCCTGAAGCTCCTGGATCTGTTAGAAATACTATACCATTATAAGACATTACACTTTCTTTTCTTCCTCTTCTTCCTCTTCCTCTTCTTGTTCTGCGAGAAGTGCTAATGAAGCAGCAACACTATTCATAGTACTAGTCAACTTCTCAATAATTGTATCTTGACTGTAAATTGTAACCCAACAATAAGCAGCCCAAAATGACATCAACACCATATTACCATATGTAAAAGTATCAAACATGCTATTAGACATGAATGTGAAATAAACAAACATTGCAGCTGAATATGCACTAGCAATGAGAGGGAAATATTTCCTATAAAAATGCATTATGACTCCTTGATATATTCTTTCAGCATATCATACAATTCTGGATTATGATCCATCCAGTGTTCACTTCTAATGTTATTAAGCTTATTATCTATCTCTAAGAATGAATTGAAATTTCCTGGTTTTTTCATCATTTCATTTTCAACCATCCTATAAGTATAATCGTCTATTTTATTTTTTAGATTAGAGAGAATACGATATTTAACTTCAAGAGGTAAGTTAAAACACTTTAACCAGTCTCTTCCATCCACCATATGCCACTCTATACCAATCTTATATAAGTGTTTCTGTTTTAAATATTCTTGTAACTTATAGAATTGGTTTACATTATAAATCGATATGACAGAAAAAATCTTTACTTTGGTTCTTTTATTTCTAGGATGATTTTCAGCGAACCAATCAATAACTTTCTCTACATTCTCCCATTGACTACCTTTTCTTAAGAAACTGTTTAAACTACCATAAGCATCTACGCTTAGATTTACAGATAAAAATTCACACTGTTTTAATAATGCATTTAATGCTTCACTTGGTATTAGAGTAGTATTTGTTGTTAAAAATATTTTAAGTTGTGATAAGTTACATTTATTGAGTATTTCAATAAACTTTTTTTCTTCCATCAGTGGCTCACCACCAATTAGTTTTATGTGACGAAGTTTTGAGAAATCATATATTTCAAATAATTCTTTGCTATATTTAACACCAGAAATTCCGTCTTTTATATTTACACCAAAAAAATCTAATCCTAATTTAATAGCATCACTATACCAATTAGTACTTAGTCCCGGATTACACATCCTACATCTATTATTACACACATTACTTAGAGCCAGATCAAGATGAGTTAATACTGGATTTTCTGGTATTGTTGTTCCTAATTGTTTAGCAAAACCTAAACGCATACTTGATGTATTATTGCTAGTTTTTTCTTGTTCATAACAAGAAGAACATCCAGCCACATATTCATCTTTTATCATGCTCTCACGAAGTTGTTGCATGAACGGATGATTGAACACATCATCATGTGATAAGTCTAAATCTTTAGGTGTGTGTTCCCACCTAAATTGACAACACGGGAAAACACGACTATCGGGACGTACAGCTATATGATGAAATGGTAAAAGACAACGATGTTTATATTCAGTCATCATATATTCCTAATGGCTCGGGGTGATGGGCTCGAACCACCAACACACGGATTCAAAGTCCGTAGTTCTACCAATTGAACTAACCCCGAATAAATTCATACACACTATCTTATTTGCGCCAGGGTTGTCTAAGATAAGACAAGATATTTTCTGGACTTGTTTCGCCATAAGGATCTGTTTCACAGTCATCACAGATCCCGGGTTCTTCGAACCAAGCTTCGATGATACCATCATTAACTACTGCAGCATAACGCCACGAACGTTCACCAAATCCAAGATTCATCTTAGATACTAACATACCAAGTTCAAAAGTAAACTGGCCATTACCATCAGGAATCACTACAACATTTTCAATGTTCTGTGACTTAGCCCACGAATTCATTACGAATGAATCATTGACTGACATACAATAGATGGCATCAATTCCATACTTCATGAACTCATCATAGTTCTTCTCAAAGCCGGGAAGCTGATAAGTTGAACACGTAGGTGTGAATGCACCAGGCAATGAGAACAAGACTACACGCTTATGCGCAAAGAAGTCTCGTGAGTTGACTGTCTCCCAACGATATGGGTTATCACCACCAATACTCTCATCACGTACACGAATCATAAAATCTACATCTGGTACTGGTCGACCAACATTAGTTACCATAATATTCTTCACCCTTTTCTGCATAGAATCTAGCAATAGTTAAAGCTTTTGCTTCTGTGTAGTCAGTAATAGCACTCTCTTCATAATGAGAAGAGAGTTCATTGTATGCACCCTCATTCACTACTTTATATGAGATACGTATATTGTCTTTATACACGTGTACATCAATAGCTATAATCTCTTTGACTTTTGTATAAGATTCAAAAGAATCTATTTTACGCTGCCAAGTCTCACCCTCATAAGTAAGTTCTTCAACTGCGTATGTCTTACGACATCGCGGCACAATAAACTTATGACCTATGTCATATGTAGTTTCGATGATCACTGACAATACCTCTGAAACACTTCACGTCCACGACGATCATAACCAACAAACTCATCCCAACATGGACGGCTATTGTAATAATACATGCCTGTACCAAGAGCGCCGAGCGCAAGACCACCGAGAGCATACGGGACCCAGTTATTCTGGCGATGACGAGGCGGGTGATAGTGCTGGCGTGGAGGCGCATAATGATGACGAGCGTGTGGCTGACGATAACCATGATCTCGCCTGTGATGGTGTTGTGCAAAAGCAGGCGCAGCCGTGAGTACAACCAGTGATACTGCTATGACACCTAAGATGATCTTACGCATGTTTCTTTACCTCTATGACTACAAAACGGGTGTGATCATAATAACCAATTTCCCAGTAGTTCGTCACGATATTATAACGGCTCACATACTTCATGATTAGACCCTCTCGATGATGGGACGACCAATAACCTGAATCTTGTTAGTACGCTTACCTTCCATATCCTTAGCAAACTTGATTGCAGACTGGAGGGTGGCAAACTTGCACGTCTGATCGGTGCTCAATATACCATACAAAGCACTTGACTTGTTAACATGCTTGATATCATATGTGACTTTAAACCTGTACATGCTTGCCTCCTATGCTTGTTACATCTATATATTACCACAGTGGCACTGTTTGTACATATTTATTTTGAGTCGGGGCGGATCATGCGAATATTTTCTCTATAGTCGCGCAGTGTCTTCACATCGATTTCATGTGCTGCAGTGTAATAGGCAGCTGCACCAATCATGACGAAGACCCATGCAACTGCTATCCATGTAGCGATGAATACGTCATTGAGGATTACTGTAAGTTCTGTGCGGAGACCGAGCGTGCTGGTAATGCAAATGATTACGAGGAACGAGATCTTAAAGAAGTTTCGCACAAACCCAGATGAAATGTCATAACCATTATGCATCACTTGTCTCCATTATATAAAAAAGAGGGGAGAGTACTCTCCCCTCTAAAGTCCTATTAGAACTTGTAGTTTACACCGGTTGTAACGCGATCTTCGGCATTACGGTTGGCTTTCTCGATAGCATCGATCCGACGATAGCGTACATCAAGCTCAACACTTGGTACGATCTCGTACTTAGCACCAACACCAATGTTATAAACGGAATAATCTGCAGTTACAGAATTCCAACGATAACCAACACCGCCGATACCATAAACGGTAACGTCAACGCCGGGAATCTTGTACTGTGGTACAACGTTTAGAGCAAATGTATTGCCATAATTCCACTCACCACCAACCTTAGTCTGTGGACGAGAGAAGTCATATGTACCCTCTACTGCGAGGAACGGAAGGACGTTCCAGCCAGCAACAGCACCACCAGAGTAGACGCGAGCATCTTCACTCAAGTTTGCACCGACATTAACACCAGCATAGAACTGAGTCTGTGCGAGTGTTGGAAGTGCCGGAGCAGCCGGAGCCTTCTTTGAAGGTAGATCAGAAGCCGAAGCTGCTGCTGCCGACGCAAGAAGAGCGAGCGCCGCTACGATAGTCTTTTGCATTTTAGTTCTCCTAGTTTGTTACATTACTCAAAGATGTTTCGGATTAAAAAGAATAAGCCTACTAATATAGGCATCCAAAACAACATTATTATTAGCCAGAAAGCTTGTACGAACTTGTCGAATAACTTGCTGGCACTTACATGCTCATGAAGCATGATCCTATTTATAACCCTAGAGCTTTATGGGTGTACTTGAGATAGCCACCCTTAAAGTCATGAGTCAAGTATTCAGAGAGGATCTCAAAACGAAGGGCTGCTGCTTCGTCTGAGGAGTCTCTGAGCTGTTTAGCTGCATCATTGCAGAAACGGATAAGAGAGACCAATGAGACTTTGTCCTCGTGGTCGTGAAGAGTCATAGCTTGCTTTTTACCAGGGCGTTGCATGTGTCTGTCTCCATGTTATACTTTTCATTATATACACTTTTCAGAAAATGTATACAGTTAAATATCACCTTCCCATGGGTTCTTGTAAGGATCTATCTTTAAGATCTTAACTTCCAAGATATAGATCATAGCGCAGTACAATATTACTGCTCCTGCAATCATAAATGCATCCATCATCTCTTAACACTCCATTCACGTGGTCTTTCTGGTGCAGGTTCGGGTCCGGGCACGACGGGTGTATTACTGATACGACGATGGAGGTACTCACCAATAGCTTCACGTATGCATGACGATGGGTCTTTTCCCATTGCCTCTGCATACTCGTACAGTCTGTCTCTCAGGATAGTATTACAACGAAACGAAGTAATTCGATTTTCCATACCTGACTTAGCACGATACAGCGATGTCGCGCCATCTTTATATTGGTGTCTCTCTGGCATTATACCTTGTATGTGTAGTAGCACTCTACTATCGATTTGAGTTTATCATCCATGATGTTGTTACACCAGTCATGATCCATGATGCCACAACACAGGTCCATATAGTCTTCGACAGTGAGGAACTGTTTACATAACATCAGGTACTCGTATTGTGTACGAGGTTTCATGACTTGTTTACCATTTATATATCCGAATTCTCGAGAGGCTGGATCGAGATAACGTGTATCAACGAGCTCTGAGTTATCGATCAGACCTGTGTCTTCTTTCTTTATCTTTGGTTTAAATTCTATGATATCAGCCATCACACATCTTTCATCAGACGTTGGATACGTGTTACAATGCTCTCTTTGCCAGCGCGCAGTCGACGCAATGCTTTTCGCTTGATATGCATTCGAATCTTTGCTGATTCAGAGAAAGATTTCATGTTACGAATGTCAGAATCGATATCAGCGATACGAATAGGATTATAACCAGCGGTGTGATCTTCCCATTCACGGGCGATATAGTCAGCGATCCACTTATCGGTGTCCATAAGCATCTCGTATTCTTTACGAGCTTCAGCTAATTGTTCTGCTGGACTCCAACAAGCGAGGGCAGTTTCTTTGTCTAAATAAGCTGTAGGCACAATAGTATTTCCTTGTGATCCAATACTGATACTATTAAATGCTTCTTGTGCTACCGATGGTCCTGCTGCTGCTCCGAGACCTAGTAATCCTAGCATTGATCGTCTATTCATGTATCACCCGCAATATGCTCGTGTTTGTTTCCAACAGTCACAGTCTCTGCACATCCTGTCTGGATTTTCTGACTCACAGTTTCGTTGGTCTCTCTGATCAAGATGGTGTGCCTTCACTTCCATCATCTTCTTGTATTGTCTCTCGTATGCAGCGAGTAGATGATCGTATGCTTTGATGTGTTTATCCTCGATAGCAGCGACGAACTCTTCTAGCTCTGGCATATCTGCATTACCGCTGATAAAGTAACGACGTGGTGTCTCATTATCAATATAATTGACGAGACCTGCATCGAGTGCTAGCTGTAGGATCTCTGGCTTCATGTCACCACTCCAAGATCGTCACTTTTGCACACAAGTTGCATACACAAAAGCTGCCCATCTACTATTAGATTTAACGGAGTCCAAAGCAACCATACAGTTCTTTTCAGAGGTAAACTCTTGCATGGTCACTACCTGCCCACTGTTTACTACCGATATAACAATCAAAACATATAGCATTACTTTACCACTCCGGGCCAGTTGTCTTTTCGGTACGTTGATATATGTATGCGAAGTCGACGCCATATGCAGGTACAACCAACAGTTTTTCTGGCATGTTATTCGTATCACGTTCACCTAACACACCACTGATAAACAGTGTATCAGGATGACTCTCAGGTGTCAACCGACGAAGGATCGTGGCCTGCATATCACACTTATTCTTGAGTCGTGTAATATCTTCCATAAGTGATTGAATAAAGCGTTTTGTTTCATCATTCTGAGTCATTGTCTACCTCGATGCAGTGCCAGACGTGTGGATAACCATCGCTGGATGCTGCGTGTACTGTGCCTAGATATGTACCTTCCCAGCTCATGCCTGTACCGGTAAATCGTAGTGTTTTCCAGTCGACCAGAGCATCAGATTCTTTAGTGTTTGGTAGATCTTGCCATGATGGATCAACCTCGCACCACACGTATGGATCACCGTGTTGAACACCGAAGCTGACAGGTCGACCAAGGACCTTCAGTGATTCGCCGGGCAGAAATGGACCGAATTTCCAGATTGCTTTCATATCAAAATTCTTCCCAAAAGTAAACAGAGTTCTTTGTCTTGAACTTCATTGATCGAAGCCCATTCTTATCAGTGTATTCCTCGAGGATCTCTGTGACTGGTGATGTTTGCCACCAGTCTTGCATGGTGTAGCTACGAGCGTAGTATGACCCGACGCGGACACCGCACCCTACACGTGGGTATGTCTCACCGGGTATTGGTTGGTATGATTCTGAGTCGAGGATCTGGCACATTGGTCCGGAGTCGCCTGCTGACCCGTCTTCACGTACGAGTGAGTATTTAGTCATTACTTGCATTCCCTTACGTGTTTGCAGTCTTTGCGAAATCCGAAGCCTACGCAGGTACAACTCCAGTGTTGGCCGTTACGTGTGACTGTGTAGGATGTACCGGGTTTGGTGCCGGCGACGATGTGGGTCTCGCTGTCGCTCTTGGTTGTATTACTAGTGTATCCAGAGCCGATGATGCGGTTGAGGTCGATGATGCGAAAGGGGAATTGTGTTTGGCCTGTTGACAGGCATATGCAGTCTGGACCGACCCAGCGTGGGTTTGGTAGGACTTTGCCCGTGTATGTGTTGACCAGTGGACCGGGCATATTGGTCTTGACTTGTTTGACTTGGATGGTGATGTCTTGTCCGATGGCGTACATGGTTGTCCTCAGTCGCAGGAGTCGGCAACTTTGAGTGTGCAGTAGAATAGGCCGTCTTTTTCCCATTTGTCAGTGATGCGAGGGAAGTAGACGTAGTTGTGTTCGTCTTGGTATTTGCCGAACTCGGCTACTTCTTCGAGGGAAGAGAAGCCGGTGTAGGTATTGTACCAGTCGCGGCCTTGTTTCTTGCGGTCCACGAACTGTAGGTGTTTCCAGTCTGTCTTCATCTTGCCACCATTACTTTCTTGTTGATCAGGTCGTAGGAGACGTAGCCGTCTTTCATGAGGATCTGGCCGGGAGCCTCGTCCTTGAGGCGAGAGAAGTAACTCTCTGTATCGTAGTACTTGCAGAGCAGGCGGACATAGTCTGATTTCTTGACCATGCCACGATACTTGAACCGAGCCACGAACCGGTTATCAGGTCCGTAGGTGAGGTATCCGCCGTGATAGTTGAACTGTGACCGCTCGAACTTCATGTGTTCCACTCCGTTATTCATATTAAGATAGTACCATACCCACAGTCCCTGTACATGTTTATTTTAAAAATAATTCGAGACCTGATAACCTATTGACCAGTATACCAATCCACCAGTCAACCTATCCACCTGTAGACCTGTTAACCTGCCGACCTGTAGACCTACCGGCCTGCCGGCCTACCTGACCTGTAGACCTATCAACCAGTAGACCAGAGGACCAGTGTACCTATGGACCTGTAGACCTGTAGACCTACCTGACCTGTACCTAGCCATACACGTATACCCTCATGCATACCTGATATACATGATCTCATCTCCCCTAGAACAAGAGACCAGCAGACTCACGTTCCTCAGCATCAAACCGCTTAACAACCGCCTCCTTGATCTCAGTCATACGAGCATGCATGCCCGGTACCTCAATAACCTCAGCGATACAGATCATCTCCTCAATAAAATCATGGATAGTCCAAGTGCTAGTCTTATTCTCAGAATAGGCAGACATGTGTTACTCCATAGGATATATTATGCTCGATACTGCTCATTATACAGTAGCAGTATATACCATGTACATGCCCTGAAAGGGTCTATTATAGTATTACAAACCAGAGAAATTGATAATTCTGACGTCCGCGCTAGGGTGTGTTTCTGTGGATGGAACACGATACCGCCTGCAGGAACACAACTACGCAGAGCTCTGTTCCGCATACAGGAACACGCGATGTGACACGAGCATGACTTGGCAATCCCAGTGTTTCGCATGGAGGAACACCGTGATCAGCAGCACGCATGACTGGCCTCCGGAGGGTCCGGATCACCATTTATAGATCCATTCTATCACATCAGTTTTTTTTGTACATAGCGCTTTAGTATAATGTACACGTGCTGTGGGATGTGGTATAATGAAATGAGGACATGTTTCGCATGGAGGAACACGGGATCTACCAACACTCCCAGCTCCCCGCTCTCCCCGGACTTCTATTATATCCTATCAAGTTTCCTGCCTATGTACACCGTTTTTTTTCGATTTTTTTTTCGAAATAAGCATGTACAATCCCGGTGAGCTTGATATAATGATCTTATCGAATGGAGGAATGGTTATGCAGTTCACTCAGTCCCTCGCTTATACCCGCCTGCTGGCTAAGGGTGTGAAGATCATCGATTCCCGCTTCCGTCCTCTGGCTAAGCTGGATGATGATCGTCAGTTTGAGGCCATAATGGAGATCGCGATGGAAACGATCGACGAATCCACTTTCGATCTCACGTACTTCCTCCGTAGTGAAGCTGAAGATGAGCTCGACGAGATGGAATACGAACTTCACATGACCCTCCAGGCTGATCTCACCTCATATCTCGTCAATGAGATTCGCGAGATCACCCGCCTCAAAAAAGAGATCGTCTTCTAAAAAAAGCATGTACATGTCACCTGGATGTGGTACATTTAGATAGTCAACTTGGAGAGAATCACATGAGCAAGTATCGTTCCTCGGCCTACGTGGCCACTGTGTATGACATCAATGATCCGCTCATTGCCGAGCAGAAGCGAATCGCACGTATCATCAATGCCAAGAAGCGAGTGTTCGAGTTGCAGGGTATTGGCAAGCAGGTGACGTATGGTGATCGCACCTACGTAGAACGCACGCGTGTCGTCGTTCGTCCTCGCCTTGGCAAGAACAATGTCCACGCACCACTCTATCGTCGTGGTGGAGCACTTAAGCGTATGAGTGCACAGACGATTCGTCCTGAACATGGCACACGCTTCGACGTGTACATGTCACCTGCCTTGGTCCAACGTAAAAAAGTTTGAAATAAGCATGTACATATCACGGTGACTGTGGTAGGATATATCATGGTCAAGGAGAGAGACATGATACTGATCGAACTGACACTGCCCACCTTCTGGGCGTCTTCGCTGGTCAACGGTGACGACACCGGTCTAGATGACGAAGATCAAGCCCAGCTGGATGCCTTCATCGATGACATGGTCAACCAGTATGGCAAGTGCTGGTGCCTCGGCATCAAGGACGGCGATGAGCCTGTCTTCACCTCGTACCACGACGCCAATGCATTCGGTGTCCTGGCCTGTGACTGCGCAATCTTCGTATTTGAGGGCTGAACCATGCAAGCTGAACAACTCCACCTCGAGAACCTCCCATTGGCCGATGCACAGGCAAAGGCCATTGCCATCCTGAAGGACACCAAGACGAAACAGGCAAAAGTTAACAACCTGGTCCGAGACGTCCAGCGTGCCCGGTCCTCCCGCGAGGTCCAGCGCATCATGTGGAACACCCTGCTGGCAGGCACCGGCTTTGGCACGGTGGACAGCCCCTGGCAACAATTTCACAAAATGACGTAAAAAACGCGAAATAAGCATGTACAAGCATGCAGGACTTGATAAGATCAGATAGTAAGCAAATGGAGTACACACGATGAGCACCTCAGATATCATGATTGTCCTGGCCCCGTTCGCGATCCTGTGGTCGGTCATGGCCATCGGGTTCCTCATCGTCCACATCTTTGAAGTGAAAGGAAACTAAGTCATGACTACTGCGACTGTTGAAGCCATCAAGGCCAAGAACCTCGACACCATGCGTGCTGTCACCCAGATGCTCAAGGACGAGCAGCGCGCCCCTAAGCGTTCCACCAAGGAAGTCCCTGCTGCCAAGCTCCTGAAGGAAGTTGGTGTCAAGGTGCCCAAGCAGGCAGGTAAGGAAACGAAGCTGGCCTGTTCCCTGCGCTTGATCGAGACCTACAAGGTCCGTGATGAGTTTGTCAAGATGCTGCAGGGCCACTTCCCGGATCTGTCCGAGTTCAATGCCCGCTGCTACTTCAATAAGGTTCGTCAGGGGTGATCCCTCTCCTCCGTATACCCTGACGCTTGTTGGGGCCGGTTGCCTTAGCGCGCTGGCCCCACTTTTTTCGAAAATAAGCATGTACAACCCCTCTGGATATGGTATTCTAGATTATACCAAGGAGAGAGCACCATGTACACCGTTGACCAGATCCGCACCATCCTGGACGAGCTTGAGTCCAACTACTCGATGGCTATGGACTTCCAAGCCTATCCCCTGGCTAATCACCTCCTGAAGCAGATCGATGCCCTCCGGGATGAGTTGGTTGGCCTGATCATGGCCGAGGATCCTTATACGTCTGAGGCTGATGTCCGCTACTTCGAGGGGTTCTGAGATGCAGGTAATAGCCAACTGCCAGGCCGGTGGCCACAAGACCGGCGAGCTCAATGACATCACGGTCGAGGAGATCAGCGCCACCCTGGGCTTCGAGCCTAACGTGGATGATGATCCCTGTAAAGTGGTCAATTCCTGGGGCTTCACCGTCGATGGCCATGACTGTGGCATCTGGGACTATAAGGGCTCTCACAAGATCGGCATGTTCTCCACCTTCGGTCCGGACTACGTCTTCCGCGCACTGTTCTCACCATACTACAGCCGCTGATTCCTGTACATTATACTAAAGCACTATGTACAAGGCACGTGACTGTGGTAGGATTAGATATCAAAAGGAGAGACTAACATGCAAGCACAGACCTACAGCATCATCGAAGCAGTCCAGGACTTTGGTCCGATCGTCCACGTGGACGAGGATCTTGGCTTCATCTTCTGCTGGAACCGCAACCACACCTTCAATGTCCTGACCAAGTTCAATGATCGTTATCAGGTGGTTGACGCTTTCCAGAACTACGACGTCGAACGCACAGATTCGCTGACCAAAGTGATTAGCAAGTGCGAGTGCTATTGCATCAATCTCCATGACGAGCTCAACGAGGAGTATGCTTAATGTCCAAGCTGTCTCAATTCATCGTCAAGCACAACGTCGAGGATGGCTACTCTGTGGCCTTTGCTGTGGAACGCATTGCCATCTTCCTTCGTTGTTCAGAGGACGAGATCCTCTCTGGTGCTCTTAATGACACCAAGGCTGCACAGTATCTTCTTAACCTTTCTCGGAGACTCGCTAATGTCTAAGAACCTCGAACTGGCGAAAGCCATCCGCCACGGCCTCTTCGCAGACCGCGCCACTGTCAAGGAAGCATTTGATTATGCCTTTGACGTCATCTCCCGCCTCCCTTCTTCTGAGCAGATCGCTGCCACGACAGCCATGTACGTCGTCCTCAACACGATCTCCAAAGAGATTGAGAAGAACGAAGCGGCTGCAGAGGAATACCCTGCAGGCGGCGGCATCGAGAAGGCCTTTGCCACAGGCGACCACTCTCCCAAGAACGTCTGGCCATAAGGATAACACCATGTCTGAGACACTGACTCCTACATCATGGACCATCATCGTCCGCAAGGGCTCCATTGGTGGCAACCTCATCATCCTCAAAGAGGAATACACCGACTATGACGCTGTCATGACCCGCCTTGACGAGGTCGAGCGCAACTACGGTAGCCGCTACTGGATCGACCTACGCACCCACTACTAGGACTAGCCTAGAGCAGGACCAGTGACTATGGTAAGCTCTAGGTACCCTTTTACTATACTGGATCTAGTACGTCGGTCTCCTATTAATAGACTTTGCGTTCCCTCACTTTGAAAATTTTTTCTGGAAATTTTTTTAGCTCTCCACGGTCATATAGCTGTTTACATCTGTCCTCATCTGGGGTATAATGATTTCATGATCAAACATATTACTGATAAAGACAACTACTGGGTACGAGTTACCTGGCGTAAGACTGTGGTACCTTACGGTCCCCGTAAGGTACAGACTATTACCAACCTGAGTAGGGATAGAGCTTCTCAGTTGTACCGTAGGTATGACTATGAGATGGAAATCCTTGACATCTACAAGGTGGAGATGGGTCGAGGATGAGTAAGTATCGTTTAGAGGTATCTCATTGGACCCGTAGCCGTGATGGGGATGATTGGGTTGACTCAGAGTATTGGGTTAACTTTCAGTCTCTATCAGAGGGCATGGAGCGTATTGAGAGGATCTCCGATCCCTTGAACAGGAGTCTTATAGAGGTACGTCTCTACAACATGACTGATAGTAAGGACCTCGTTTACAGGAAAGACTTTATCTCAGGGAAGGTGGAGGATTATACTACTATCCCTGATTTCGATTATCACAACAAGGAGTATGACAATGGTAAGTAAAGCAGCAGAATACACTAAGACTACAGATACTAAAGAGAAGAAGCCGGGCCGGTACGTGTTCTACGTGAACGTAGATCAGTACTGCAAGCAGGGTTGGTTGAACCAGATCTTCATGTCCGAGTCGCGCAGCGAGAAGCTGCTGCGTATCAAGGCTGAGATCGCTCGCTCAGGTTTCTTCAAGCCAGATGAGGAAGTCCTCATCGTCCCCTCTAACGGCACCCATCTCGAGAAGCTCTGGGAAGAGTAAGATCTCTCTGGAAATCTAGAAAAATGTGCCGTAATAGGATAGAGAAATGACAGACGTACTAGATGAACTGACACAGGCATATAGCTTTACCAGAGATGAACTTCTTGGTAAAGCTATCGACGAGATCGCTCAACAACGTAGACACATCGAGAACCTCTCTCGAGAACACTCAGACCTACGACATGAGAATCAGATCCTCGTAGAGATCAATCGAGACCTACACTGGAAAATGGAATATGAGAGGAAACACTAATGTCCGATGCATTTACACAGGAAGAAGCATGGATCTTCGACATGGATGGTACACTCGCTAACTCTAAATGGCGACAACACCACCTCATGGGCATCAAGAAAGACTGGAAAAGCTGGAATACCGGCATGATCCACGACCTGCCAAATCATGAGATCATCCAGTTTACTCATATCGCTAAGGAAAAAAACATCGCTGTCATAGTCTGTACAGGCCGAGAGGATACATACAGAAAAGACACCGAAGATTGGCTCAAGATGCACTGCGTTTCCTACGATATGCTCTTCATGCGAAAGGCAAAAGACTATCGCAAGGATCAATTCATCAAGAAAGAAATGCTCGAGACTATCAAGTTTCTTAACTACAACCCTACACTCTCTTTCGACGATCGCGACCGAGTGGTCAAGATGTGGCGAGAAGAAGGTATCCGATGCTTTCAGGTCGACTACGGCGACTTTTAACATAGAAAGGTGATAATATGCATATCAATGCCAACATCAGCGTAGAACTAGACGAAGATCAGGCTGACGAAGTCCTGCTTAACATCCTCAAGAGGGACTACGTACGTCTCTACGACGAACGTCAAGATCTCATGCAACGCGTCAATGAGCTTGCAGAGTACGAAAAAGAAGACCTTGAGCACATTAATGGCTACATAGTCGCTATCGAGACCCTCCTGAAGTACTACATGTACGTCGGAGACGCTGAAGAGTTCATTCGAGGCGTAAAAGGGGTTTACATCTCTGAATAACCGTGGTATAAAGAGTCTGTAAGTCACAAGGAGACACAAGATGAACGTGTATATCCAGTATCAAGACGTTACAGGCTCATGGTACCAAGTCATGGTCACAGAAAATGAGGGCCCTCGTATCCTCATGGCCATGAAGACAGTATCCAGCCAGTATCCTGGCTCACGTGTTCGTGCCGTTGATGAAAACGGGCGAGTAGTTGACATCCTCTAAAAAAAGTTGTTGACAAATTTTCATCGTTGTAGTACTATCTAAACAGTGGCAGTGAGCCACACAACTAGGAGAATATACATTATGCGTAATACTCAGTCTACCAAGCTCGTCACCGCTCTCGAGAAGGGTGAAGAGCTCACTGCCAAGCAGATCTCTGCTCGGTTCAACATCGCTAACCCTACCGCAGTCATCGCTAACCTTCGTTCCGAGGGTCATGTGATCTACACCAATACCCGCAAGAATCACCGCGGCGAAACGGTCTCTAAGTACCGTATCGGCAAGCCCACTAAGCGTCTCGTCGCCGCTGGTCTCGCTCTTCTCGGTGTCCAGGGTGCAGGACTCGTCAACTAAAAAATAATGTCTAATAGTTGACAGTTTTACAACTCTGGTGTATAAATAAAGTGATTCCAGAGTTGTAATACTCTCGCTGTTTGACATTGTTGGTAAGAATGTTGAGACAATCGAAAGGTTGTCTCTTCACGGATGCATCAGAACCCGAAGTGTGTGCACAATATTAACATAGAGGTAGGCTACTCAGCCCGTCTAAGTCGGCCGTAATTGACGGTGGTATTAGTAGTTAGATAGCTGGTGCATCTTTGTAGAGACAATGGACCCTTAGCTCATTTGGTTAGAGTAGCGGTCTTTTAAACCGTTGGTACTGGGTTCGAATCCCAGAGGGTCTACCATAATATGGAGAAGTGTAATGAAGAAGATCTTTTTAGCAAGCGCATGTGGATTATTTTTGGCCGGTTGCAATGCAACTGTCTATGATAGTCGTCCATCAGTGTATGTTCCTCGGCCGGCAGTAGTCGTACCACCGGTGTATGCACCGTTGCCACCGCCGCGTCCTTACTATGTTCGTCAACCTCGTAGAGAGTGTTTTACGACATGGGACCGTACTCCTTATGGGCTGCGCGAGCGAGTTGTCTGTCGTTAAAAGTTTGGAAGGGTGGCCGAGTGGTTTAAGGCTCCAGTCTTGAAAACTGGCGTAGGCGCAAGTCTACCGTGAGTTCGAATCTCACCTCTTCCGCCAAATAACCCGTGTTAGTGTAGCGATCAAACATACCCGCCTTTCAAGCGTGGAGATCATGGGTTTGAATCCCATACGCGGGACCAATACGGACCGTTAGCTGAGTTGGTTTTAGCAGGAGACTCTTAATCTCTTGACGGGGGTTCGAATCCCTCACGGTCTACCAAAAAGTTTATTCGCTTGAACCCGAATGGGTATCGGGACCTGACTGTTAATCAGGCCACTGTAGGTTCGAATCCTACCAAGCGAGCCAAATTTGAAGTGTCGGCTTATAGCACTATAAATAAACCGATATATCATCACCGAGTGTTAGTGATGACGCTTCAAGCCAATTATGCGGGATTAGCTCAGTGGAAGAGCGCTTCGTTTACACCGAAGATGTCGGGAGTTCGACCCTCTCATCCCGCACCATTTTATAGGATATATGATGAATGAGTTTGTGATTGAAGTTGGTGATAAGCGTTTGCAAGTTCATGCAAACAATATGATTGAAGCTATTTACATAGCTAGATCATACAACCAAAAGCGACAAACTTATAGAGTAACAGATACAAAGACTGGAAAAACCGTAACAGGTATTCCACTTGATTAGTTCGGGGCCATAGCTCAGCTGGGAGAGCGCTTGATTTGCATTCAAGAGGTCTGCGGTTCGATCCCGCATGGCTCCACCAATAACGGTTAGTCGCGATAAATAGACTCGCGTGGGCCCACGGTTAGCCCATAACAGTTTCGCTGGTTTAGCTCAGCAGGTAGAGCAGTTGATTTGTAATCATCAGGTCGCGAGTTCGATTCTTGCAACCAGCACCATATTGACGCAGAGTGGAGCAGTAGTAGCTCGTTTGGTTCATACCCAAAAGGCCGGTGGTGCAATTCCATCCTCTGCAACCAATTCACAGGGATGGGTTCCTGTGCGTCACCAACATCACCGATCGCACGGTCTGATGTTGGGTATAGTGACCAGCCACTGAGGTCTGGAGTGTGCGATCGTCTAACCCATAAAATCTGACACGCGAAAAGGTGTCGCTGGATGGCAGTAACCAGCTATGTTATAAAACGGCTAATAGTAGCAAATATTAGTAGCCGTTTCATAACATATTGGCCTCGTAGCTCAGTTGGTTAGAGTGCCAGCCTGTCACGCTGGAAGTCGCCGGTTCGAGCCCGGTCGAGGTCGCCATTCCGGAATAGTTCAGCTGGTAGAACATCAGACTCTGAATCTGAGTGTCGGTGGTTCGAATCCATCTTCCGGATCCAAGCTTGGGGAAGTGCGCTGGAGAGGCAACAGCAGGGTCTGCAAAACCTTCGAATGTCGGTTCGAATCCGATCTTCCCTTCCATGTCTCGTTAGCTCAACTGAATAGAGCGTCGGTCTACGGAACCGAAGGTTGAGGGTTTGATTCCTTCACGGGACTCCATTTGCGGGTGTAGCTCAGTGGTAGAGCGTCACGTTGCCAACGTGAATGTCGTGGGTTCGACCCCCATTGCCCGCTCCAATAATGCGCGTGTGACGGAATTGGTATACGTATTAGTCTTAGAAACTAAGTTTTGCAGGTTCAAGTCCTGCCATGCGCACCATAAATTAGGTTCACTACAGCATATAGACATGATAATAGGAAAGTTCCGGTGTACAATTCCGGAGGACCTAAGGGTCTTAGTGTAATAGGCTAGCACGTCCTAACCTAAGTGTGAACCTGCATAGTTTTAGGCTATCTACAGCATATCTTTCGCCTTGTAAGCCGTAGGTCGTTGGTTCGAATCCAACTAGGAGCTCTTTGCTTCTATAGCTCAGCGGATAGAGCAACGTAAATGCATAGCCTGTTGAAAATAAATGTTTACTTAATAAATCTTTATGGTATTATCAAGTTATAGAGTTTAAGGATCCGTACAGCATACTCGCCGTAAGGCACTTTTATTGGAAAAAGCAAAGGGATCCTGTTGAGTTTAAGATTGACCATACCGCAAAACATTTGACTCTTAGAGTCTTACAGCACTGATACAACTTTGCGAAGTTGTTATCCACGTGGATAGTTTCGAGGGTACACCACGTTAAAAAAGGAAAGTAGAAGTCAATCTGTTGAGTTTAGATTCAGTTCCGCATACATTACAGTCTCGAAAAACTGACAAAGTTGAATCTGTTGAAAAGGAGAAAGTGAAATGACTACTTTTGTAAATGCTGTTGTTAATCAGTCTGCTCGTACTGAGAACGGGATGAAGGCTCGTCAGAATACTGCTAACGCACTTACTGACTTGTTTTTCAAGATCGGTGCTATGCGTGGCCAAAACGTAATCCCTGCTTGGACTGCAGCTCGCGTGCAAGATCCTGACTTAGCAGCTCGTGTTGCTCTGTGGGCACGTGACGTTCGTGGTGGGGCTGGCGAACGTAAGATCTTCCGCGATATTCTTGTTGATCTCGCTAACACTGACGCTTCTCAAGCAGCTGCTTTGGCACATAAGGTTCCTGAGCTTGGTCGCTGGGATGACCTACTTGTTCTCGTTGGTACTCCAATTGAAGAAGTAGCATTCTTTCGGATCAAGTGTGCCCTTGAAGATGAAAACGGTCTCTGCGCAAAGTGGATGCCTCGTCAGGGTGAAGTAGCTGCAAAGCTGCGTAACTATCTTGGCTGGACTCCAAAGTTCTACCGTAAGCGTCTGGTTGAGCTGACTAAGGTTGTCGAGACTCAGATGTGTGCTAAGGACTGGGATAACATCAACTTCAGTCATGTTCCTTCTGTTGCATCTGCACGTTACAAGAAGGCTTTCGCTCGTCATACTGAAAAGTATAAGGAGTGGGCAGCTGCGCTTGTTTCTAAGGATCCAGAAGTGCGCGAATCTGTAAAGGTTAACGCTGGTGCAGTGTATCCTTATGATGTATTGAAGGGTTTGTATAACGGTTATCATACTAACTATGATAAGGCAAACTACGATCACATCGTAGCGCAGTGGGAAGCACTTCCTAACTATATTGGCGATGCAAGCATCTTGCCATTGGTTGACGTTTCTGGATCTATGACTTCATCTGCGGGTGGTTATAGCTCTAAGTCAACTACTACATGTCTTGACGTAGCTGTGTCTCTTGGACTGTATCTTGCAGACAAGAACAAGGGTAAGTTCAAGGATACGTTCTTGACTTTCTCTAGCAAGCCTCAGCTGATGCACCTCAAGGGTAATATCCTTGATAAGCACCATCAGATGTGCACTTCTAAGTGGGAGATGAATACAAATCTCCACGTTGCTATCCAGAAGATCCTCGATGTAGCAATCGAGGGTTCTGTGCCTCAGGAAGAGATGCCTTCAATGCTTCTTATCCTGTCTGATATGCAGTTTGATATGTGTACTAATTATGACGATTCTGCTATGCAGATGATCGCTCGTAAGTATGCTGATGCTGGTTATGTCGTGCCTAATATCGTGTTCTGGAACTTGAATGCACATGACAATGTGCCTGCTCGTTTCAACGATAAGGGTGTTGCGCTCGTGTCTGGTTTCTCACCAGCGATCGTCAAGGGTATCCTTGCCGCTGATCTTGATGACTTCACACCAGAAGCCATCATGCTAAAGACGATCATGAGTGATCGCTATGACTACTAAATGATGAGAGTTACGGCTCTTATTGTATGATCTAAGTACTAATTCTACGATCGGGTCGCGCGTAAGTTTCGTAGTACAGTCGCAATCTTAGACAACATTCGAGGTGACACGTGAGCCTCAGCATGGGTGGGCTGCAGAGACGGTGGTTCTGCGACGGACTGGATTTGAAATCTGCTTTTGTATAAATAAGTTCAAGGAGGACTTATTTATGATACAGAGGCAAAATAAAGTAACTGATGAAGAGATAATCTTATCTTATAATAAACATAAGCATTTAGGTAAAATCGCTGCTCAATTTAAGTTGCCCATGATTGAAATATGGAGAAAGTGTAAGAAGCTTAGATTAGAATTTAATAATGGTGGTGGTCATAGAAAAAAAGTACCACTGTCAGAAATCTTAGAAGGACTACACCCATATTTCCAAACAGGAAAAGTTAAGAAAAAACTTATACAAGAAAAAGTATTTGATTATAAATGTGTAGAATGTGGTATATCTCAATGGAATGATAAACCAATAACTCTTCACCTAGATCATATAGATGGTGACAGTTCAAATCATATAAAATCAAACCTAAGATTTTTATGCCCAAACTGTCATTCACAAACAGACACATGGTGTGGAAGAAACAAGTAATGGGGAGTGCAAATAAGGACAGGTTGGTACCGTCGGATGACTGTAAATCATCTCCTTAAAGGCAAGAGGTTCGATTCCGTCCACTCCCCACCATCCGTTCCCTAAGGGTAACACTGGAGGTTCGAATCCTTCCCCACCTACCATGCCGTTGGGTCGGTAGTGGCTATCGAGACGGTTTCATACACCGTTTAAAGTTGTTTCGAGTACAACCCTC
>Ga0315907_10001612_pt1 | contig 30211 bp, 28 predicted proteins | sample LakEriMetagenome_3_FD_203525 | JGI IMG/M metagenome (GOLD analysis project Ga0315907, IMG submission 203525) | Freshwater fungal communities from buoy surface, Lake Erie, Ohio, United States - Buoy 12 MA123 | ecosystem: Environmental > Aquatic > Freshwater > Lake > Lake biofilm | place: USA...
ATCCTCAAAGAGCGCCTTTTCGGTCTGGGAGGCAACGAAGGCAACCACGGTGAAGACGTGAAGGAGTGTTATTACTATCTCGATTCCACGCCCACCCATTCCTACACCAAAGCTCTCTATAAATATGCGCAACAAAAATTTCCCTATACGGAAATCCGCGTCGAAAACGAAAGGCTAGGTCGATTAGGCCCCGAACTCGAACTTGCCGACATGGGAATATTTGACAACAACGAGTATTTCGATGTTGTGCAAGAGGTCGCAAAACGCAGCGCGGAAGATATTTTGTGGCGCATCACGATTACCAATCGTGCACCGGTCGCTGCACCCATTCATCTTTTGCCAACCGTATGGTTCAGGAACACGTGGACTTGGGGAATTGATCACGAATCTCCCATCATCAAGCCTAACATTTCCCAGGATGGAAACACACTGCTTATCGAGCATGAGTCTTTGGGAAAATTTCGATTCCATATAGGCGTTGCTGATAGTCCAACGCGTATGGTCAAATGGTTGTTTACGGAAAACGAAACAAATCATGAATCATTAGGTGATACAAAAAACACGACGCCTTATACCAAAGATGCGTTTCACCGTTACATCATTCATCAAGAGCCAACAGCGATTTCTCCTGAACATTCAGGCACCAAGGCCGCGGCTCATTACACCTTCCGTATTCAGCCAGGACAGAGCGTGACCGTGATGGCGAGGTTGCATTTGCTTGAGGAGCATAACGACATTTCAGGACTCAATCATTTCGATGAAGTTTTCACAGAACGCAGCAAAGAAGCCGATGAATTCTATCATGAAATCATTCCCTCAGGTATTTCCGATCAGGAGCGCATGATATGTCGGCAAGGCTATGCTGGCTTACTTTGGAGCAAACAGTTCTATCATTACGTCGTTGCTGATTGGTTGAAAGGCGACAAGGAAATCCCCCATCCACCTGCAAGCCGAAATATCGGACGCAATCACGATTGGCATCATTTTCACGCCAAGGACATCCTCTCCATGCCGGATAAATGGGAGTATCCATGGTTCGCCGCATGGGACACCGCCTTTCACATGTTGCCATTCTGCACGGTCGATTCAGCATTCACCAAACACCAACTCCTCCTTCTATTGCGTGAATGGTACATGCACCCGAATGGTCAGCTACCTGCATACGAGTGGAACTTTTCCGATGTCAATCCACCCGTCCATGCATGGGCGGTTTGGCGCGTCTATAAAATCGCGAATAAAAAAGGAGAACGCGACATCCTGTTTCTTGAAAAAGCCTTCCAAAAACTGCTGCTCAATTTCACGTGGTGGGTGAACCGCAAAGACCTTGATGGCCGACACGTCTTCGGCGGAGGATTCCTCGGGCTCGATAACATCGGAGTGTTTGATCGCTCGCACGCGCTGCCCGGAGGCGGGCATTTGCATCAAGCCGATGGCACGGCATGGATGGGATTCTACTGCCTGACCATGCTTTCGATCGCATTGGAGCTCGCTCTTACCAAACCTGCTTACGAAGACATCGCCTCCAAGTTTTTCGAGCACTTCGTCAACATCTCGGATGCGATCAACAGCCTCGGCGGCACCGGCTTATGGGATGAGCAGGATCATTTCTATTACGATCAGCTCATCATCAATCATGAGGCTCCCATTCCGCTTCGGATCCGCTCGCTAGTCGGCCTGCTGCCCCTTTGTGCGGTCACCGTTCTCAAGCAAAAAACCATCGATGCCCTACCAGGTTTCCGCAAACGCATGGATTGGTTCCTGGTCAACAAACCCAGCTTACTGAAATACGTGACTGCGGGTCGCGTCCATGGCCAAAAATCATCGGGTCGAGTCCTGCTTGCCATTCCTTCCAAAGAACGCCTGCGCAAGAGCCTCGCCTACATGCTCGATCCCAAAGAATTCCTCTCCAACTTCGGGATTCGCTCGCTTTCCAAAGCCCATGGAGAAACCCCGTTCGTCTTCAACTACGCAGGCGCAACCCATCAAGTCGATTACACCCCAGGCGAAGCCACCACCGACATGTTCGGCGGAAATTCCAACTGGCGCGGGCCCATCTGGTTCCCCACCAACTTCATCCTCATCGAGGCTCTGGAGCGCTATTACTATTTCTATGGCGACTCCTTCAAAATCGAATACCCAACCGGTTCTGGAAAAGAATGCAGCTTGCGAGAAATCGCCATCGATATCTGCGATAGGCTCATTTCCTTATTCACCAAAAACAAACAAGGATACCGACCTTGCTACGGTAACAGCGAGATCTCCAAACGTTACTCAGACGATCCAAATTGGCAGGATCTCATCCTTTTCCACGAATACTTCCACGGCGAAACCGGCGAAGGTCTCGGCGCCTCCCACCAAACCGGCTGGACAGCCTTGGTGGTGCGCTTGGTGCGTGAACGACGGGACAAATTGGTAGATGAAAAATTTTAAAAACACGCCCATCAAAGGATATTTCGCGTTTCTTAAAAAACTTTCACATTTTGCCTAAAATGGCTTGCCAAGTTTGTCAGCCCTCAACTACTTTGCCGTCCCGCCGTAGTAGCACGGCAAAACCAAATCCAACGCGCAGGTAGCTCAGTTGGTAGAGCAGTTGGCTTTTAACCAATTGGTCCTGGGTTCGAATCCCAGCCTGCGTACTTTCTCCCCACCCGCACCGCAAATACCGCGGTGCGTTTTTCATTCCCACTCCGCACACCAAACGACAGCAGGCTGGGATGAAGAACCCCTGCGAAGCATCGGGTTTGACTGCAGATTTCGCGCTAGCGAAAATTCAACTTATCCGCGAAGCGCATTTGGCAGGGACGGAGCGGAACGCGTAGTCAATCCCAGCCACCCCCGCACAACAAGCGAGCTCTCTTTGAACGCCCATTTAGGCAAGAAAAAGAGAGAAAGCACGAATTTCTCGAATAACACGAATAAGAAATAGATTAGACATCCATGCTCTTTATCATTCGTGTTATTCGTGAAATTCGTGGTTAAAAAACTTAATTCCCCCTCCACAAAGCATAATTCAGCACCATCGCAAAACTCACCCATCCCAAGTAAGGCACCAACAACCATCCCGCCGCTTTACTAACCCGGAAAAACGCGATCATTGTCACCACAATCGCCACCCACATCGCGATGATATCCACCAGTGCCCAACCTGGCTGGTGTGCACCAAAAAAGATGGGTGTCCAAGCTGCATTGAAAACGAGTTGGATTCCATAAAAGCCGATTGCCCTACCCCAACCGCAGCGTTTCCAAACCAACCAAGCTGCGGTTGCCATCATCAGATAAAGCAGCATCCATACGGGACCGAACAACCATGCAGGTGGATTCCATGAAGGTTTGTTCAGAGACGCATACCAATCGCCTGGAGGAGAAAACACCCCAAACGATGGCGCGACAAACGTAAGAAGAGTGAATGCGATCCATACTAGAAAACTAAGGCCGCGTGTTGTTGGTTGCATGATTTTAAAATTAATTACTCAGCGTTTCTTTGTATCATTCGACGGCTTGTCAGCTTCATCGACCCAGACAGGAGGGAGATTTTTTAGAATCTTATCGTCTATAAGTATACTAGCACAATTTGCATCTACAATCGTTTCATCAGCCCCAATTGAATAACCTTCAACTTTCAACCTCGCGCCGTTCTTGAATCCTTCCAAGCGTGATGAGGGTAGAAAAAACAAAAACTCATCTTCCTTAAGATCATCAACATTAATCCCAGCAGCTATGGAAAGCATTCGAGAGAATTTTTGGATATCATCGTGAAGCGCAGTTCGCTTACCATTCAATTTTAACTTAATCATGTAATGACTCGGAATGACAAATTGATTAGCTCTAACCTCCTCTTCCTCTTGATACTTGATTTCACATCGCCACTTCCACTGAACGATAGTTCCAGTCAACGTAGTCTTCTCTGTGGTGCCAAGTGGTATCCCAAACAAGGGCACCACTGTGATCTGAATTAAAATGAATACAGTAATGAAGATACGAGTTATGGATTTCATCTTTTAACAAAGAGTATTCCACCCCAGCAGCACGCCAAGATTTTAATATCAAGGAAGGGGCTGCATTCTGCTACCCAACAACCTTGAATTGATAAGAAGGGCAGCAGAATGCAGCCCCTCCTTGAATCACTCTTCTTCTCTCGCGTTAACGGATCGATCACGAAACGCGATGAAGAAAATTACAGCAATGGCTGCCGCCATACCAGCAGGCAGTAACCAGTAAGCTTTCCAAAGCTCGGAAGTTTTGGTTAAAAGCTCTGTATCAATCGAAGCAGGCATTTTGACCGCAAACATATTCGCCAACTGTTCGGAGAACGTCAGGGTTTCAGCCGCACGACCCGAACCAATTGCGGCAGTTAGTTCACCGGACAATCCTTTTACAGACCTAATTTGATAGTCTGCAATTTTGTAACCAATAAACATACCCACTCCCTGAGTAAAGAAGACCAACATGCTTTGTGCCTGGCCACGAATCTCTTTTGGCGCGGTTTTGTCTGTATACATGAACCCGGTCACAAAGAAGAAGTCGTAGCAAATTCCGTGGAGTGCAAGACCTGCAAACAGCATCCACACCACTTGTTCGGGTGCGCCAAGTGAGAAGAGCACGTAGCGAAGCACCCAAGCGAGCATGCCCACAAGGATCATCCATTTTACTCCAAGCTTGCGGAAGAAAAAAGGCACCAGAAGCATGAAGAAAATTTCAGACATCTGCCCGATCGTCATCGCGGATGCTGGTTGTTCGAAGCCCATGTTGTAGAGGAAGCCAGAGGTATTTGCGAAATAGTAGGCAAGAGGAATGCATATCAGAAGCGAGCAAATCATGAATACCGCAAAAGACGGTTTGGCCAGCAATTTGAATGCATCAAGCATCAGCACCGCACGCAGATTGATTGGCTGCCCAGCTGAAGGCGGCGGAGTATGCGGAAGGGTGAAGCTATAGGCACCCAAAACGACGGATGTAATACCTGCCATCCAGAAAAGATTGATACTGGCAGACCACTCCATGAATCCAGCAACTAAACCTGCAACAATCCATCCAATCGTTCCCCACACGCGAACTCTAGGAAACACGTCGCGAGGCAAGTTGGTAAAAGCAATGGTATTACCCAAGCCTAGTGTAGGCATGTAGCAAAGCATGTGACCCGTGAAGAGCCAGAAAACGAGCTTTGCATTACCTGCAGCAATCGCACCCGGAACCAAAAGCATCATCGCACCACCCAAAAGCAGCAAAACCGCCATCACGCGCTCAGAGGAGAAGAAACGGTCCGCGATCAGACCAAGAAACAAAGGTGCGATGATTGCGGCAACTGGAGCAGTGCTGTATGAATCACCTATGATTGATGACATACCGTGACCGCCTAACACCTGATAGAGCGTTGCAAACCATGCTCCCCAGACGAAGAACTGCAGGAACATCATTACCGATAGTCGGATAGTTGTGAATTTAGCGGTCATAAAAATAAAGTTTTGTTAGATGAGGTATTGGGAGAAAAATTAAAGCTCTTTGATCCAGACATTCGCAAAGTCGATCTTGCTGCCGTGATTTTGAAATCCGATTGGTCCTTCAGTTGGTGTGCCTGGAAGCTGGGCGTTTTCGATCACGGTTTGGCCGTTTAGGTTCACAGTCAGTCGATCCCCTTTGATGGTGACAATCGTGCGATTCCACTCACCAAGCGGCTTATCCGCTTTTGCTTTTGGAGTGACACCTGCGCGAACTTCCGGCGGTAGTTTGTTGTTGGTTCTGTAGCCATAGACTTCACCAGAACCAACCGTCCAGTTCCAGAAATTGACTTGGCTCTTGATGTCCCCACGGAGGTAGAGACCGCTGTCTAATTCCTCGATTTCTGCTTTTTCAGTTGAAGAACCGTCCGGTAATACAACGGGTTGCATCTTCATCGGACCACGTCCTGACCAACGCCAATCTAACTGAACGGTGATATCCTTGTAGGATTTTTCAGACCAAAGATCTTTGGTTGGAGTTGGTGTGCCGTCGTGTTTGAGAACCCCGTTGATGGCTGACCAATTTTTGGTTTCAGGCTCGTGCTTCCAGCCTTTGAGAGAAGCTCCATCGAAGATCTGAGTGAAGCCTTCCTTTTTAAGCGCAGCCTCATCCACGGTCGGCGCGAGATCGGCGATCTGGATATTTTTATAAGACACCTTGTCTCCATGTCCCAGCCAACCGATGTGACCTGAACGACGTTTCGCGCCTTCGTGTTTGGGATCCTTTTTGCTGAGTTCTTCCAAATCCACATCAAGGATGGATTCGCCGTTGAGTATGACTTGCAGCTTTGATCCTTTGACCGTCACGCGTTGGTGATTCCATTCACCCACGGGTTTGAGACCGCTCTTCTTGGCAGGAGCCAAGGTGTAGATGCTGCCATGAAATTGGTATTCTTTGAGATTCTTGTATTTCTCAGCAGTGTTATCGAGAACTTGGATTTCCATGCCTGTGTAGGCACCATCGCCAGTTCCGGGATAATGAATTCCCAAACCATTGTTCGCTCCAGGAGTTAGCAGGAAATCGAATTCGAGAACGTAGCTGGAAAATGTTTCCTCGGTGATGAGGTTCTTGCCTTTTGGAGTGCATGAGATCGCGCCGTCTTCAACCACGTAACCATCCCCTTTCCAACCGCTTAGATCTTTACCATTGAACAAGGAACGCATTTTCAATTCCTGCTCTGCGTTAACCAAGTAGCTCGCGATCGCCGATAATGTGATGATTTGGATAAGTAATTTCATGAAATTTATAAGTCTACTGTTTTACCCGTACGGAAACTTTCATCCGCCGCCTCCACAATGCGCATCGATGCCACCGCATCGTCCATGTGATCGGAGAGATCTACGTTTTCTTGGATGGCTTTGAGGAAAAACTCCTGCTCGCGGTGGCAGAGTCCATCGTGGTCGGGTTCGTCGTCGAGTCGCAGGGTCTCATCTTTTTTGGCAAAATTGCCCTCGGCATCGAGCTCGGAATGATGGAGGCGTAGGGCTTGGGTCTGCGTGTGGGCATCGACATTGGAGCTCTGGCCTTCGGCCGCAGCTTTATCGGCGACGATGGAAACGCAGCCTTTCGGACCGACCACATCTTTCACGAAAAACGCGACCTCACTCATCATCGGACCCCAACCCGCTTCATACCAACCGACCGATCCGTCCTCGAACGTCACTTGCAGCGCACCGTAGTTGATTTTTCCTTCAGGCAACTCGTTCGACAAACGCGCACCGATCCCAGAAACGCGCACAGGCTTGGAGCGGGTCATCTGGCACATGACATCGACGTAATGAACCCCGCAATCGACCACTGGAGAAATGGACGACATCAGGTTTTTGTGCGTCTTCCAGTTCGCGCCGAACGATTGCTGATTGAGGTTCATGCGCATCACCAAGGGCTTGCCGAGAGTTTGGGCGACCTCGATGAATTTGATCCAACTCGGATGATGACGAAGGATGTAACCGATCACCAACTTGCGATTCGTCGCACGGGCTTTGGCGACGATGCGTTCGGCCTCGACGACCGTTTCTGCCAGAGGTTTCTCGATGAAGACATGGCAACCGGCATCGAATGCTGCCTCGGCGAAATCGGCATGGGTATCGGGATAAGTGGAAATGGAAACCGCATCTGGCTTGGTGGCTTTGAGCGCCTCGTAGAAATCGGCAAACTCAGGATAGCCGCCGCCGAGTTCTTGGTTCAACGCCGCACGGCTTTCTGGGGAACGCGTGACAATGCCACAAATTTCAAAACCTGGGAGTCGATGGTAAGCGAGAGCGTGTGAGCGGCCCATGTGGCCCGCGCCTGCACAGAGAATGCGAATCGGTGATGACATGCACGGATTGTGTTGTGCCAAAAACAAAGAATCAAACCCTGAATTTTAGGGTTAATCGGGCTTTGGTTAAGTTTTCACCACAGAGGCGCAGAGGTCGCGGAGGGTCGCAGAGCCGGGTATGCGAATTGTAAATGGGATTTAATGCTATTTTCCTAATTCCTAAGCCTTATCAGTGCTGAAGGACACAGGGTAATTCTTAAAAAAATCCAAAATATTTAATATTCCTCCGCGTCCCTCTGCGACCTCTGCGCCTCGGCGGTGAAAAATTCCGAATATCACCCGCATCCACAACCACTCCCACACGAACTCGCCCGTTTGGCTTCGAGTCTTGCCTCAATCGCTTTGGCGGTTGGGGTGATGGAAAGCCCACCGAGGTTGGTGCAACGGACTTCGCGGGGCATTTGTTTGGCGACCTGTTTGGCGGTCTCGATGACCTCATCGAGCGGGATCAGCGGATCGTAACCCGCCAGAGCCATGTTGGCGTTACAAAGGGCATTGGCGGCAGCCATGACGTTTTTGCCTAGGCATGGGGCTTCGACCCGGTTTGCGATCGGGTCACAGATCAGGCCGATCATGCTTTGGAAAGCCATGGAAGACGCTGCGACCGCTTGATTGAGCGAACCGTTCGCCAAAGTCACCAAAGCCGCCGCCGCCATGCTTGCGGCCGATCCGCCTTCTGCCTGGCATCCGCCCACCTCTGCGGCAAAGGTCCAACGGGTCGCGATGAACACCCCGATGATGCCGCTCGCAAGCAGGGCTTTCGCCATTTCTTCTTCACTCAAATTCAGCGACTCCGCCATCGCAATCACCGCGCCTGGTAATGCCGCGCAGGCTCCTGCGGTCGGCGCAGCGACGATGACTCCCATCGAGCTTTTCACCTCCATCAAGGCGGTGACATACAAAATAATCTTATTGAGCGCGCCGCCATCTAACAACTGACCCGCACGCATCATTTCATCAAATCGACCGCTTTGATGACCGAGAACCCGATCTTCATATTCCGTGCCTGCAATTCCCTCTGCGACGGATTTGCGCAATATACGAACGATATCGACCATCTTCGCAATCACCTCAGCCTCCGTGATTCCACCGCGCGCCATTTCATACGCCACGGCGAGTTTCCACAACGGAGTCCCCTTTTCTGCATCGAATTCTAACATCTCTGCACAGGTAGTGAATGGAACTTTTACATCCCTACCGGAAAGGATTGGCAATACGGGCGAGAGTCGTTTAACCGAAGCCACACCGGAAAGTTTTGCGACCACATCATCGCTGACGAAATCCGCGCCTTTCACTTGCAACAAGCGGCGCTTCTCAGCTTCCATTACTTTGATGTAATAGGCATCGAAATGTTTTCCGAGTTCAGTCGCAACTGCGGCAGCGTCGCCCTCAACCCACAATAAAGTTTCCCGGCAATCGCCGAAAATCGAAACTGCAAAGCCATCGATATCGATCACTTCCATGATCCCACCGCCGGTGGAAATCGCGCGGAGCGTGTGGGTTTCTTTATCGCTGCGTAACGTGAGCCGATATGTGTTCGGGTGAGGATCTCCGGCATCGACTGTTTCGATTGCGATTCTCACTCCCGTGTTTTTTAAAGTCTGCATCGATCCCGGCAAACGCTCGTCCGCCGCATCCCAGCCCATCAAGCCACCGAACAGACCCATGTCAGAACCTTGGGTATCGTGTGTGGTTGGAAGCGATCCATTGCGATCGAACTCCACCAGCACATCCGTGAAATCATTTCCCATCAACTCCCTCGCCAAACGCCCAATCCGCAGCGCCGCCGCACAGTGCGAACTCGAAGGCCCACGCATGACGGGACCGATCACATCGTTGAAAATACTGACTACCATAAAATGAAAGAAGCTAATGAACCAAAGGAACCTGCCCCATCAAGCCACCTGAGCAGGTAAAATGCAAGCCACATACTATACACTATAGTCGCGATTAAAAATCGCAGTTCCTTTCTGGGATTATCACTTCTCTTTACTTGGGTAGATTCTTGAATCGAAAGCATAGCGTGGAGCGCTCTCCGTTTCCTCTGTTACCTCCTGTACAAAAAAATTTACAGGAGCACACGGAGATAACAGAGGATGAGTGGTTACCTAGAATTTACGTTAAACCGCAGCAGTCCTCGGCCTGCGGCGGAGGAAGAAGAGCAAGGGACAGGAATGTCCCTTCTCCTTATGCGCGGTTACAGTCGCGATTGAAAAAGCGGTTCCTTTCTTGGCGTTGATCAATCTGCGTTACGCCCCTTAATCTCCCCTATCGCCCATACGGCATGTTCTGAGATTAGTGGGTCCGAATCTTTTGCAGCGATTTTCAGTGCGGGCAGATCTGCAGCTGTCCCGGTATTCCCAAGAGCCACGCAGACGTTTCTCAAAAACTTGGGTCGTTTGATACGTTTGATCGGAGATTTCGCAAACACCTGCCTGAACGCTTCATCATCCATTCCGAGAAAATCTCTAAGCGTGTGGGAGAAGATTTCTTTACGTGCTTGAAAGCTGATTTCGCGCGATTCTTTCGCAAATCGATTCCATGGACAGACTTCCAAGCATTGATCGCAGCCATAGATTCGATCTCCAATTGCCCGACGAAATTCTTCTGGGATAGGTCCTTTGTTTTCGATGGTGAGATAGGAAATGCAGCGCCGCGCATCGAGCTTGTGCGGAGCGGTGATGGCTTGGGTCGGACAAGCATCCATGCAGCGAGTGCATTTGCCGCAATGGTCGCCGAACTCGGGATCGGCGTCCAAATCAAGAGTTGTTAGAATATCGGCGAGAAAAAACCATGTGCCGAGCTGGCGGTGAATTTGCACGGTCGATTTTCCATTCCAGCCAAGTCCGGAATCGGTTGCGAAATCGCGTTCGAGAATGGGTCCGGTATCAACGTAGTAACGTTGCGTGCCGCCGAGTCCAACCAAGGCCGCATTGAAATCTGCAAGGCGTTTTTCTATCAGATCGTGGTAGTCATCGTTCCAAGCATATTTGGCGATGCGATAATTTTTTGGATGATGTTCGGGAAATGGATCGTTTCCGGTGTGATAATTCACCGCCAAGCAAATCACCGATTTGCAGCCCTGAAGGACTTCCCGAGGATCGCAACGACGGTTGGGATTTCTCTCCAACCATTGCATGTCACCATGGGAACCATTTTCTATCCACGCCTCGAAATCATCCGCATGAGTCGCACGCTTGGCCTGAGCAATTCGGCAATCGTCAAAGCCAAGCTCCGCGGCCAACGCTTTGACCTTTGAATTCAGATCGTTCATTTAGAATGAGTGAAATAGTAGCGAGCGCTCTCCAGAATTCCCGTCGCGATTTCACTGGAATCCAGGCCTGCCGTATCGATTTTTAGATGAGCTGTTTCTCTGTACCATGGTTCCCGTTCCGCTAATAAATTTGTGATCTTCTCACGAGCATCTGCGTGATTGAGGAGTGGCCTGTCTTGATTGCGAGAGGTTCGATCATAGATCACATCTTCGGGTGCATGCAGCCAAACGACGTATCCAAGTTTACGCAACAAGCTGCGGTTTTGTGGCCGAATCACAATTCCACCGCCCGTCGAGATAATCTGATTTTCGTCGGTGTTTTTGGAAATTTCTAATAACTCTAAGGTTTCAAAATCACGGAAAGCAGCTTCGCCTTCTTCTTTGAAAATCTCAGTGATTTTTTTACCCATCGCTTCTTCGATACATCGATCCATGTCTATCAGGGGATAACCCAGGCGTTGGTGGAGCTCGCGACCCACGGTGGATTTTCCACTGCCCATGAATCCGATCAGAACAATGTTCTGCGGTGTGACTGCGGTTTGACTCATGGGCATATCCTACATCTAAGTTGGTCTCGGTAGAAACTGCAAAATCTCACGATGCGAGGACTTCTTGTCGAAATCCATTTTCCCATGCATATTTCGGCTATGTTTGGATTCATACTAGACCCCACCACCACTTGGGGACTGATTGGGATCATTTTGTTTTATGTGTTTGGCTTCATTCACATTCTCCACGCATTGATGAACACCCGCACCTCGCAGGGAACCATCGCATGGGTAGTTTCCCTGATGTTTATGCCTTTTTTAGCCATTCCGCTCTACTGGCTGTTGGGCAGAAATAAGTTCGAGGGCTATGTGCGTGCGAGGCGAGGAAACGATGCCGAGCTGCGAAAAATCGCCAAGGACATGAGCGAGAACCTCAAAAAATTCGCAATCGACCTCCCTGAGGAAAATTTCTTCGAACGCTGCGCCGAGGAACTAGGTGGCCTACCTTTCACGCGCGGAAACCGCCTGAATCTACTCATCGACGGCGATGAAACGTTTCAAGAAATATTCGCATCCATCAACCGTGCCGAGAAATACATCTGCGTGAATTTCTTCATCGTGAAGCACGATAAGATTGGCAAAAAATTCCAGCAAGCCTTGATCCGTCGCGCCAAAGCTGGTGTGAAAGTCTATTTCCTATTCGATGAGATCGGCTCCCACAAGTTGTCATCGACCTTTCTAGGTGAAATGGAAGACGCCGGCGTGGAATGCCAATCCTTCGGGGCCAATCGTCATTGGTGGTCAAGGCTGCAACTGAACTTCCGTAATCATCGAAAAATCCTCATCGTCGATGGAATCGAGGCTTATCTAGGCGGACTCAATGTCGGCGATGAATATTTAGGTCATAGCGAGAAGTTTGGTGCTTGGCGAGATACTCACCTCTACATTCAAGGACCTGCCGCAGAAGCCGTGCAACTGGTGTTTCTCGAAGATTGGTTCTGGGTCTGCAATCAAGTTCCTAAACTTTCATGGGAATCTAATGAGCAACGCGAAGATCAAATCACCGCCATCATCCCAACGGGTCCCGCAGATCCAATCGAATCCTGGCAAATGCTTGTGATCGAAGCAGCCAATACCGCTCATGAAAAACTATGGATCACCAGTCCTTATTTCGTTCCAGACGATGGAGTGATTAGCGCGCTTCATCTGGCTGCGATGCGTGGCGTCGACGTTCGCATCATGTTGCCCGAGCATCCCGATCATATTCTCGTCTGGCTTTCATCCTATTCTTATTACGAACAAGCCATTCCCTTTGGTGTGAAAATTTATCGCTACAAAGAAGGCTTTTTACACCAGAAAGTCATGCTCATCGATCAACGCATGGCAACGGTTGGCACGGCAAACCTCGACAATCGTTCTTTCAGGCTCAATTTTGAAATCACCGCATTCGTCTCAGACCCAGATTTCATCCAAGAGGTCAATCATATGCTCCAAGAAGATTTTACAAAATGCACCCTATCAAAAATTGAGGATTTCACGGAAAAATCGTTTTTCTTCAAAATCATCTGCCGCGCGGCAAGACTGATGTCACCGCTGCAATAAGATAAATTAGCGCATCGCAACGCGAAGATCTGGGCGCTGACGGACAATGTTGGACAACATCTGGCGGCAATGCGGATATTTGACGCGATCTTTCAAAATCTCTGCGCTACGTTCAAAGGAGCCCCATTTCACGACGCTAATTTCAACGTTGCGGCGACCCCATTGATTCATCATCGAACGAGTTGGGTGATACATATCGATCGTTCCGGTGCCGGTAAGTGCGGAACCGTAATCATCGATCACATAAAGCTGAGGTAGGCCTTTGACGCGAAAAACCGTGCCAACTGGGTAGAACGACCAATCCGCTGCCGCACTTCTCACTTTATCGGAGTAGCGGAGATAAGTTCCAGCGGCGTTTTTGCTGCCGTATTGGATGTGATCGGCTTCTGAGCAGGTGTAAGCGGTGGTGCGAACCACCCGGTGACGCTCACTGTAGCTATAAACAGGCATACTGTGTTTGTCCCTAGGCTTTGATGATGCAGAGGCGAGCAAGGATTTTGAAGGAGCAGCGAGAGACTTGAAATTAGGCGAAGAGGAAAACCCACGGATGTCTTTACTAGAGAGTGTGTTAATGCTTGGGCCGCAGCTAACGACTAAAGGAAGCACAACAACAGACAGGATGAGCGGGAGTTTAGGGAATCGCATAATGATGGGTGGGTTTCTGCTAATGGGAATTTCAGTTAAGAAATGTAAATGAATTGCCTGATCAAAAAACTTGCGAAGTGAAGCTGCGAAAAGACCTCAGGGCAACCTAAAAAAACCTCCTAACCTGCCCTAAAAACACCCAAAATCACCTCAAATCATGATAAAATCAGGAGATTTCTCGCCCAGCCAGACGGGCAATTTCACGAGAAATTTCCTGAAAATCGGCCTCCCAGACGACCGGAACCGCCGATTTTAGCACCTCAGCAGGTGGCTCTGGGAGCTCAACCCAGGAGCGACAACCCCCGAAACGCTTCTCGTATTCCAGCCTCCATGGCGTTTGTAACTTGGAAACTTTCACTAACGCCAAGTGGATGCTGCCCGCAGCCATCCCTTTTCCAGACCAATCGAATCGCTCTCTAACGGTTTGCTCCGTGTAGATGTGATAAGGCAAAAGTGCGGCGACATCATCCCAATTTTTTAAGGTCACCGCGAACAAGACCTCAACGTGGTGCTGGATCACTATCAAATCTCCAATCTCCCATTCCTTTTCTGGCTGGAAATCTCCTTCCCTTACCTGATCGAGTTGGGCGTGAAACTTTGTGGGAAACAAAAAGAACGAATCGTGCGCGAAAGAAAACCCCTCACGCCCCTCATGGATTCCACCTTTGCGGATCAAAATCGCCTGCCGACCGCTCGCCAAGGCATCGCAAACCACTTGCCATTCTTTGAATGCGATCGCCATATCTCTTAGCCAAGATCATCGGCAGTGACCGAGCGTTGTTCTCTAGCTCCTAACAACACCGCCTGCTTGGTGACCGACTCAGGTGCGGCGTCAAAACGAAAGCTATGGCAGTTCGGGCACAATGCGGTGGCTTTTCCCACAATCGAATCGCAGCCCTCACACACTTTGTATTGATAGGGTGAGGCGGCGATTTTTGCGGCGGTTTCCGCGCGATTTGGAGATGGGTTCTGCATGGTTTACAAAAGAAAAGCGGCACCGGAAGACCGGACCGCTTGACTGAAAAGAAATTCTTTTAGATTGATCAGCCAATCGCGGCAATCGCTTTAGCGGTCTTGCTTTTGATGTTAGCGGCTTTGTTCGGGTGAATCAAATTACGCTTGGCTGCTTTATCAAGCACGGAGGCCAATTTATCACTGGCTTTTACAGCCTCTTGTTTGTTGCCGGACTCAATCGCTGCAAGGGTTTTCTTGCGGACGGTCTTCATGCGGCTTTTTTCAGCGCGGTTACGCTCGGTGCGGGTCGCGGTCTGTCTGTTGCGCTTAATTGCAGATTTGGTATTGGCCATGATTTATAGAATTAAAAAGTCGTTTTGCGTTGCAGGGGCGGGAAACTAGTAGTCAGCAACCCAATCTGTCAAGCTCATGTTTGAATTTTCCAAAGGAAATTTCAGATCGGAATCAACGAGCCACAAGGCTTCTCTCAGGAACCATATTTCCTAAAGAACCACGCACCACGTAAACATCCGCGCCGGTTCCGACGCGATTATACAAATCGATCACATCTTTCATCCCCATACGGATGCAACCATACGATGCAGGAGTCCCTAGCCTATGCATTTCGGGGGTTCCGTGGATGTAGATATAACGTTTAAACGCATTTCGATTGTGGGAGTCAGCCCCTCTGAGCCAGAGAATACGGCTCACAATGGGATCCCGGCCTGGCGCATTGGGTTTGATCACCTCACCCGTAGGCCTGCGGCTTTTAAAAACAGCACCCGCTGGCTGGCCACAACCGATTTTCTTAGCGACTTCCATATGCCCCAGAGGAGTGCGGTTGGAACGAGGATTATCACCAACGCCGAATTTCGAAGTGGAAATTTTGTAGGTTTTGATGGGTTGGTTGTCTTTCATCAATACCATCTTCTGATCGCGAACACTGACGATCATTTTGTTGTTATTATCCACCTGTGGCCCACAGCTACTGAAAACCAGAGCTACAAGAACTCCTGCTGCTAAAGTCATAGGTTTTGTAAACCGGTGGCTCATGTGATTAGTGGCTATCTTCCGAATCACTGACAGGAATATCAGCCTCTTTTGCAGTGGCGAAGGAAGGCATCATGCGTGCGATCGAAGACATTGAAGTGTAGAAGAAACCAACAGGAAATGGAAGCAAAAGAATGGCTGAAGACCAATTGCCTTTCATTGCCGCCTCGACCACAACGAACAGGAAGAAGAAGCCGAAAAGCAACTCGACCACTGGAGTGAGAGTCTTGATCGCCTTGTAGCTGCTCTTTTTCCAATCCGAGTTCTTTTGCTCAATCCCATATTTCGGAGTGCGGATGAAAGCGGTTTGATGATTGAAAATGGCTTCCATGACTGCTTTGGCGTTGGTGATCGACATACCGATACCGAGTGCGAGCAAGAGCGGAAGGTAAGGGATTTCTTTCCACCAAGTTTGAGGGCGAAGCGCTTTTTGGGAGGTGAGGTAGAACAGAATCACCGAAACCGACGCAAAGAAGAAGATCGGCACGTTGACGAGATAATAGGTGAGCTCGCCGAACTTCGGTTGGGATTGCTGGCTTGGGTAAATCAAGAAGCACAACAAAATGAGCAAGAGGTAAGCAAAGTTAGATGTTAGGTGAGCCGTGGCTTCCATTTTCACAAACAGAGGAATCTTACTTCTCCAGATTGCAGGAAGAACCTTTTTGCAAACCTGGATCGAACCTTTGGTCCAGCGATGCTGTTGGCTCTTAAATCCATCCATATCGACCGGCAGCTCAGCAGGCGTCTCAACATCATTGAGGAAAATGAAACGCCAACCTTTGAGCTGTGCGCGATAACTGAGGTCCATATCCTCGGTTAGAGTGTCGTGTTCCCAACCACCCGCATCCGCGATACAGGATTTCCGCCAGATACCAGCAGTGCCGTTGAAGGTGAAGAATCGACCCGAACGGTTACGAGCTGTTTGCTCAAGCTCAAGGTGACCATCGAGAAACATCGCCTGAATTCGGGTCAAAACGTTGAAGGTGCGGTTCAAATGACCCCAACGGGTTTGTATCATGCCGATCTTCTCATCGGTGAAGTAGTGAATGGTTTTCAACAGCACGTCCGCATTCGGAACGAAATCCGCATCTAGAATGAAGAGATACTCACCCTTGGCATATTGAGTGCCGTTTTCCAACGCACCAGCCTTGTAACCCGTGCGATCGGTGCGGTGAATGTGCTCCGCATCGAAACCCAACGAGCGCATCCTCTCGATTCCGGCTTTACAAATCGATACCGTATCATCGGTCGAGTCATCCAATAACTGGATCTGGATCTTGTCCTGCGGGTAATCGATTTTTGAGACCGAATCTAATAAGCGATCTACCACGTGCATCTCGTTGAAAACCGGTAATTGAATGGTCACCAACGGCAACTCATTGAAGTTTTTCAGTGGTTCTGGGCGCTTTCTGGAGTGCTTCAAATACAGGAAAATAATGGTCAGACGATGCGAGCCATAACCAGCAAGACCGATCAAAACGGCAGTGTAAGCAAAATACCAGAGAGGCGAAGTAAGATCCATATGAGTGAAGATTGAGGCTTAATACGGGGTAGCTGGGAGGTTTTGCTCAAAAAACTAAGGTTTTCTTAACTTTCAAGACTTCTGAGCAAAATCCCCTCGCAAAGAGAAGATCAAAACACCCCCCGCTTGTCAAGCCCAGAAGCCCCCAAAATCCAGAGAGACGACACCCCCGTTTCAGCTGCCTTAGACTTTCCATAGGATTTGAAAAAGATCAGTCAGATCTGACTAATCAGTCGGATCAGTCGGATCTCCCATACAAGCCGCAAATAGGTCATTTCCCGTGGTTAAGCCCCAAATTTTACTAGATCAGTGAATTTAGTGTTTTTCCCAGTGACCAAATCCATCATCCTTCGCCTCGATGCCATCCCTCGATGAAGCCACTCTCCGCAAAGCTGCCGCTTGGCAGGATTTTAAGGAGGCACAGATAATACATAACTCCGGCGCAGTCATCTCCTCCGAATCCACCCCGGATGGTTATCAAGGCACGTTAAAAATCGGCACGAGGACCTACCGAACCAAGGTCATCGCCCGCACCCCCACTTGGTTCGATGCCAAATGTCCCTGCCCGAGAAACCAACGAGATGGTGCGTTCTGCCCTCACGCCATCGCCGTCGGGCTCCATCTCATTTCTCCGGCGAAGCCAGTTGATTCAAAACCCACGCAACAAAACGAAATCCCAATCCCCGAGGTGTCATGGAAAATACAATTCCAAGGCCAATGGCAAAGCACTCTGGAAAAAGGCCATGCCGCGATCTGTTTGAGCAGCTCAGATCACACACCAAGCCCAGCCGACCGACGCATCACCGCTTGGTTGATTTCCCAAAAACAAACCTCAAGCGCCGGCATCCAGCTGGCTCTAAATTCTCATAGCCTCTCGGGATTCCTTACCCTCGCACGAAATCACCCAGAAATCATCAGCCCCGACGGCAACCTCGCCATCGAAACCCGCACCCAACTCCGCATCGGCGATTGCACAATCTTAGGCGAAACCATCCAGCTCACCCAAGGTCCTGATAAAATTTCCAAAATCGGCGACACCTTCTGGAACCTTGCCGCCAACTCCATCGCCCAAATCGGCAGCGGCGAACTCTCCCCAGCTGTAATAACTATCCTCAACTCCATAGCCACTGGAAAACCGGCAGGGATTGAAATCCCCGTGTTTCTACGAGAACTAGATAAAATCCAAAGTTTTATCGATTTAAGCGCGTCCGCTTGGTTCGAATCTCTCCAGTTCATCTCAGCCGAGCCAAAGTTCGAACTCACCCTGTCTGGAAGCGATTCGCGCCTCCAAGCCACTTTTTACACAAGTTATTCACAACCGCTTCCCATCCTTGATGGGAGTCGCATCATTTCGCATAATTCCCAAGCAGAAAACCACGCCCGCGGTCTGATTTCGCAGTTTTTTAGCTCACTTTCCGATACCACTTACGAACTGACCGATCCCGAGCGGATTCGCGATTTCCTGACCCGCCAACTAACCAAGCTCCCATCGAATTGGCAGGTCGAACTCACCCCTTCAATCCAAAAACTGGCCTCTTCCTACGTGGTCATCTCACCCCAGATCGATATCCTTTCCTCCTCGGATCAATCTCTAGAATTCAATCTCACCTACCTCACCGACACCGGCGAGGCTATCTCCGCCGCCGAGGTCCGACGACTGCTCAGATCGAAAAATTCAACGTCAAATCAGCGAATTATCCTTTCCGATGATATCGAAAATCTCATCGACCCTTTGTTTGAAGATCTCGATATTCAACAGCAAAACGGTCGTTTTATATCGAAACAAGCGAATGCCGAAATCATCCGTGAGATAGCTAACAAATTGAAACAATCAACATTAGTTAATAATCAGGAAAATTGTTCACAAGTTATTCACAGTCAATTACTTAACGCAACCCTACGACCCTACCAAATCGCTGGTTTTTCATGGTTGGTTGATCGACTTAAAAAATACAGCGGCGCCCTGCTGGCCGACGATATGGGTCTCGGCAAAACGTTGCAAACGATCGCTTGTATCGAGTATTTTTTCTCAACTTATTCACAGCCCTCTCCTGTCCTCATTGTGGTCACCACATCCCTGCTTGGAAACTGGAAATCTGAGTTCCAACGCTTTGCGCCGGGTCGACGTGTCGTCACCCTCCACGGGACCCAACGGGACGAGCTGAGGGACGAAATTGGACCGACCGACGTCATCCTGACCACTTACGTGACCCTGGCCAGAGACCTCGCCTGGCACCTCCGTCAGCTATACTCAATGGCGGTCATCGACGAGGCCTCGCTGATCCGAAACCCAGATACGGATCACTCCAAAGCGGTCGCCAAAATCAACGCGACTTACCGGATCGCCCTGACTGGAACTCCTGTGGAAAACTCCGCCCGAGACCTGTGGGCTATTTTTCGTTTCGTGCAGCCTGGCTGGCTCGGCACACGCAAAGACTTCCAAGATCGCTACGAGACCCCGCTCAAAACCCCGGAAACCTACTCTCGAACCGCCAACCTGCTTCGCCTCAAAACCTTCCCTTTCACTCTCCGCCGCACCAAAACCGAGGTTGCGCCCGATCTCCCATCGAAAATCCTCATCGATGAATTCTGCACGCTTTCCCGCGACCAAGAGTCGACTTACCGCGAAATCCAAAAACAAGGCCTACGCCTGATCGATGAAATCCACGCCTCCGGCCAAACCGCAGCCGCTCGCATGCAACAACTCACCACCCTGCTGCGCCTGCGCCAGAGCTGTTGTGACCTCGCTTTGTTCGATTCAGAAAAACTCAGCGCCCTCCCCATCCCGCGCCGATCCGCGAAATTGGAGCGACTCCTCGAAATCGCCGAGTCATCCATCGCAGCCGGCAGCCGTATCTTGGTTTTCTCCCAGTTCCAAAAACAACTCGTCGAAATTGGCAAAGCGCTCGATGGAATCGGCATCGCTTCGATCCGACTCGATGGTCAGACCCGCGAACGGCAGAAATGGGTCGATCATTTTCAATCGCCAGATGGTCCACCGGTTTTCCTCATCTCTCTCAAAGCCGGCGGATATGGCCTGAACCTAACAGCCGCAGATGTGGTCGTCCACTTCGACCCCTGGTGGAATCCTGCAGCAGAAGACCAAGCCACCGACCGCGCTCACCGTATCGGCCAAACCAAACCTGTAACGGTTTTCCGACTCCTCACGAGAAACACGGTCGAAGAAAAAGTTGTCCGACTCCAAACCAGCAAAAAAGCCTTGGCTGATTCCCTCAACGAAACCCTCACACCCGCCGACGCACCGGCTTGGAGTGCAGCAGAGATCGAAAAACTCATCCGCGAGTGAAACTTTAAATGGTTGGTTATCTCTTCTTTTCTCACCTCAGCGAGGTGATAGAAATTAGCCCGGCGGTCGAAGACCCCGGGAAGATAGCCAAAGAAAGATTCGATCCCAGCGGGATCGCAGAACCGCACGATTCATCATCCCGGCTATGACCTCCATATGTTGCTTTCTGGCATCCCTGCCGGGATGCGGAATATTTTTGAATCGTATCAACCCGGGGTCTTCGACCGCCGGGCTAATTTCTGTGATCCCTGCAGGGATCAACCCGCCAAAAATTTTCCTTCTTCCCATCCCTCACCTAACCCCGCTAATTTCCAAACATGTTCAAAGAATTCAAAGAGTTCGCATTCAAAGGCAATCTGGTTGATATGGCAGTCGGTATCATGATCGGCGGTGCATTTGCAACCGTGGTCAAATCCCTTGTGGACAATGTTTTCATGCCGCCACTCGGCATGCTGTTGGCACAGGTCGATTTTAAAAAACTTCAGATTATCCTGAAACCTGCTGTTGAAGCATCCGAGGGTGTCGCCGCCATTCCAGCTGTCACCCTCAACTACGGCCAGTTCATCACCGATTTCATCTCTTTCATTCTGATGGCTCTCGTGGTCTTCCTCCTTGTGAAAAAAGTCATTTCCCTCCTTCACAAAAAAGCCGAACAACCTGCAGCAGCCCCACCAGCACCATCCAACGAAGAACTCCTCCTCACCGAAATCCGCGACCTCCTCGCTAAAAAGCCTTAATTCTCATCATCATGAACTCCTCCAAGCTTCTTCAAATTATTCAAATAGTGAATGATGAAGAGTGAGTAGTGAAATGATGTGACTTCTCTCTTTACCCCTTTATTTCATCTTTGACTCCGCTTCGTCCAATCCATCTCGGCTTCACCTAAATTCTAATTGCTCGTAAATACCCGCTCTGCTTTGACTCCATTTCATTCCGTCCAAGCCATCGCGGCTTCGCCTAAATTCTAATTGCTCGTAAATACTCGCTCTGCTTTGACTCCATTTCATTCCGTCCAAGCCATCGCGGCTTCGCCTAAATTCTAATTGCTCGTAAATACTCGCTCTGCTTTCACTCTTCACTCTTCACCATTCACTCTTCAATGAACCTCCTCAACATCCTCCGCCGCAAAGCCCGTGCTTCTCTCAAAGAACTCGCCGATCTGACCAACTCCAATGAATCCGATGTCGCTGCAAAAATTTCCGTATGGGAAAAAGATCGCATCATTCTGGGATACCATGCGGTAACCAACGAAGAAGCCGTCGGCGATACTTCTGTCTCCGCTTTCATCGAAGTCCGCCTCACTCCCGAACGCGGCGGTGGCTTTGATCGCTTGGCGATGCGTATCGCTCGTTTTGATCAGGTGGTTTCCTGCTACCTCGCATCTGGTGGTTACGATCTCTTAGTCGTGGTCGAAGGACACGATCTCCGTGAGGTCGCTCGCTTCGTTTCCGAAAAACTCTCCTCGTTAGACGGCGTGCTTTCCACCGCCACCCATTTCCGCCTGAAAACCTACAAGGAAAATGGTTTCCTCTTCGACCAAGAGCCCGAAACCGAACGCCTCCCAGTTTCACCGTAAGCCAGCGTGGCCCGCGTGAATCTAGCCGCGCTCTTTTCATCATCTGACAAATCAGTCAGATCCGACCGATCAGTCAGATCTGTCCCAGTCTAATCCCCTAATCCAAAATCCTCACCTCATCCGCCTGAACCAAGGCTTCGAGCTTACCATCTGCCTCGACCATCAATTCCCCGCCAGAGCCGATGCCTCGCACCATCCCCTCACGTCGCTGATCCGCGATGAGATAGGAAACGAAATGACCTGTTAGAGCGCAGCGCTCACGTATCGACTTTAAAGCATCCGAGTAACCCTGATTAATCTGGTTTTCATAACGACTCATCCGCGCAACCACCTCCTGCAAGACTTCCGCCCTAGAATACCCTCGACCTGTCAGTTCACTCAACGATGTTGCAGCGAGTTCTTCAGGAAAATTCGTGGAGTTAATATTGATGCCTATCCCGATGATCACGAAATCCTTTCCTGCCTCAACCAAGATCCCAGCGATCTTTTTTCCGCCGACCTTGATATCGTTCGGCCATTTGATTTCTGCGAGCGGCACATAGTTTTCCAACGCCTCCGCCACCGCCAAACCTGTCACCAACGACAACCGATGCCACAACGCTTTCGGCGCCATCGGTTTGAGCAAAATCGAAAACGCAAGGTTCTCACCTTTAGGCGAAATCCAAGCGGCCCCGCGTCGACCGCGTCCCGCTGTTTGTTCATCCGTAACTAACACCAAACCTTCAGCCATGCCTTGTTCGGCGAGTTGGCGAAGTTCGTCATTGGTCGAACCCACGCTGCATCGCCATAACAAGCGAAAGGGATCTGATAGCTGAGCGGCGATGTGTTGAAAATCGTTCATTAGAGCGTAATGATTTTACATGATAAATTGGGAAACGTTTCGCAGAGTCTGGATTTAAGTTTCAATGCTGACAGATATGAGCCCGTAAAATCCTTGATTATCACAGAGTTAACCAGACCCATTTTGAATGTTAAAGATACCACCACGGATTCATCTTCATAAAAAAGTAAAATCGGCTTATAAGGATCAATCGGCAAACTTTGATGATAATAAAAGGAAACGTTGTATTTATACCAGTTAGTCAATTTATCGAGGGGCGAAGGATGTGATCTATGCCTACCGTGTACTGAAATCATCTGATCAACATACTTAGAATCCTTGCAAACCTCAGCCAAAACCGCTTTGGCGCTGTAACTGTCACGATTCGCTAAAACGAATACTCCGCATACGATAACAAGGAATGATACAGCCGCGATAATGACCCATTTCTTACGCATCGATTAATCCAAACTCACAAAATCCAACCCAATATCCAACGCAGGAGCGGAATGCGTGAGCGCACCCACGGAAATAAAATCCACGCCTGTCTCTGCAATATCACGCACGGTATCGAGATTCACCCCACCGCTTGCCTCAAGGAAAACCTTGGAATTATCATCCCGCATCGCCACGGCCTTGCGCATATCTTCAAGCGACATGTTATCTAACAAAATATAATCCACTCCTTCGAGCTTCAGAAACTCCGCAACCTGATCCAGTCGATCCGCCTCAAGTTCCACCTGCACATTTGGTTTTTCCGATTTCAACAAACGAATCGACGCTTGCAACGCCTCCAATCCTCCCTCTGTGGCGAGATGATTGTCTTTCACCATCGCCCTATCATACAAACCCATACGGTGATTGGTTCCGCCACCGTCCAATACCGCTTTCTTTTCCAAAGTGCGGTAACCTGGCGTGGTTTTGCGGGTATCCAGAATCTTCGCACGTGTGTGTTTTACCGCAGCGACATATCGGGCGGTTATACTCGCGACGCCTGAAAGGCGTTGCAGAAAATTCAATGCCGTGCGCTCCGCGGTCAGAATCGATCTGGCTTTTCCTTCGATCATCATCAAAACAGCTCCCTCACTCACCCGACTCCCATCCTCCACCAAGACCTGAACCACCAAAGACGGATCCACTTCAGCAAAAACCTGTTTGGCAATCGCCGCCCCCGAAACTACCCCTTCCCTTCGGACGGTCAAAAACGCGCGCGCCATTCTCTCCTCAGGTATAAAATAAGCCGACGTGACATCGCCCTCCCCAATATCCTCCTCCAACGCCATCTTGATCAACTCGTGCGACATGAGAAGGTCTTACCCAGTTTTCAAGAAACATAAAATGCAAAGTTTCATTCCCCCATCACCGTCACCGCGATGCTCCGCTGATGCGGTTGTCTGCGGTGTTCAAAAATGAAAATCCCTTGCCAAGTTCCCAGAGTCATGCGGCCGCGGTGAATGGGAATCACTTCTGAGGAACGTGTCAGCACCATGCGGATGTGGCTGGGCATGTCGTCGGGGCCTTCGAGGGTGTGGATGAAATCTGGATCGTCCTCGCGCACCAGGCGATCGAACCATCGTTCCAAATCCCGTCGTGCGCTGGGGTCGGCGTTTTCCATCAAAATCAAACTGGCGCTGGTGTGCCGCAGCAGCACCGTAACCTGGCCCGAAACAATTCCAGAATCGGCGACGATGCGTGCGATTTCATCGGAAATTTCATACGTCCCCTTGCCTCTGGTGCGGACACTGAATTCAGCGGTGTGAACCTTCATGATCTATTTCTTCAAAAGTTCAGCTAAAGTATCTGTGCTGGTGACGTTGACGAAGCGCACGCGTTTTTCTGAAATTCGTTTCACTCCAAAAAACCGATCTTTAACAAGTTGTTTCATTGCATTGATCCGTTGATTCGCTTCTGCCGTAAATTGTTCGCAGGCAATTTCGTTTTGAAACTCGATTTCCCAGATCAGCCCGGACGAGGTCTCGCCATCCGCAAACAATGCATATCCATCTCGCAACCATTCACGCGCCACGTCTTCAGCCATCCCGACATCGCCTATGTCTTCCAACCAAAGCCGTAAACCTAAATAGCCAGCACTCTCAGTGAGATAGATTTCATCATCCAATTTAGGCAGTTCCAACATCCCAACGCGGGCTTTCTCGGCCGGAAATGCAATCTGGTAAGTGGATTGTGGAGGGTTTCTCAATGCATCACTTAGGACCGAGTCGCCTTTAACATAAAGCGTGTCTGCTAGAGCACGACCCGATACTACCGGAAACAACGTCAGTCCCTGGATGAACGGAGGCAGTGAAAGCATCAGTCTCTCGGCTGCGCCGTTGTCATTCATCGGCATAAAACCGATGCCACGGGCGTTGTCGGCTAAGAATCTCGATTCGGCACCGGATGCCGCACCCGCATGCAAGGCCTCACGAGCGCGCGCTGCATCATCGCCTGGATAACTCGCGGTAGGAGGAAAATGTTGATTGAGCAGGATACGCACAAGCAACCTCAGCATAGCCGCCTGATCAGGGATGTTTTTTAAATCGAATTTGTGGGTCACCCAACCTTCACCGACCTGTTCATCGAACCAAGACATAGCACCAACCGAACGAACCGCGACCAGCTGATCTAACAGTTTATCATCCGAGCGCAGCCAACCGATCCGTTGATAGGCTTCTTGCCTGTCGTCCATCCCTTGCGGACCGAGACGACTCTCCATCGCGGCTTCAATCCGATAGCCCAGCTCTTCTCCAGCCACCCGATGCACGATGGGATTTGATATAAATTTCAGCCCGTAATCCTTTTCCACTTTGGAAATCATTTCCTGAGGAACTGAAACTTCACCTCCACCCTGAGCGAGGGAGCGCAGTGAAGCATTTTCCTGACTCAGTAATTCGATATCCTCTTGAGCAAGGCGAAGTTGATTTACCAAATCCTCAGTCGATGCCGAGCCTTGTCCGAATGAATGTTGACCACGATATAACCAACCTCCCGCCCCGAGCGCAGCACCGATGAGTAGCGTTAGTAATTGTTTATGTGAAATCATTGCGTGTGAATGATCTAACGGATTACTCTCCAAAAGGGTTTTTATCCAACGCAGATGGTGCTCCGAAATAATCCTCAGGATCGACCCCTGGAATAAGAGTGATTGCAATCGGGGCACTGCGGTTGCCTAGTGCATCATAATAGTAAAGAAAACGTCGCACCGGCATCTCATTGCCTGTTTTTGGATCAATCCGCTTCACCCGCGAGTCAAACATGCGTTCTTCAGCAAGTTTACCATCGGTCTTGCGATAACCATAGCTGAACTTATAAAGCTCATTTTTATTACCATCATAGATTTTGCAACCTGTCGGATTTCCATGCTCATCCATCCGGTAAATCGTTAACATTTTCACCACGCCCTTCGCACTATATGTCCGCTTAGTTAGGGTTCGATTATCTGGACTGCGGGTGAAAATCGTGCGTGAACCATCATCATGACGCATCACTCGGACGTTTGGACCATCCACCGCGTCAAAACCGACTTCATCGGCAAATGCCGGAATCACTCCCAAGGCAAAAATGATTAAAAGAAGAAATAATTTCATGTGGAAACTTTTACTCGGGATTCAGATCACGGCAAGAATCGTTTCACCGCCTCGCGTTTGAGACGCAACTCTCGCCATTCATTGACCAATCGGCTTGGCTCGATAATTCCGCACCCAGCCGGCAAGGAAACATCATTTCCCTGCCACCATAAGCCGCGAATTGCCACCACTGCCTCAAATCCACCTCTATCCCATACCCCGAACGGCGCCCCGAACTCAGCCGGGCAACCCAGCCGTTTTCTCCACTCGCCCAGCATGGTCATAGTTTGATCGGTACGGGGCAACGGCCCCAATGCGGGTGTGGGATGCAATCTGCGGAGCAATCTGCGCGGTTCCTGAACCGATTCTAATTCGACCTCAAATCCTGTTAGAAAATGAACAATTGACCCAAGACGCATCACCTCACGTTCATTTCTTTTCAACTGACCCAGATCAAGCAACTTCGCAACCAATGTCTGCGCCACATATTCATGTTCACGGATTTCTTTCTCATCCACCCCGAACACGGCTTCATCTTCCTGCCTGGCTGTGCCAGCGAGAGCCATCGTTTCCAAATGTAACCCGCGCATCGAAAATAACAGTTCAGGAGTAGCGCCAGCAAAGCCGGAATTTCCAGCAACCCAGCCATAGGAATAAAGTGGAGCACGTTGAGCAGACATGGCAGCGACAATACAATCTGAAACCGACCCCGCACCTCGCGCTCTTCCACACTCAGTCACAACCGGCACGGTTTTTTCAATCAGACCTTGGCCGATAGAACTCATGATTTCCTGAAAAACCATCGAAAAGGGCATCGCATCCGGCGTCGTCCAATCAATTTTCAAGACATCAGATGATATGGAAAACAATGCCTGAAATTGGTCCAAGCTGAGATATTCGATGCGTTCGGGGATCTTCCATGGCAGTTCATCGATCTCACAAAAGCTACGCTTAAAAAATGCCACACCGGCATCGGGTGGATTTTCCGCATCTTGAAACGGACCGTGCCCCAATACCACGCTGCCGTCTCTACGGGCAAGCCATGCAAATTCCTTATTCATTAATTTCATTCAGGCGCTACTGCCATCAGCAGTAGATTTTAATATTTTTGGAGGCTCGGGCTTCGTTTTCGAAATGATTTTTTTAACGTTCTCTATCGGCACCCAACCGCGTGTCTTGGTCGCGAAACCAATGTAAGCCCAGTTACCGCTTTCATAAATCACTTCTGCCAATGAACCAGGTGGAGCATCGATGACTTCGGGTGAGGTTCGTGACGCATCCGTGTGCAAAACAACTTTATTTCCAACAATCACTACCTGTCTTGCAAGCGGAGCAAACTTCGCATCGTTTGGGTAATAATAACAACCCAACGCAGCAAATGAAATTAACAAGGGCGCGAGGATAAACCCGATCACACCACACACACGCAGACGGTTGCCGGGACGTGTTGCAAAAAAAACTAGCACACTCAGAAACAAAATCCATCCACCCGTCGTTAAGCCTCCTTTCCATGTCGATAACGAAGCACGTGCCAAGACGTATTGATACGTCGGGCGGGCAACTACGATTGAACCAAACTTACGCTCGATGAAACGTAGGTTCTGCCTCGATTCTTCATGGCTCTCATCTTTCAACAGAGCACGCCTGTAGTACAATGCGGCATCACCCGCCGAACCCATACGATACGCAGCATTGCCAATATTGTAGAGCGTATCTGCTGAAAGCTCCGAATAAGGGCCCGCATCCAACCAAAGCTTAGCAGCCTCCTCATATTTCGCGGAATCATAAGCTGCTGTAGCCTTCGCCATAAAGTCCTCAGCGCGTACTTGCGGCAAAATGAAGGCAATCAACAGCATCCCAAACGCAACCCTTTTCAGCGCACGCATCATCTGTTGACGACGTTTTGAAGGCAGCTCTGCTTCATTTTTGTCTTTTTGGAAACACAAGCGATCGCGCTCTTGGATGATTTCACTGATTTCAGGATCCATCTGGCTAGCCAGCCATTTTTCAACAAAGCCACCTGCGGCACGAAGGAAATCCAAGCCTCCACGCCCCTCGGCATTCAGCACATTTTGAAAATCCTTTTTCATCAACAGCTTTGTTTGATCTCTCTCAAATAAATGCCCGTAACGCATCCACAGGGCTTTTAGGATCATGATCAATGCAATGACCCCAAAAAGAATTTGTAGGGTATTGAACGAAAATTTGCGGGAATTATCTACAAGCAAGCTTCCAGAATTCAGCACCCCGAGAATATCTGTCATCCGCTCGATAGGTAATGGCAAGACTTGAGGTGGGCCTGATGGCTGTATGTTCGGCGTCACTGATGGGATAACGGTAATCGGAATAACCTCCGTCATCACGGTTACATATTTCTCCAATTTTGGATCAAAGTAGACCAAGCGGAATGGCGGAATAGATGTCTTCAACTCCAGCGGTCGGATCAACTGACTGAAAATAACGGATCCTGATTCCTCTCTACGCTCATCACCGCGTTGGCTAGCGGTAGCTTCATAGACTTTCCAGCCTTTTGAATCTAACATTTTAGGAGTTTGCAAATTATCCAGATTACCACTTCCAGTGACAATCACATCCAGAGCCAATGGTTCTCCTTCGACTACTTTGGTTTGCTTGATTGCAGAACCGACACTGAACTCACCCACCGCTTGATCAAAACCCTCTGGCGCACCCTCTGGAAGAGGTTTTACTTCGAATTCATATTTAGCAATCGGCAGGGTCGCTTCTAATTGCAGGCGTTGAGTGAAGCGATCGAAGACAATTTTGAAATAGGTAATCCTGACCGAGGCCGGGCCTATCGCAACAACTCCAGAGCGCAGCGGAGTCATCGTCGTCCAGTAAGACATGGCCACATAGCTCTGCCCCAAGAGCGTGACCTCACTCCTCGCTTCACTGGCTTCATATCTCCATACTGCTAGACCATCCCGCTCAAACTCAGGAACTCCCCAGTCCACGATCGAATCCGACAAATTCTCAGGAACATAGATTTTAATTTCAGTTCTAACTGTCTGATTTTGATAAATATTCTTATTCGGAACCTTGATGATACTCGCATAGCGGACGGTCTCAGAAGCCGCCTCAGGCTTAGATGTGACTTCACTCCATTTAAGGTCATCTGGATTGAAAATTTCGATAGGTATGGGTGAGGTTTTATGAATTACACCTGCGATGACCACTTCAGCAGAAGGAATGGTGTGTTTCCCCACAGCATAGCTGGAAACCACAAACTGAAACCGATAAGAGATTCTCTCACCAGGTCTGGTATTCGATGGACCATAGCCCATCGGCTTAATATCGACGTCTTTTATCGCAGGAAATACCGGCCTCTCTTCCGGCTCACCACCATTGAATTTAACCTCTAACAAAGTCTTTTCGCCTCTGGCCAGAAACGATGAATAAATTTTTGCCTCAACCGGAGCAGCAGCAAGCGGCGCCACCGTGAGCAAAAGTAAAACGAATGTTTTTCTAATCCATGAAATCATAATTACCAATCTTTCTTAGGAATGCGATGTTGTCTGCGACCCGATGATAAGGGGCCTTTTTCAATATCTGAGTTCTCTTTCAATTTTCTACGCG